>JFJP01038923.1_pt1 | contig 15137 bp, 11 predicted proteins | sample 431651 | NCBI WGS metagenome assembly JFJP01 (sample SAMN02602958, study PRJNA72255) | Microbial mat metagenome, whole genome shotgun sequencing project. | biome: fresh water; feature: sink hole; material: water; isolation source: purple microbial (photo- and chemosynthetic) mats found in...
CATCTGTGCTGAAGTTTTTTAATAAGTATGTTGATGCGCCTAATACTTCATTACATACGTGAAAATGTGAGTTAATTTTTCTTACATCTGCAAATATTTTAAATTTTAGTTTTTCCTGTAGTTTCAAAATTATATTAAAATTTGCAATTGATGCTTCTAAATTTTCATTTAAAATGCAGTTTTCTATAGAATTTTCGTTTATATAAATTTTCATTTTATAAGCCTAAAATAATTGAAAAATCAATGTCTAGCTGGTCAAAAAAACCAGTAATTTCATTTTTTCTGAGGTTTTTAATAGAAAGTTTCCCATCTGGCATAATTGGAACATCATATATTGTAGCTTGAAGTTCATTAGAAGTACGTGTAAAATAGGATATTTTAACATCTTCACAGTTTAACCCTTTTTTTACACCTATGCGTGTACCATTAATGATATGGTCGCTGTGTGTTTCTACAAAAATTTGTACCCCATTTTGTGCTGCAAGTGCCATTAATTGAGCAAGTTTCGATTGTCCGCTTGGGTGTAAGTGAGCTTCGGGATTTTCTATGATAATTAAATCGTCGGGTTCGGCAGTGATGATAGCTAAAACTACTGAAAATATGTAACTTACACCAAAACCTGTATTCTTTGCAGAAAAAGTACCTCTTGGAATACCATTGGAATGATAACCGAATTTGGGTGTTATTTTATCAAAAATTAGCTCAGATTTAACTTTAATGTTTGGGCTGATTTCATTTAGCCACGCATTCATTTGAAGTTCTAAAAGTAAGTTGTTTTCATTTTCATGTTTTAAAGCTGCAATGGGTATATTTATTTTAGTGGCATTTTCTAAAAAATAGTGCATTGCAAAAGCGCCATCACTTCCAAAATCTTTGTTTTGAACATTTCGGGTGTTTGTATTTAAAACATCTCTTGGTCCAATTCGTTCGGCTTTTATAAATTGAAATTTATTTTTTGAAAATAATGCTTCTTTAAAAACAGTGCTTGGAAATGGATTTGTTTCTAATAAAACCTCAGAGCCTGTACTTTTATCGTTGTAATAAGAGTGTGTTTTCCATTTCGCTTGATTTTCCGAAAATTCTATATCTATTTCTATAAAATCTTGTTCTTTATCAAATTCGGCATAAATAGCATCTCTGTATGAACCTATTGAAGCCAAATAATCATCGAAAGTAAGGTAATTTTCGTCAGTATAGAACAATCCCTTTTGATACGATTGTCGCAAAACTAAAAGCGATTGAATTAAAGTTGATTTTCCCATACCATTCATTCCTGTAAAAATATTGAATTTTTTGCACAGGAAACTATTCTCTTTTAGTGATTTAAAGTTTTTTATGGAAATATTTTTTATCATTTTATATAATTTGAAATAAACTGGTTTATTTTGTTGAAACGATAACGTAAATTTTCTTTTGTGTAGGGACTTTTCGCATCTATCGAGTTTATATATTTTTCATCGTTAATTAATAATTTTACCATTTCTTTTATTTTGTTTTTTTTTGAAAGAACTTTCCTTCTATTTTCATCATTCAATATAGCAAAAATATAAGTCCATGCTTCAAAAAGATTGTTTATGAAATTTTCTTCAGGCAAGCCATACATGCGTTTACGATAAGCATCTTGACCAAAAATTTCATTCATCACCGTAAGAGATTGCTCAAAATCATATTTGTAACGTTCCAAATCGTTTGCAGAGATTCGATAAAGTTTTGTCATTGCATCATCTAAAAATTCGGTCATGCTGGGCGAATAATTTTCGTACTTAGTCAATCGAAAAGCCAAATACCGTAAAACAATTTCTCTATCTTCCATTCTATCTGAAGTTTTGTTATTGTTTTGCATAATTGTTGTAAAAATTGAAATATTCGATAATTCTTCAACGTATTCAGCTGGACTAATTGTGTCATTTTCTGTTCTTTGATTCAAAGCGTGTCTTATCTCTTGATCGCTTAATATCAAAGGGCTTTCATTTATTGACTTGAAAATTTTATACTTAACTTCCTTTGGCGTAGGTGCTTCTATTTTGTAAGCTATAATTTCATATTCTTCAATATTTCGTTGTGCAGAGCGAGGAAGTTCCCCAAATGTTTTATTAAAGTACTCATTATCTGATAAATAATACAAGCCTGTTAAGCGTAATGGGTTTTCTTTATCCAATACAAATTGTTTTACAGCACTTAATCGCTGCAAACCATCTACAATAAGCCATTCATCTTCATTTGTGGCATCAAAATAAAATGCGGGTACAGGCTGCTTTACGATTAATGCTTCGATAAATCTGCTTTTTACTTCATCTGACCACAAACCGCCTTTTCGTTGAAAATATGTTGAGGTTTCAATTTTAATTTCATTTTGTAAAATTCGCTTCATCACTTTATCTAAAGTCATTAAGCCTTGCTTAATATTTATTTTGGATAAATCTACTTTCCTTTTATCGGGGCGTTCAAAAAGGATATTTTCAAGTTCTGCATAGTTTTTGGGCAGAAATATTTTTTTTACTAATTCTATTTTATTAGGGTATTCATCTGTGTAAATTTTAACTAATTCGTTATTCAAATATTTGTAATAATTAGAGTTATTTAACAGCTGTTTTAAATAGCTATTAGGCCTTATCACCAAAAAATCTTCAGAAGCTATTATTCTGTATTCTGGTAATTTTGAAATAGTTATAATTTGTTCAGTTGGCTTAGAATAAAGAATATCGCCGTAGTGAAGTTCTAAATCTTTCAGATTGTGGTTGTAAAATTTGTTAAATATAGTTTCTTTAAAAAAAGAGGAATTAGTTTGTAATTGAATATTATTTTCACTTATTTCATCTTCTTTCAAATAAAGAATATAATCTTTTAAAACCTCTTTATTTTTAATGAAGTGGTCTTTTATTATTTTTATTCCTTCATAAATTTTCTCAGAAACTTCGTTTAAATACATGAGAGCATAATTTAAAATAAATCTAAAATCTAAAAAAAACTTTATGCAAAGTAACTAATTTTTTATCGTTTTTACAATTCTTTTTTGCCTAAATAAGTATTTTTATTTCAAAAAAGCGGACTAAATAAATTATAAAAAAGCCCTTGAGTAATTCAAGAGCTTTTAGATGTATTAAATTTGTAAAAAAAAAGGATTTTGGTTTCTATTTTTTGTGAATATTTTTGTTTGAAAAAAAACACCTTTTTATTTATTTTCGAGTGCAAATTTTCTACCTAAGCGCAAGGCTTCGAGGTTTACATTAACTACCTCTTCGCCTTTTCGCCCAAAAATTTCGCGAATTCCGTTTTCTAAATGTTCAAAAGGAATATCCATAAACGGACTTGCAGCACCAAGCATTACAATATTCGACGAGCGAGCGGATTTAATTTCTTTGGCAATTCGGTCGGCATCAATTGCAATATGATTTTTTCGGGTTTTTATTTGTGCCAAAACTGTTTCTAGTTCGGGGTAGTTTTCTATGTTCACAAATGGGTTGGTATTGGTTACAATCCACCCATTTTCAGATAGATAAGGCACATATCTGAGCGATTCCATTGGCTCAACCGATAGAATAATGTCCGCTTTTCCTTGTGGAATTAAGTCCGAAGCTATTGGCTTGTCCGAAACGCGCAAGTGCGACTGAACTGCACCGCCGCGCTGGCTCATTCCGTGCACTTCCGACTGTTTGATGTGCAAATTTCCTTGCAAAGCTGCCATTCCTATGGCGGCGGCTATGGATAAAATTCCTTGTCCGCCAACTCCTGCTAATATAATGTTGTTTGTCATTTTCTTCTATTATTTTATTGTCAAATTGCTATTTTGAATTAATTAATTAACTCAAAATAGAATTTGAAAATAACTGTTTTTTTTTATAAATTACGATTTGCTGCGTTTGGCTGTTTGAATACATTCTCGTGTAGGAATTATTACAGAAACTCCCTTATAATTAAGCTCTTCGCGAATCATTTGTTTGATTAGTTCGTGGTTTTTTCTCAAAGGCACTACTTCGCGAACATGCTCTGGAGAAACACCTAACCCTAAACAAATATCTTTAATTCGTCCGAACGCGTGAGAATTTTGCCCACCAGTCATTCCGGTTGTGTAATTGTCTGAAATTACGATAGTTATTGGCGAGTTTTCATAAACCGCATCGAGCAAGCCGGTCATGCCTGAATGTGTGAAAGTAGAATCGCCAATCATGGCTACGGCAGGGTGCAAACCCGCGTCGGCTGCGCCTTTTGCCATTGTGATTGATGCGCCCATGTCCACGCATGAGTCGATGGCGTTGAAGGGTTCGAGTGCACCCAATGTATAGCAGCCAATGTCAGAAAATACTCTTCCTTTGTCAAATTCTGCAAGTACTTCATTCATAGCTTTGTACACGTCTATATGACCACAACCAGGGCACATTGCTGGCGGACGATTTTCTACAACTGCCGAAATTTCTTGGCTTTGAGGTTTTTCCATTCCCAATGCAATCGCCACAAGATTTGGATTCAATTCGCCATCGCGGGGCAAACTTCCGTCGAGTCTTCCTTTTATTTTATCGTTGGGTAGATAGCCTTTAATCATCTCTTCTACAATAGGATAGCCATCTTCTAAAACCAAAATTTGCTTGCATTCAGCCATCATTTTTTCAACCTGTTTGCGTGGAATAGGATATTGACCTATTTTAAGCACAGGATTTTCTATTTTGCTTTCGATAAAATTTTCCATTAAATAATTGTGGGCAATTCCGCACGCAATTATTCCTAATTTTTTATCACTTCCATCAACATAAGTATTAAATTTTGATTCTTCTGAATCCATTTCGTAGCCTAATTGGCTGTTTAAAAGCCCTCTGTATCTAACTTTGGCTATAGAAGGCAAAAGCACAAATTGGCGCGGGTCGGAAGGTAAGCTCAATATATTTTGAGGCATTTTTGCGCTGCGTTCTATTCCCGAGCGCGAATGCGAAAGGCGTGTAGTTAAGCGCATTAGCACCGGAACTCTAAATTTTTCGGAAAGTTCAAAACCTCTGTACGCCATTTCGTAAGCTTCTTGCTGGTTGGTTGGCTCCAAAATAGGAATCATGGCAAACTTTGCATAAAAACGACTATCTTGTTCATTTTGAGAAGAGTGCATTGATGGGTCGTCGGCTACGGTTACAATCAAACCGCCGTTTACACCTGTAATAGCAGAGTTTACAAAAGCGTCAGCCGCAACGTTTAAGCCCACGTGTTTCATGCAAACCATGGCGCGTTTTCCGGCAAACGACATTCCCAAAGCGGTTTCCATAGCCGTTTTTTCGTTTGCCGACCATTCGCTGTGAATATTTAATTCTTTTGCCTCTTTATTTTTTTGAACATATTCGGTTATTTCGGTCGAAGGCGTGCCCGGATAAGCATAAATACCCGACATTCCGCCATCTATTGCGCCTTGAGCTATTGCCTCTGCGCCCAATAAAAGTAATTTCTGCATTTTTTTGGTTTTAATTGTTAAGTTTTTGTAGTTTTTGTTAAAATTCAATCCTTTTTTGTTAGAATTTAAGTTTTCAATCTCTTCTTTTCGCTTGCTATATAAACTTATTTTTTCCAAAAAAGCCAATTTTAATAAAAACAGATTTTTAGTGCTGCAAAATTAATTTATTTTTTTTTCAGAAAACCAATATCTTTATATGTTATAGAACGATAAATTGATGTTTGTTGAGGTTTTAACCTATTTTATTGGTTTTTTTTATTGTTTAAATTATTGAAATTCAGGCAAATATATTTGTTTTAGAAATAGATAATATGCTTGTAAAACATATTTTAGTTTTTTTATTATTTTTTCGACAAAGTTTTTTTATAATCTAATTATTTGAAAATTAAGGCATCTAAAAAAAAAATACTATTTTAAGATTTTTTAGTACTTTAAATTTGTTAGTACTAAAAATAATTCATATATTTGCATCGTTATAATACCAATCAAAACCAACTACCAAAACCAACCAACCAAAATGCTTTTGCTTAGAAAGTCTTTGTACTTTTTTTAAGCAATGTAGAAAAAGTGTATTTAAAAAGTTATAGAGCAAAAATTTGCTTTTGAAATTTTACTTTTTTTATTTCTATTAGCGACAATAAAATTTAAACAATAATAAATAAATCCATTTTGAGCCATGAAAAAAACAGTACGAGTTAGTTTAGGAGGTAGCGTTTTTACTGTTGAGGAAGACGCATACAATTATCTTTTGGAATACCAAAAAGCCTTGCAAAATCAGTATCGCCGACAATCGGGCGGTCGCGAGATAATTCACGACATTGAAGTTCGCATGGCAGAACTATTTAATTATAAGCTAGATAAAGTAAAGCAGGTGATTACTTATCTCGATGTGTTTGAGGTAATTGAAGTGCTTGGAAAACCAGAATCGTTCGATGAAGCAAAAGTAAATTTTAGCCAAGTTGGAGCCGATGAGTTTGATGTGATAAGTCGCCCGTACACAAGTTATTCCAGAAATTCGCGTTCCGAAAAACGTTGGAATAAGCGCAGCAAAAGTATATTTAGAGATGTAGATAACCGAGTTTTGGGTGGCGTTTGTGCTGGTTTAGGCGCTTATTTTGGCTTCAATCCGGTTGTTTTTAGAATTTTATTTGTACTTTTATTCTTTTTGGGAGGCGGTAGTATAATTATTTATGGCGTGTTGTGGGTTGCACTTCCTCCGGCTTACAGTGTAACACAAAAAATGGAAATGCGTGGCGAAAGTATTAATATCAACAATATTGAGAACAAAGTACGCGAAGAATTGGAAAAACTCAAAGACAAATTTAAAAATTTCTAATATTTTGAAATTTGTTAAAAAATACCTTATATTTTTATTTATTTAATCATTAATTGAGCTTAACTATTAAAAATAGATGACAATGGAATTAGAAAATAGTATTGTACAAATGCGAAAAGGAGTACTCGATTATTGCGTACTTTCCTTACTATCGAAGGACGATTTGTATGCTTCGGACATTATCAAAAAATTGAAAGAATCGGAATTGATTATTGTAGAAGGCACTCTTTACCCACTTTTAAATAAATTGAAAAACAACAATTTACTTACTTATCGTTGGGAAGAATCTACTCAAGGACCTCCTCGCAAGTATTATCGACTTACGCCAGAAGGAGAGTTATTACTTACAAAGCTTGATGAATCGTGGACAGAGCTTGTTTCTACTATCGAGAGCATAAAAAACAATCCGGTAAAATTAAAACTGCCGGAAGCGGGTTTTATCGAAGAGGCTGAAGCAAAAAACCTTCCGGAAAAACAGCAATAAAAAACATTTGTTTTTTTGTTATTTTAATTTTCTAAGCACTAAATTTATAAAAAAATAGATAAAAATGAAAAAGACATTGAGAGTAAATATAAGCGGCACAATATTTAATATTGATGAAGATGCTTATCAAAAACTGAAAAACTATCTTGATGTAATTGAGGCACGTTACAACAACACGCAAGAGGGAATGGAGGTTTTTTCGGATATTGAATCGCGAATTGCCGAACTTTTGAGTGAAAAAATCACTTCAATTAAAACGGTAATAAACTTCAGCGATGTGGAGGAGGTTATTCGTGTTATGGGTTCGCCAGACGATTTCGACAGCTCAGAACAGTTTGAAAATGAACGTAATAATCCGTTTGCACAGACCAATAGAAATAAACGCCGCATGTATCGCGACTCCGAAGGCAAATACATAGCTGGAGTTGCTAGCGGAGTGAGCCATTATTTTGGTGTTAATCCTTTAATTATTAGAGGTTTGTTTCTAATTTCACTGTTTTTTGCAGGAACAGGATTGTTTATTTATTTGATTTTGTGGATTGCCCTGCCCGAAGCGGTAACTCCTTCGCAAAAACTAGAAATGAAAGGCGAACCCATCACAATTTCAAACATCGAAAATTCGCTCAACGAGGAATTTAAAAATGTGAAAGAAAACTTTGAAAAGTTCAAAGAATCAGGCAAGTACGACGAGCTGAAGGGCAACATGAATCGTTTGGTAAGTGGAGTGGGTGCTGTTTTGATAACTATTATTAAGGTTTTTCTTATTTTAGTGGGCGTTGTTTTGGTTATTTCGGCTATTTCGGCTATTTTTGGACTTACTGGAGGTCTGTTTTTTGCAGATACCATTGTTTCGGTAACTTCAGAAGGTATGAATACCTTAGACCACAACACTTTGATAGATATGATTGACGATTCATCAAATAAGTACTTCATTTACATTGGGTTAATACTTACTACGGTGTTGCCGCTCATTTTGATTCTTTTCTTTGGATTGAAATTAATTTTTAAATTTCGCTCTAATAATAAGGTGATTTTTTTATCGGCACTTGGTCTTTGGTTGGCTGGAATTTTTATGATTAGTATATCTGGTTTTCGCTTGTCGGCAAATTTTAGACAACCTGCCGAAATATCTGAAAAAAAGGAACTTAGCTACGATAAAAGCAATACTTTATTTATTTCATTAAACGAATATAATTTAGATTCGATAGATGATGTTTTGATAAATGTAGATGCACTTATTGTTTTTGAGAAAGATAAGAAAAAAACGATTTTACTAGAGCCCAAAGTTGAAATATTGCCTTCTAACAGCAATCAAATTGTGGTTGAATTGGTAAGAAGCTCGAAAGGAAAATCGAAAAAACAAGCTTTTGATAATGCAAAAGCCATCGTTTACAAGTGGGAAATGACCGATTCGGTATTGAAAATAAGTAATTTCTTTGAATTTCCGGAGAAAAATAGGTGGAGAAACCAACGTTTGAAGGTTATTATACGCATTCCGATAGGAAAAAAGGTTTTTATAGATGAAAAAATGAATAATTTGTATATAACTTCAAAAAATACTGAATATTTTTGGGATTATGAGATTGTAAACCGCGAATTAATCATGACTGAAGACGGTTTGAGCATTCCTCAGTCGTTTATTGACAACGAAAATACTCGCGACACGAGTTTCAATTCTTCAAAAGAAGTTACCGACGATATGCTCAATGAGTTGGAGAAAGAACTTAAATAGTGTCTGAAATAAAACGAGGAGTAATAAGGCACTCGAAAAAAGTGTAAATTATTTTTTTCTACTCTCCTCAATGAATTTCTTAAAAAAAGCCATGAATTAATTTTCATGGCTTTTTTTTTGAAAAATAAAACAAATAAAAAAAATAAAATATTTTATAAAAATTTTGAAAGTTAAGGCAAAATTAATATCTTTCCAACTTGAAACTTTTGAAAAAAAAAAGAAATTAGAGTATAAAATTATTGTTTTATATAGTCAAACGTATAAAAAAATATATAAATATCAGAATATGATAGATAAAATACTTGGAAATGACGAGGGATATAAATTTGGCGATAGATACAAATTCAAATCGCTTAAAGTATATTCCGATAGCGAGTGGATGTTCAATTCGACCAAAAAATATAGAACCGTTTTCGACAAAGGCGAAGTGGATTATATAAGTGCTGAATTTCAGTTCTATAACAAATTATTTGATGAAAAAGAGTGGGAAGCCGAAATAAGAATCAAAGCGTATGATACGGGAGGAAAAACACGCAAAGAGCTTTGTAATCAGGTAGAAACAGTGAAAGTAACGCCCGATAAAAATACAGTAACTTTGCACAAAGGTTGGGGCACGGACAAAAAAGGCGGTTTTTGGAAAAAAGGAAGCTACATTTGGGAAGCTTACATCAACGATTTTTTGGTGGGGTCGAAGCAGTTTTACGTTGAAGATGTGGGAATTGTAACTCCCAAAAGCAATCCCTATTTTGATATAGATTCTTTCAAACTTTATAACGGACCTTACGATGGTTGGGGTATTAAAAAAGACAAACGAAAATACCTTAAAAAATTTAATCGCACCGACACCCTTTTTATTTGGGGAGAAGTAACGATAAGAGTAAAAACAAATTTGGATTTTCACCTCGAAATGTTTATCAATTTCTTCGACACGCGCGGAAACTTGAAAGGACGTGCCGAAGTAATAGATAATGTTAAGAAAGGAAGTACCGGAAAACTTTTTTCTTTTCAAGAAGGTTGGGGAAGCAAAACTGGCGGTTCGTGGAAAGATGACCATTACTCGGCGCAAATTGTTTTTATGGATTCTATCATTGCCATGATTGAGTTCGATGTGGGATTGAACGACGAAGAAGGTGTACCAAATCAAGTTAATTTAGAAAATAAGCGTTCTATTTTAGAAAAAACTTCCGAAGAAAAAGAAGCTGAAAAAAGCTTAGAAGAAGTTATGCAAGAGCTCGACAATTTAATTGGTTTGCAAGAAATTAAAACAAAAATAAAAGACCATATTACTTATTTAGAATTTATCAAGCTTAGACAGGAAAAAGGTTTTGCTGACGAAGAGCAAATTAGCCTTCACAGCGTTTTTACGGGAAACCCGGGAACTGGAAAAACAACGGTAGTAAATTTGCTGGGCAAAATCTATCAGAAAATGGGCTTACTTACTACTGGTCAGGTAATTGAAGTGGACAGAGCCGACCTTGTAGCTGAATATATTGGGCAAACTGCTCCCAAAGTAAAAAAGGCAATAGAAGATGCTCGCGGGGGTATTTTATTTATCGACGAGGCGTATTCGCTCACTCGCGATAATGCTGATGGTAAGGACTTTGGACGAGAAGTAATTGAGATTATTTTGAAAGAAATGTCTGATGGACCCGGAAATATTGCCATTATGGTGGCAGGTTATCCGGTAGAAATGGGGAAATTTATGGATTCTAACCCTGGACTTCAGTCGCGTTTCAAATACAAATTTCATTTTAGCGATTACACGCCCGATGAGTTGTATGAAATTGCACTTTTTGCAGCTACCAAAAAAGGTGTTACTTTGCAGCCAAAAGCCGCCGAACTGGTTAAAAAACTGATGATTGACGCTTATAGAGATAGAGATAATACCTTTGGAAATGCACGTTATGCGCAAGCAATTATTGCCGAAGGAAAAATGAATTTGGGTTTGCGACTAATGAAAAAACCTGATTTGGAGAATATGACTAAAAAAATATTAGAGACAATAACTTTAGCCGATATTCAAAAAATTAAAGCGGTAAAAAAAGGCGAAAAGCTTGATATTCCTATTGACGAAGAATTGCTTAAAATATCAATGGAAGACCTCAATCAACTTGTTGGTATTGAGAATATTAAAAAAGAAGTGAGCGAAGAAATAAAGTTGGTGAGATATTACCGAGAAACGGGAAAAGATATTTTGAATCGCTTTTCGCTTCATACTGTTTTTAAGGGTAATCCTGGAACAGGAAAAACAACGGTAGCCCGCATTATTGCTAGGGTTTATAAGGCTTTGGGGCTTTTGGAACGTGGGCATTGTGTGGAGACCGACCGCGAGGGGTTGATAGCTGGATACACTGGGCAAACTGCCATAAAAACCAAGGAAATGATAGATAAAGCGATGGGCGGCGTGCTTTTTATCGACGAGGCTTATGCTTTGACTGATTCGGCGGGAGGCTTTGGTAATGAAGCGATTGAAGTTATTTTGAAAAATATGGAAGACAAACGCGGGCAATTTGCTGTGGTTGTAGCTGGCTATCCCGATAATATGGATAAATTTTTGTTGGCAAATCCGGGCTTGAAATCTCGTTTTGATAGAACCATCGAATTTACTGATTTCTCGATAGATGAGCTTTATAGCATTTCGCAATTTATGCTGTCGAAGGAAAATTTGATACCCAATGAAGAAGCTAAAGAGCATTTAACCAAATACTTAGCAAGTATTTACTCTAAGCGCGACAAGCATTTTGGCAATGCCCGTGAGGTGCGAAAAACCATAGAAAAAGCCATAAAAAATCAGCATTTGCGTATGGCATCGATGGATCCGGCAAGCAGAACGGCTGAAGCTATGGGCACTTTGACTTTGGCTGACCTCAAAGAGTTTGAAATTACCGGAACGGCTGCCCGAAAAGGTCAAGTTGGTTTTATGTATGGAGCTATTTGAAAGTAAATCGGTAAAATAACAAAATAAAAGCGAAAAGAGCTCTGTTCTTTTCGCTTTTTTTTTGTAATAAATAAACAGTTATTTTTTTTGATAATGTGAAAGAGCAGTTTGTAGTTTTTTTGTTATTTTTTCCTGTATTATTTTTGGCGATAATACTTTAATATTTTCGCCCATGCTCAAAATCCATTGGTATAGCTCGTAATTTGGTTTTACGCATATTTGTGCAATGATACCATTTTTTGAGGCTTTAATTTTTGTTAGAGTACTATGTACAGGTTTGGAAAACAAATATTTGGCTTGTAGTGTAGAGCACCAAAATTTTATTAAAACCGGAGTTTCGCTTTCTGGAATCGAAATGCCTATCATGTCTTTGAAATAATTGTTTACATCAAAAGAAAATTGCTTGTATTTCAACTCTGAAATTGAGCAATTTACCATTCGGTCGATGCCTAAAAAAGCAGGTTCTAAATTTTCGTAATTCATGCCAATTAAAAGCCATCTGTTTTTGTTTTGCCTTAATTGTAAGGGAATTATAAAATTAGTTTGGGTTTTAATATTCTGAAAATCTTTGTATTCGATTTCGAGTATTTTCTTTTTGATTAAAGCCTCAGCTATTGGGTCGAAAAATTCTAATCCATACAGATTTTGATTTTGTTCCAAAACAATTAAGTTATTTTCTTTAAAGTCTATCTCATAGTTTCTTTTTTTTAATTTGCTCAAAATATCGTTTAATTGTTGCGAGGCTTTGTAGTTATTTATTTGATTTGTAATTATTTGTATTTCGCATAATGCCTGCGCATCTTCTTGGGTAATTGGATTGCCGAATAATGAGAATTCTTTTTCGGAATATGAGTAATATTTTTTATCGTAAATAACGATTTTTACATTATATTTTTCTATAACTTTTCGTAATCTTTCTATATCGTCTTTGGTGGTGCGAATTTTAGAGTTCGTAAAAAGTTCTCTATTGCAAATAAGGTTTATTTTTTCGAGCGAACAATTTCCTTTTGCCAACAATTTATCAACACAAATTAAACGTTCAATGGTTGCAAAATTGGTTATTTTGCCCGATTTTGCTTGGTCTGAATTGCTTTCCATACGGTTATTTTTTTAATTTTAGGCAAAAATAATCTTTTTTTTGAAAAATGAAAAACTATCGAATTGTAAACAATTAAGCACCAGTGCTATTTTATTTTTGAGCAGACCTTTTGCTATTTGCTTATTTTTAAGCACTTGGCAAAACAAAATATACAATTAATTTGGGTTCACTACTTATAGTTTAAGCATCAGTGTTATTTTATTTTTGAGCAAAATAATATAATTTATTTATTTTTAAGTATTTAACTAAATTCAAGATACAATTATTTTTTGTTCGTTACTTAGGAATCAAATTTTGAACGACAAAGCGTTTTGCGTTTTAATATTTTACCCGAAAATATATTTTTACTCTTTTTTCTAAGGCTATTTTGAAAGTGCGTATAAAGTGCGTATATGGCTCGAATAAAGTGCGTATAAACCTCGAATAAAGGTGCTACAATGGTTATTTTTATATGATAAATATCTGATATTAATCTACTTAACTTTAATTTTTAGAGCTAATTTTTACATAAAATTGCTATTATTTGCTGTTTTTTAGCGTTTAAAGTTTAAAAAAAACTAGGTATTTTATTTTCCGATAATTATTTATATTTTTTTTTAGTAGTGTACACGATGCGTGTTTTTTTAGTTCTTACCTTTGCGCAAGTAAATTATAAATTATAAATAATTTTAATAAAAATTTATGTACGATAATAATTCTCAAGAAGGTTGCTTTGTAATGGTTTTGATGTGGGGCATTACATTAGCAGTAAGTATTTTAACAGGCATTTGGGCTTGGAATCTGGTAGAACCGGAAAGTTTTTTTGGAGCTGTGGGCTTTATTCTATTTTGGGGGCTTACATTTCGCATTATTCTGAGCATTGTAGGGGCTATTCTTTCGGCTATTTTCAATTAAATGTTTTATTTTCAGTATATTTTAAAAAAAAATTGAAACAATTAGAAAAACGAAAATGAGAAAAATTTTATTTTTATTTTTAATGGCAATTGCTTGCCAAAGCCTTGTTGCTCAGGAGTATCTAAATTGGTCTTCGTACCAAGTGGAAGAGTTTTATGTAAAAAAGGAGCTTCCGGCGAATAGTTTGAATGAAAATGGGCAACGAATTAGGTTTGTTTACCTTACAACTAGTTTAGATGCAGGAACTTATAATGTTCAACTAACTGACGATACTGGAGATTTTTATAGAATAAAAGACACCGATATTTATATGAAATTTAGAGCATATTTTGGCTATGCCGGATATGGAAAGGAAGGTATTCTTAAAGTAGGTTATTCTACTTACGACATCAAATTTTACAAAAAGCCTTAGTGGTTATTTTACGCCGAAAAAAAGTTTGTCCGAGCATCTTAATCAAACACTTTAATCTGAGTTTATTAACAGTGTAGTTAATTTTTCAAACACCATTTTTTACTATTATTTTTAAATTAGGTTACACCAATAAGTATTTTTAGAAAAGAAAATCTAAATTAAACCTTTTTTCTATTTATTGCTAGTAAATGTTTTAATGAAATAATATTTTATATTCGCAAAAGATATAAGATATTATTTTTTTTGAGTTTATATAAAAACGAAAAATAGTTAAATTTGACTATAAATTAATTTATCAAAGAAAAGCGAAATGTTAAAATTTACACAAAAACAGAGTTTCAACCCCTTTGGGTTGTGTTTCAACTTTTTTTTGAAAAAAATAGCTGTTTTTGTTTTTTTATTTTTTACTTTTAAAGCGAATAAAATTACGAAAAAGAAAATTTAAACATACGATATATGAATATTGAAAGAGAAAAAATATACTTGGCGGCTTTGCTGCATGATGTACGTGAATATTGCCGAAAATATCTTCAACCGAATGAATTTGAGAATATTTTGAACCAAAAATTATTGGCGTTGGAACGGGATTTAAACGTTGATGAAACGCTATTGAAATTGGCTCAAACTTATGCTTATGCTGGCGGAGATGTTAAAAATGACTACTCGGAAACACATTTGCGTTCGGTTTTTGATTTTGTGCAATTGGAAAAAGAAAATATAGCTACAAAGCAAAAATATTATTTTCCCATGAAGCCTTTGGATTTGAAACTAGAAACTGATTTGTTTCCGAAAACAGAGAAAACGGGCGATTTAC
>JFJP01038924.1_pt1 | contig 15136 bp, 6 predicted proteins | sample 431651 | NCBI WGS metagenome assembly JFJP01 (sample SAMN02602958, study PRJNA72255) | Microbial mat metagenome, whole genome shotgun sequencing project. | biome: fresh water; feature: sink hole; material: water; isolation source: purple microbial (photo- and chemosynthetic) mats found in...
CCGGCTGCCAATGCTCCAACTTTCAAAGAAAAGTGGGATACGTATGAATTTATAAACTTCAAGTACGGCTATTTGAACAATAAATATTTGGTAGTTTCGGCAGGAATAGTTACCGATAATGTTGCAGTGAACAGCGATGGAACCAAAATAATTTCGCATACCTTAAGCTCTTTGGGACATCCGCTTTACGGAAATTCAATTCGCCAATCGATAAACTTGGCAACCATGGATTTCAACCGATTGGATAATTATACCTTTAAATCGATTTTTCCGGACCGCAAAAGAACAGCCAGTCCGCCGAACTTAATTATTACGAACATAGTATTTACCGATACCGATAAAAACAACCGATTGGACGCAGAAGAAAGCGGAAAAATTACGTTTACGGTGCTTAACAATGGCAAAGGAACGTCGTTTAACACAAAATTACAAATTTTCGAAACTACCGGCCTACGAGGTTTGCTGTTTGAACAAGAAATAGCCTTGGGCGATTTGGCTCCAGACAACAATAAAAGTGTTACCGTTGCCATTACCGCTGCTCGCGACATTAGTACATCGCAAGCTAAATTTGCCTTTCAAGTTTCGGAAGCCGGAGGCCATAAACCCGAACCGGCAAATTATACCTTGGCAACTTCAGAATACGTGCCGCCAAAACTTGAAATTATTGCCTATGAATTTGCAACCGACGCAGGCGGAACGATTCAAAAAGGCCAACCGGTACATTTAAAAGTAACGTTAAAAAATACCGGTACCGGAACAGCCAAGGGAATTCATAAAACCATTACCAATCCGGTGGGCGTAACCGAGTACAATACAGGCGAAATAGCAACCATGCTGGCAAGCGGCGAATCGACCACATTGCACTATGTATTTATGCCAACCATGCGTTTTGCCGAAAGCGAAATAGGTATAACCGCTTCATTTTCAGAAAATAGCGGCAATAATGAGGTAAAAACCTTAACCGTGTCAATGAACCAAGAATTGCTGCCTTATACCAGTTACGATTTAGTTTCGGATATTGATACCGATATTCCAAAAATAGACGAGTCGCTGATTAAAAAGAATCGCTTTGCCATTATTATTGGAAATGAAGATTATAAATCGTTCCAAACCGGGCTTAACGAAGAAGCGAACGTTGAATATGCAGCCGGCGACGCAATTATGTTTAAAAAATATGCCGCAAATTTACTTGGCATTCCGGAAAATAATATTCGCTTTAAAGTAAACGCCAAAAAAACCGAAATGCTGCAAATGATAAGCGAAGTATTGGCTTTGGCAAAAGCAGTTTCAGGTACACAGGCCGAAATTTATTTCTATTATGCCGGACATGGTTTCCCGCACGAAGTAACCAAAGAGCCTTACATTATGCCGGTAGACGTTTCGGGAGCTAATGTTGCTATGGGTATTAAATCGGCCGATTTGTACCAGCAATTAGTTGGTGGCGAAAATGTGGGCAAAGTAAGCGTTTTTATGGATGCTTGCTTTAGCGGTGGCGGACGAGAACAAGGGTTGTTGGCAGCACGCGCAGTAAAAGTAAAACCGGTTGAAAACCCAATGATAAATGGCAACTTGGTGGTTTTTTCTGCAAGTCAGGGCGATCAAACTGCGCTGCCGTTTGCTGAAAAAAACCATGGCATTTTCACCTATTTCTTACTTAAAAAGCTAAAAGAGAGCGGAGGTAAATTAAACTACGACGAATGGTCGGCTTATGTAAAAGAAAACGTGCAAGAAACTTCGGTACGCGTTAATAAAAAACCACAAGACCCTAAAATAATTACCTCATCGGCTATTATTGAAACTTGGCAAGATTGGACTACGCATTAAATTGTAAACGATTCATTATAAAAGACCTAACCGATGCACCGGTTAGGTTTTTTAGTTTTATTACCACCCAATTTTTTAGTCGAAATAAAATGCGAATAAAAATTAAATTAAAATTGCATTAAAATTGAAGTATATATGTATCTTTACATCGAGATTAAAGTGAATTTACTTTATATTTAAATTTCACATTATGAACAGTTTATATCAATATCTGCATTCATTTTCCGTAAAAGGTTCGGTATTTATTGTTGCTTTACTCCAATTGGCATTTTATGCTGAAACCATGGTAGGGCAAGATAATTTCATTGGCAAATCGGAAGAGTTTGTAATTAATTATTTTCGTACCGATACGATATATACACTAAAAACAGATACCATAGACCGAAAGACTATATTGCTGACTTTCAGACCAAAAAGCCAATATCCTTTTTATACGTATGAAATAGATTTGCGAACCGACCAATGTATTTCCTACGGAATGGTATCAAAAAACACCGACGTACTAAATACGTATATAAGCGTATTAAATTTTTTAGGCGAAAAAATAGAAACCGATCCGGCGAATATAACCTACCGAGTGCAAGCAAACAGCGGTGTTTTTTGTTATTACTACATTAAGCAACCGTACTTAAACAGTAAAGTTGAATCGAAAAAACGTATCTTTTACATTTTAGTTTCGCCCGAAAATTAGCTGCGTGCCTTATCAATCAACCGCTTTACATTTTCAGGAAACGAACGTAACTTTTTAATTTCCAAATCGAAATTTTCGCGGTATTTTTTATGGAATTGAATCATTTCTTCTAAACGTTCTTCTTTATCCTCTACTTGCGAAACATCGGTAATTCTTAATTTTTCGGGCAAACTAACCGACTTCGACAGCTTTTCAATGCTCTTTTCGAAGAATTTATTCTCTTCAACTACTTCAAATTTCAATTCTTCGAAGCGGTGCAGAATTTCACTGAGTTTTTTCTCGGCAGCAACTTGCGCAGTTATTTCATAAGCAACCACCAATATTTTAACAACCATACCGCTCGCATCAGAAATTGAACTAAACAATTCGAGCAAAATTCGTTCTTCTCTATTATGCATTACCGTGCGAGTATTTTGAATTGTTTCGCCCGTTTGAATAGCAGTAAGCACCGTATTTAGGTTATTTTCGCTAAAAGTGCTATTACCCAAAGCAAAGTAGTTTTTTCCTTTGGCATTTTCGGTTGTTAAATTATAAAAAGTGCAGAATAAGCTATTTGCTTTTACAATTACTGCCCTATCGGTAAGTTCGGCGTACATAACCGTATTGTCAATTGCATCAATAATACCGTGCAATTCGTACTCTTTTCGTGCAGCTTCTTCCTGAGTCGCAAGCAGTTCTTCTAAGTTCTGGCGCAATTCTTCCTCCTGCGATGCTAATTCCTCTGATTGGCTTCTAAATTGCGTAAGCAATACATCATTTTTTTCGATACTTTGTTTTGCCGAAAGCGATGCTGCTATGTTTTCTCCCAATTTTTCTACGAACTTAATTTGATATTCGGGAAAATGGTTAAACCCTGCCAATTCAATTACCCCATACAGCATTTCGTTAAACACCATAGGCACAAGTAATAAAGCAGTTGGAGTTACTTTGCCCAAGCCCGAAGTAACTTTTATATATTTTGTTGGAACCTCTTTTAGTATAATTGATTTTTTTTCTAAGGCACAACGTCCAACTAAGCCTTCGCCCGGCAAAAATGTGCGTTTCAGAAATCGCTTTTTATTATAAGCAAATGCTGCCACCAACTCAAGGTGCTCTTCGCGGTTGTTATCCTGTTCCAATACAAAAATAGCGCCCTGTGTGGTATTCAAATATTCCGTTAGGTTTTTTATAATATCGTAGGCAAAATCTGTTCGGTTTTTATTCGCGTGTCGCAATAAAATATTAAATTCTGCCAAGCCTTTATTGGTCCAAGCTGTTTGTTCCTGAATTCTTTTTTGCTCTATTTCAGCCGCTTGCGCTTTCATTAAATTCGATTGCATCAAAAGCAACGAAGAGCCTAAAATATCATTTTCGCCTTTCGATTTGTATTCTGTATGTAAATTTCCGGCGCCAATTTCGTTGGCAAAATGAGTATAGCCGGAAATAGACTGTATTAGCAAGTTAATATCCGAATTTAACGTTTGTATTTCGCTGCTCTGCTTAGTATTCAAACCAATGTTTTCGGGTATTTCGCCGTTTGCCAAAAGTTTTACTGCATTCATACTCTTTTTTAAGGGTTTTAGCAAATCGCGCTCTAATAGCCCAAAAAACAACAATGCCGACAAAATACTTAAAGCCAAAATTAATAATATACGAAACCACAACGAAACCTTAGCCGAATTATGCTCGTAATTACTTTTAGCATAATAATTTATGGCTATATTACCTGCCATAGAGTTATTAAAAACCGGAATCAGAATATCGGGCAAATTTAAATCTTTGCTTTTAAATGTTGAATATTCGGTTATCGATTTAAGTTTGTTTTCCCAAAACGGTAAAAATTCACTTACATGCTTACCGGCATCGTTTCGTGCTGTAGATGAGTATATTATATTACCTTTATAGGTAAAAACAGTCAAATCGGCATCGGTTTCATTAAACCAATTTTCAATTACCAAGGTTAGTTCCGACAAATCGATATCGACCACTAAAGCGCCAATAAACATATTTTTCTTATCGTATATAGGATACGAAAAGCAAAAAATTTGCTCATTTTTTGAAGGATATACATATTGAAACGGCTCAGAAACAAATGGTTTTCCGTTTCTTACCAAGCTAAAGTAATAATCGTCGGGGTTTTGCACATCGTAACCAACCCGCCGGGTAAATTTTACATTCTCGCTCGACTCTTTATATGCCATTAGTGCCATTCTACTAAACTTATCGAAATAAGCATTGCTTTGGTGGTCATTTTCAGGCAAAAGTACATCGGGCTCAAGAATAATTGAAATGCCGGTAACCTCATTGTACGTTTTTATTTCAACAAAAAGCAAATCGGAAAGTAATTGTACGTTTGCTTTATTGTTTTGTAATATTACTTGTACACTTTTCGACATTTCTGCAGCAATACTTTTATAACCGGTAAGGCTTATTCCAAGCCTATTGGTATAATTATCGGCTTTAAACTCGAAGGTTTTAACTCCTGCTTCTTTTACCGATTTTCGAACCGACAAATTTTCGAGCGTTGTTACCAGTAACAGTGAAACCACAAGCAATAAGCTTACAGTAAATGCATATTTATTTTTTAAACTTATATTTTGCTTAAACATTTGTTATTCCTTTAGGTATTTCCACTATTATTTTTTCGTTTTATGCCTGAAAGTTTTTCATTTTCACGCTTTAAGCTGTCCGCTTCGTCTCGGTAATTTTGCAATTGAGCCTGCATTTCTTCGAAACTTTTCATAATTTCGGTTTCCTTTTTGGCCATAATTACTAACTTTTCTCTGGCTTCGTTAAACTGATTACGCAGTTTATCGGCATTGTGCATGCTGTCGGTAATATTATACGATATGCACAAAACTTTGTCTATACCGCCCATTTCGTCGCGTATTGGCGAATAAGTTTCCGAAAGCCACAGTTTATTTGGTACATTTTCAATTAATTGCACCAATTGAACCGGCTCGCCGTTTAGCAATTTGCCCCAAAAATTATCGTAAGCTATAGAGTCGGTATGCGCCAACGACGAAAAATGTTTATGCTTGCGGCCAATAATCAATTCCTTCGGAATATTATATGCTTCAATAAATGAATCGTTTGCAAAAGTTATAATACCGGCGCGGTTATACTCCGCAACTAAAGCACTGTTATTGAGTGCATAAATTAAAGTTTCATTTTCACGTTCCTTTCGTGCCGACTCTTCTTGGGTAGCTTGTAACTCTTCCAAATTCTGACGCATTTCTTCTTCTTGTGCAGCCAGCTCTTCGGCTTGTTGGCGCGCTCTTTCAAGCAGCAGGTTGGTGCGCGAATTGGCAATGGTAGCAGCCAAAGTAAGTGCAATACTTTCCTTTAAACCTTCAATAAATTTAATTTGAACCGAAGTTAATAAATTGAATGAAGCCAATTCTACTACACCTAATAAACTGTTTTTCAGGTTTAACGGCATAATAAAAATGCTTTTGGGTTGCGCTTGTCCAAGCGACGAAGAAATTTCGCTGTAATCATCCGGAATTTCTGTCAAATGTATATTGGCCTGTTCTACAGCACAAGTACCAACCAAGCCTTGACCAAATAATACATGTTCTTTAATACGCTTTCGTTTGCTAAATGCGTACGAGGCAATCAGGTTTAGTGTATTTTGTGTCTCTTCTTTTTCGTTTACCAAATAAATACCGCCAAGACCACATCCGGTAAATTCGGCCAAATTTTTAATAATATCATACGAAAAATCTTCAACGCTTTTGTCTGTTTGTCGGAAAAGGATATTAAATTTCTCCACTCCTATCCTAACCCACTCATTATCTTTAAGTTCTATATTTCGTTGTTGAGCCGTTTCGCGGCTTTCTTTTAAGCGAGCAAGCATTAGCGTTAGTGCATCGCCTACCTTATCGGTGTCGCTTACGGGCAAATATCGTACCTCCAAATTACCTTTTCCAATTTGTTCCGAAAAAATGGTAATTCGTTTCAATCGTTCCGATGCTTTATACAAATTGCTTATTATTTCGCTTACATCCGAGGCGGTAATAGCTACATCGGGTTTTATAAATTCGCTTCCCGAAACAATTTGCTCCGAAAATTGTACCACTTTTTTAATAGGTGCCAACAACCGTTTTACAACAAAAACTACCATTAATGCCGCCAAAGAAGCAATTAAAAGCACAAAAATAGCAGTAGAACGTTGGTTTTGTGCAACTTGCTTATGTATAGTTCCAAATTCGTAATCTACAATTAAACCATATACCGAATTCGAGTTTAATAGATTTAACGGTTTTCCGACTCTAATATCATTTTCCGAATAAACTGCATAGTTTTCGGAAGCGTTGGTTATTTTTTCGCGCTCGCGCCAATCGCGATAAACGTATTTTATATGCTTTCCTTGAATAGATTGATCGAAATTTGTGGCGGCAATAATTCCGCCCGACGATAAAACGGTCATTAAAATACCGTCTTTAACCAAATCTAAACTTTTTAAATACTCTGCAATTTGATTGGTAGCAACATCAACAAAACATACCCCCAGCCTATTGTTTAAGTAAATAATCGGTACCGAAATGCGAACAATTTCCATGGCATTTTTCGAGCTGTAATTAACAACCATTGGGTCGCTAATATGATTAAGTCCGGTTGCCATTGGTTTCAGATAAAAAGAGCCGGCACCTTCAACCTCATAATTTTCTACTTTTGCCTCAGAAATACCGCCATCGTTGTTTTTATACATAATAGGCACAAACCGGTTCAATCGGTCGAAAAATTTAACGCTTTCGCCGGCAGGCGAAACCAAGTCGGAACTCCAAATAACCCCTGCAGCATGCAAATCGGCATTATCGCGCAATAATAATTTCAATAAACTAATTATTTGTTCTTCGGTAAAATACGCCGAGCTAATTCGCGAGTTATTATTATTTGAAAATGCAGCCAGATTTCGAGCCTGAATAAAGTATTTATTCAGCAATGCCTCAATTTCAAGTTTGTGCGATTCGGAAACTGTAAATGCCTGACTTATTGCTTCTTTACGTATTTTATTTATCGAAAAAACATTCGAATAAATAAGCACACTTAGCGTCATTGCAATTACACCACCCAGAATAGCCAATGTTATTCGGGCACTTAACGTATTAAACAGCTGTACTATATTTTTGTATTTCATATCAATAATTTCCGCCTAATCGTCTGTTCAATTTTTCGGTCAATGCTTTTTTCTCTTGCATTAATAGCTGTATATCTAATTGCAATGTATCGATTTTTAGTTGAAGTACCGAATTTTGTTCATTAAATAAGGTATTTTCTTGGGTGTATTTCGAACTTAGTTCAAAATACTTCTTTTTAAGTTCTGTTTCCGACTGAATATCGTATGCAATAACGTCAAACCTAATCCACTCCTGGTCTCTACTGTAAATAGGCACAACCACCTGACGCAAGGTCATATGCGATTCGGAATTGATTTCAGCATCGAAAAAAAGTGCCTCGGCTTTTTCATTAGGGCTAAACTGGCTTAAATAGCTGCTCAGCACAAAATCGTTGGTTCGCAGCCCGTTACCGTAACTTGAACCAATAAGTAACGACGGAATTTGCTGCAATAAATCGGCAAATATTCTATTAATTTGAATTATTATTCCTTGCTCGTTTATCGATGCTCTATAAATGTATTTATCAATTGCATTTAACAAAAAATAATATTCAGCATTTACTTTATTGCTACTTGTTTTTAAGCTATCTAATTCGTTTATCAGTAGCGCATTTTCGCTTACCTTTTGCTGAAGCGAATCGGAAATAGATTCGTATTTTTGCACCAAATTATTCTGATTAAATGATGTTTGCGCAGTAGCCAATGCCGATGCCACATTTTTCGATAAATTACCAAGGAAAGCAATTTGGTCGTCGGACAAGGGATTAAATCCGGCAATTTCAATAATTCCGTACAATTCGTTATTCGAAATAAGCGGAAAAGCAACTAACACATTTGGTTTTGCTCCGCCTAAACCCGACGAAATTTGAATGTAATTGTCGGGTACTTTTTTCAAATAAATCATTTCTTTTTCCACGGCAACGGTACCTATAATGCCTTCTCCGGGAATAATTTCGGTTTCCAAAAATTTTTGCTTATTATATGCATAAGCTGCTTTTAAAACAATTACATCGCGCTGGTTTTCATCTTTTAATCGAACAAAAAAAGCACCCATTTCGGCATCCAAATATTTGACCAACTCCGAAATTATTTGATAAGTCATTCCATCGAGGTTTGCTGCATTTTGCTGCAGAATAACGGCAAATTTGGCAATACCTCCGGTTATCCAGTTGTTATGTGCTTCTTTTTCAACCTGAAATAGCTCATTTCGTTTAGCTTCAATTAAATTTTCGCGCATGTTTATAAGCGAATTCGAAAGCAAATCTTTTTTACCGCGAATAACCAAATCCGATTTATAATTTCCTTTACCTATTTCATCGGCAAATCGGCTAATTTCGACTAATTCGGTTGCCAAAAAGTCGAGGTCTTTTAAAACCGAATCTATATCTTCTGAAAATCGGCGTGTGTTAATTCGAACTTTGCTTATTTCTTTTAAATCGCCGCTTGCAAATTTTCCGGCTACGAACCGAACCGCACCAATTCCGGCGGTTATACTTCGCACTATATATATAATGCCTACACCAAAAATAAATAAGAATAAAAACCAAATAAACAGTGCAATTTGCATTTTTTGCCAAACAATGGTTGTATATAGCTCAACCGGCATAAATACGGTAATATTCCAAAAATTATTGGTAGGTTTAAACTTCACCGGAAAATTAATTACGCTAATTTCCTCGTTATTAATTGATAAACTACGCTCGGCATGTATACCTTTTGCCAAATATTCTAAAAATTTGGCATCGTTATTCAATTCAGGATAAACCGCGCTTACCGGTTTTGTCAAATTTTCGGCTTGCGGATGGTAAATAAACGTACCGTTGGACGAAACGATGGTATATTGTACGTTGCTTTGTTCATTTAATTTGATAAGTTGCGCCAACCAAGCCGAAATATCGAGTTCCATGGCGGTTAAACAATACAGCTCCAAATTTTTAATAAGTGGCGCACTTATAATGGTCTCAAGCACTTGGGCATCGCCCAATTCGGCACTTTTGCTAAGCACCGGCTCCTGAATCGTTGGTTTTCGCAAGGCGTAGGTATCGTTATACCAATCTTGCGATTTCAAAATTCCTTCATCGGGAGGAATTGAGTCGTTCTTAATTGAAAAATAACTTCGATATATTCGTCGATAAAAAAGCATCCGAAAATCGATAGAATCGGTTATTGTTCCGTTTAGGCTCGAAAACCGTCCCGGTTCCCAAACAGTGGATATAGAATTAACATTCAGCGTTTTACTAAAATAGGCATTGAGTAATCGGTCGTAATTACTCATCCGATAGTTTGCATGGTCAGAAACATCGGAACTGAAATACATATGTAAATTATCTAAATCGAGCAACGATTTTTCAATTTCGAACGTAGCATCTTTTTGCAAATTTTCTACCTTGGAATAAATTTCATCGATAACCGATTTTTGAGCAATTTGAATAATTGCAAAATAATAAAGCGCCAACAGCACAAAACTAAATACCAAAAACAATAAAATGAAGGTGGTACTTACTTGATTTCGTACAGTTAAAAACTTTATATTAAATTTCATACGCAATATTTTTTTCATTGAAATTTCAGCGTCTAAAAATATTGATTTTTTTCATAAACTATAGCACAAATGCATTTTTTTTTCGTTTCCGAACCATTATTAATTACACTAATTCCGTGCCGGCTGTTTTTACACGTTTTTCTTTGAAAAACAAAACCGTTTTTTAAAAAAAAATGCAGTTAGGCTAAATATTTGCATTAAATTAAATTTGAAAGCGAAAAAAAAATTGTATTTTTCGGCAATATTTATTGTATGATAAAAAGTAACGTTACCGGTTTCGGTATTTCAAACTTATTAAGTCCCGACGATTTGCATCGGTTTGTTGCCGAAATAATTGATATTCCGGGCGAAATTATTATTTTTGCAGTGAATTCGAACTACGAACTTATTGCATACAATTATAATTTTGTGGTTTACTTTAATTCTATTCTCAATAAAATACCGAATTACCACCTTTCGGTTATCGATTTTTTGGAAAGTGCACATACCAATTACGACCTCAAAAAAAATGTGCAACACGCCTTATCCGGTAATATTTTTAGCGAAATTGGCGATTTTATTCATAAAGACACCAAGTACGTATATAAAGATATATTTAAACCGGTTTTCGATAAGCAAGGAAAAGTATTGGGCGCAATAGCTTATTTGACCGATTTTACCGAAAAAAATAGAGATAAAGATACTTGGAACGTATTGTTGAATATTTCGGAACAGGTTGCTAAATCGACCAAATTGGTTGATTTATTGGCTACTTTGCACGAAAACTTAGGAAACTTAATTGATGTTAATAATTTTTACGTAGCCTTATATAACCCTAAAACCGAAACCTACCAGTTTCCGTTTATGACCGATGAGCTTTCGATTATTCCGCCCGATAAATTTATTAAAATACAAAACGGATTAACCGATTATGTGCGAACAACCGGCAAACCACTCATAGCGAACCGGAAAACGATAGAAGAATTGTCGGCTGCCGGCATTGTTAAACAGTTTGGCTCAGTAGCCAAAGCATGGCTGGGCGTGCCGCTTAAAAGCAGCGGAAATATTATTGGTGTGCTTGCCGTACAAAGCTATACGGACGAAGACTGTTATTCGGAAAAAGATTTAGACTTGCTTACTCTCATTTCGGACCATATTGCTATAGCAGTAGAAAAAAAACGAAGCGAAGAAGTACTTATTCAAAACCAAAAGCAACTGCAAATAGCACAAAGTGTAGCGCATGTGGGTACTTGGGAATACGATTTCGAAAACAAACAAATTTTTGCAACCGACGAAGCATTTCGCATTTTCGGATTTTCGCCACATACCGAATCGTTGGCTCGAAAGCAATTTTTCGAAAAAATTCATACCGACGACGGCAAAGCGGTACAAAAAGCAGTACTTGAAATGTTAAAAAACGGTACTCCTTTAGATATTGAATTTCAAATACTTCCTGCGCCCGAAGCGGTTCCGGTCGCTGTGCACTTACGCGCCGAAATGGTTAAAATAGACTACCATAAACCATATAAAATAATTGGTATGGTACAGGATATTACACGCCGCAAAATGGTAGAGTTAAACCTAAAAAAAGCCAAGGAAAAGGCAGAAGAGGCTGATAAACTGAAATCGGCATTTTTGGCAAACATGTCGCACGAAATACGTACGCCGATGAATGCAATTTTGGGTTTTTCGCGGTTGCTTATCGAAGACAGTATTGAAAAAACCCAAAAAGCCGAATATATTGAGTATATTATTGCTTCGGGAAATAATTTGCTTAACCTGATTGATGATATTATTGATGTAGCAAAAATTGAAGCAGGACAGCTAAAAATTTCGAAATCGGTAACCGATGTAAATAAAATACTGCAAGAGCTCAAACTTTCGTTCGAGCGCCAAAAATCGACCAAAGGAAAAGAGCATATCGATTTAAGATTGGTTAAAAATTCGCTAACCGATTTGTTTTTAATTTCCGACCCGTTCAGGTTCCGACAAATACTTAATAACCTAATAGGCAATGCCTTAAAGTTTACCGAAAACGGATATATTGAGTTCGGCTACGAAGTAAAAGCGGAACGCTTGATTTTGTTTCATGTAAAAGATACAGGCATAGGTATTCCCGGCGATAAGTTGGAAATAATATTTAACCGTTTTGGCCGAATTGAAGACAATAAAATAAAAGACCCCGGCGGCACCGGATTAGGGCTTTCGATTTCGAAACATTTAGTAGAAGAATTAGGCGGAAAAATTTGGGTAAAAAGTACCGATAACGGAACCACATTTTTCTTTACTTTGCCCGATGTTAGAGCCGAATCGCAGTTAAATTCGGAATTCAAAAGCCATTCGATAAATGAAAAAATTGGGTTTCAGAAAATTTTGGTTGTTGAAGACAACCCAATAAATCAGCGACTTATTATCGATTCGCTCGAACGGTTTTCGGATACTATTGAAATTAAAATTGCCGACAACGGACGCAAAGCCATTGAAATTTATATGGAATTTAACTTCGATGTAATAATAATGGATGTTCGTATGCCCGAAATGGACGGTTATGAAGCAACCAAATATATTCGCGAAAAATTTCAGAAACCTAAAAATAATATACCCATTTTAGGACTCTCGGCCCATGCCATGAAAGAAGAAAAAGATAAATGCTTGCAAGTAGGCATGGACGACTACCTCACCAAACCTTTTGTACCGGAAGAACTGGTACAAAAATTAAACGACCTAACGCGCGGCACAGCTCGCAACACAAGGCGCAATACCGAAACTACAGTAGATGTAAACGACCAAGATAATACCACTTCAAAGGCATTAAATAAGAATTATAAATTCTTAGATATAACCATTTTAGAGCTAACCTATAAAGGTAATCGCAAAAAAATGTCGAAAATATTGGAAATGTGTGTCGATACCATTCCTAAACAAATGCTGGAAATGGAAAATTCCTATTTGGCAAACAATTGGCGTATGCTTCGTACTTCGGCACATTCGCTCAAAACTACCTTTACCTATTTGGGGCAGAATGAGTTGAAAGACAAATTTAAAAGCATTGAAAATGAATCGTTGCTTGAACGAAAACCCGAAGCATTATATAATGAAACAAAAACGGCTGTTGATAGAATTTGGAATGGTTTAAATGATGATATTCAGAAATTTATAACTGAAACCAACCAAAATTCCGACTAACAATGCGAACAAAGTTACTTATATTTTTACTGTTAATAAGCCATTCCATTAGAGCTCAATCGTTTGCAGCAACTGATGCCGGCGATTTCTTAAAAAAGGCATGCATGTTTATTACCTGGCCCGACCCCTATGCTAAACAAAAAACCTTTAATATGGGCATATTTGCCGAGCCGGCAGAAATATTGGAAATGAAAAAACATTTCGAAAATATCGGCATTAAATCGGTACCGGTAAAAATAGTACCCATAAATGCAACCGAAAATTTTGGCTATTTGCATGTTATGATAATAATGAAAAAGCTTAGTCCGGAAGAAATTACCCGAGTAAAGCAAATGAAAAATCGTCCGGTACTCATTATTTCAACCATAAAACAAGGCACCAACGAACCCGGCCAAATTTATTTAGAAAAAACAAACAACAAAATTGAATTTACCATTAGCGAATCGGGTATCAAAAATTCCGGTTTGCAAGTAAGCTATATTTTATTTTCGGAAGCCGAAGTAATAGACAAACTAAACTACTAAACCATGAATGTGATTAAAAATATGCCTATCAAAAGCAAGCTAATAGCCATAATATTAGCTACTACCGTACCTATAATGCTTATAGGCATTTGGATTGAAGCCAGCATTTCGATTACAAACATGGAAAAAAGTTTAAGCGAAAACTCGGTAGCTTTAGCAAAAAATTTAGCCGAAAATAGCGTTGGACCCATAACCTTTTCCGACAAAAAAGGCATTGAGCGCATTGCTGCCATAGTTACTTCGAACCAAACCGTAACCGATGTAATGGTTTACGACCATTCGGGCGAATTGTTTTTCCGACATCATCAATCGGGCAACCAACTGGAATCGAACTTTAAACCGATTGATGCAAGCGTTGAATCCGATGGGAATTATTTGCATATCTACCGCTCAATAAATTACGAAGGCAATAACTTGGGGCTAATATATATGCGTGTTTCGCGAAGTAACATTTTACAAGAGATGAACCGATTCATAATTGAAATGATACTTATTTCGCTATTTCTGATACTTATTTCGGTATTGCTTGCCGCTTATATGCAGCGGCTTATATCGAAACCAATTTCGAACCTTGTACACATTACACAAAGCATTGGTGCTACCGGAAACTTAAATACCCCAATACTTTATAAAGCTACTGACGAAATAGGACAATTATATACTGCTTTTAATACTTTTATAAACACCATTAAAAGTCGCGAAAACGATTTGCTGCATACGAATAAGAAACTTATAGCAAGCGAAAACCGACTGAAAAAACTTATCGAAAGTTCATTTGACGGGGTTGTTATTATTGACCAAAATAATATGCCCACTTTTTGTAATCAAGCTTTTTTGAAAATGTTTAATTCGAATTTTGAAACACTTAAACAGTTCAAAATAAATACCTTGCTATCGGATAACGAAATGGTAGACCGAATTATAAATAATTCGTCGGGAATAAACGACCAAACCCGAAGCGCCATAGCCGAAGTAACAGCTAAACCAATTGGTTTAAAACATTTTACAGCCGAATTTACGGCGGTTCATATTGAAATAGATGAACAACCAATGCACGTTGTAACGCTTCACGATGTTTCGTACCGAAAAGAAATAGAATCCGAACTGCAAACGCAAACCGAGCAAGTTAAAACCGCCGAATTGCAACGTACCGGCTATATTTTGAGTTTGGCACACGATTTAAAATCGCCGCTTAATTCAATTATTGGTTTCTCCGAACTAATTAAAGATGAAAATGTTCCAAGCGAGAAAAAATTGTCGTTTGCCAATTTTATAGGCAAAAGCGGTCG
>JFJP01020562.1_pt1 | contig 15135 bp, 16 predicted proteins | sample 431651 | NCBI WGS metagenome assembly JFJP01 (sample SAMN02602958, study PRJNA72255) | Microbial mat metagenome, whole genome shotgun sequencing project. | biome: fresh water; feature: sink hole; material: water; isolation source: purple microbial (photo- and chemosynthetic) mats found in...
ACCAAGTCGTTTCACTTTCAGCAGTGCATTTCACTCGGTGAATACCATGCGTTTAGTCGAAACCGGACTTCCTTAGTTGGACAGCAGTGAATTGATATAATTGATCGTGGATTTGGTTTCCGCAGCCCCCACCTTCACGGGAAACCGATCAGAAGGCAGAGGTTGTTGTATCCGCAAAGTCCTAGGCGAATTCACGCGGAAGAAAGGATGTAACGGAGGCGACTGATTGCCTGGGGGACATGGTGCACTGGTGTCACCCGATGATGCGACCCCTCCCTTTCACAGTTTGAAATACCGCGTTGAGTTTTACCGGACCAGCAGCAGCGCGTTGCGCAATTCCCGCTCGTCGCCGGGCATCCAGTCCGCTCCCAAGCGGTTGCGTATGCGGGCTAGACCATCCTGCCAACTGCGTCCAGTTGCCGATTCGTAGCTGGCGCACGGCTCGGCGTACCACGGTTGTGGCCAGGGCCTGATTTGCTCAACTGGTGGCGCGTCATGCTCGGTCGGTCGCCCGGTCGCCCCTTCAGTGACCAGGCTGCCGACTGCATCGGCTTCAGTGTAGATACGGTGGATAGTACGACTGATGCGGGTGGCATCGGATTCGCTAACCACGCCGGTGTCAGTTGCCTGGTAGAACTGAACCGTCACACGGACAGGGAAGCGCTGGTCACGGACGAGGTTGCAGCCGTTGAGACCGATCCAAGGACCCTCCAGTTGACCTGCCTGGACAACGGCCTGCTCCATGCCGCGTGGGGCACCTGATGACGGGACGCAATTGGCGCCATCCGCTTCTGCAGCCTTTTCCAACATTGGCGCTGGCAGCATACGCCTATCGGAGACAACCAGCGGCACCTGGATGACGAGGACGCACGAGAGTCCGTCAGCGTCCTTCCCGTCCCCCTGCGGCCGTCCTGGCCTTTGCTTACGGTTGGAGAAGCGGGTGGCCAGCAACCCAGCGCGATTGCCGTTGGCGTTGTGGAAAAGTCGCTGACCCCAGGCATAACCGGCACTAAGCGAGGGATTGTTCTCCACCACCTGTGCCGAGGTGCCCTCGGGTGTGACCAGTATGGCGAGGACGGCGGGGCTGCCAAGGTGTGACTGGTAGTTGAACAAGACCGGAGCGAAGCGCATAGAACCCTCTGCCGCCACCGGCAGCAGACAGGCCTGGGCCGAGACCAACACACTACGGTCGCGATCCGCCAGCAGGCTGCCGGTGAGGGTCCCGGTCGGGGCATGCTGGTACATTCTGAAATCGCGTAAATAGTCATGCAATCCGATGGTGCGCAGGGGCTTGGCATGCTCATTGCCCACTGGCACCCGCACCTGGCCGATCTGAATATCGGCTGAGGCGTCGGAAAAATTGGGAAAGCGAATAACCGGAAGGAGCGGACTACCGTGAGCGGCAACCACCGGTTGGATGGTCAGATCGCTGATGTTGGGGCCGACCGAAGACCCCTTCCATCGTCCGGTGTCCTCCCAGGTCAGCGACAGCACCTCCAGCCCTCGGTTACGGAAGATGGCTTGGACGCCGGCATCATTGGCGATGCCGGCGACGACCTCTACCAAGTTGCGCTGGTCCGGATGCGGCCACGGCATGATCTCGGGTCCGATGGCAGATGAGGCATAGGCAGCGGTTGCGAGTAGGGTGATGACGACGCGCATAGTAGGGTCCTTGTATGGCATCTACGGCTGACGGGTCGAGACCTTAGCGGCTTTCGGACCCGATGGGTGCGGACGAATGCGGCGACTTCCGCCACGCGCATGCGGCGGTGGCGTCGAATAGCGTACCGGAATCAAGAAAAGAAGAAGGAACCAGGATCGTTGTCGCACGATGGCGTGCTAGGGGGCCCCTAGAGGCCGAGCCAGGTCCGCTGCGCCGTGCACCAGGCGGCGGGCAGCGGGATCAGCCCGTCCTTGGCGACGATCTCCTGGCCCACACGGCTGAGCACCAGGCGCAGGAACTCGGCTACCGCCAGCGACGGCGCCTGGTCGGGCGGCAGGTCGAGGTAGATGTAGAGCAGGCGGCCGAGGGGATAGCGCGTCGGATCGCAGGGCACCGGCGCGATCGGCGGCGAGGCGGCGTCGACGGCGATGGGCACGGCGCGGATGGCGCCACCGCCGCCTCCGGCGCCTGAATATGCGATGCCACCGGCGTCGCGCGCCACGGCCGGCAGGGTCGGGCCACTTGGCGATTCACGAACCTCGGGATGATAGGGGCCGCGTTGCATCACCGTCTCGCGGAAGTGGCCGTAGGCGCCGCTCCCCGAGTTCCTGCCGTAGCGGGTGACCGGCAGGTCCGGGAGAGCCAGGTCGGGCCGGACCAGATCCCGCCAGCGCTGCACCGGCGGATGGCAGCGCCGGCGCTCGGCGCTGAACAGCGCATCGATCTCGGCCAGGGTCAGGTGGTCGATCGGGTTGTCGCGATGGACGTAGACGGCGAGGGCATCGGCGGCGACCACCACCTCGGTCGGTGGGTAGGAGCGGGCGCGGACGAACGCGGCGACTTCCGCCGGCCGCATGCGGCGGGCCATGGTTCCGAAGTGGGCGATGCGTTCGATGAGCGCGGATGGGGCCGTGCTGCCGCCTTTGCCCTCGATCTGGACGGTGATCCGCGGGTGCGCCGTAAGCATCGCCTCGGCCCACAGGGTCATGATGTTGTTCATGGTGTCGGTGCCGAACTCGTTCAGATTGTCGGCCAACGGAGCCCGCGGCACCCACGCCGGCAGGGCCGGATCCAGCTCCGCCCGCGCCTCGCCCCACGGCGGCAGGTCGGCCCGACGCGGTTGCGCGTCCTCGCCAGCGGACAGCCCGATGAACACCAGCGCCAGCAGCATCAAGCGCATGCAGCAACCATCCGGGGGACGTGGAGGGCGCAAGCGTGCACGAGCGGCATTCCTTCACGTACGCCTCACGATTCCTTCATGGAACGGTCCGACGAACCCTGCCCACCGGAGGTCAGTCCATGCTGCGTCTGCTCACCGCCCTGCTCCTGGCCGTCACCGCCCTGTGCGCCGGCGAGGCCAAGAGCCCGCTCGATCCCCGCTTCACCGACGCCGACGGCGACATGGTTGCCGACGCGCCGACCGATCCGGCGCAGCTGGTCGACCCCGACATCCTCGTCTTCGCCTACACCCCGGTCGAGGATCCGGCGGTGTACCGCGGGGTGTGGAAGGAATTCATCGAGCATCTCGAGAAGACCACCGGCAAGAAGGTGCAGTTCTTCCCGGTGCAGAGCAACGCCGCCCAGCTCGAGGCGATGCGCGCCGGCCGCCTGCATGTCACCGGTTTCAACACCGGCAGCGTGCCGACCGCGGTCAACCTCTGCGGCTTCGTGCCCTTCACCATGATGGCGGCCAAGGATGGCAGCTACGGCTACGAGATGGAGATCATCGTGCCCGCCGACTCGGCGATCACAGCGGTGCCGGACCTGCGCGGCAAGCGCCTCGCCTTCACCTCGCCGACCTCGAACTCCGGCTTCAAGGCGCCGTCGGTGCTGCTCAAGGCCGAGTTCGGCATCGACCCCGAGAAGGACTGCACGCCGGTGTTCTCGGGCAAGCACGACAACTCCATCCTCGGTGTGGCCAACAAGGACTACGATGCCGCCGCCATCGCCAACTCGGTGCTGACGCGGATGGCCGCGCGCGGGGCGGTGGACAAGGCCAAGCTGCGCACGATCTACAAGTCGCAGACCTTCCCCACCACCGGCTACGGCCACGTCCACAATCTCAAGCCGGAGCTGGCGGCCAAGGTTCGTGCGGCGTTCACCTCCTTCGTCTGGGAGGGCACCGCCCTGCACAAGGAGTTCGCGGCCCAGGACCAGACCACCTTCATCCCCATCACCTTCAAGGAGCACTGGGCGGTGGTGCGGAAGATCGACGAGGCGATGGGCATCACCTACCAGATCAAGTAGTGCTGGAGATCCGCGGACTCGCCAAGCGCTACGGCGGCGGCGACCCCGCCCTGCGCGGGGTCGACCTGTCGGTGAGCGCCGACAGCGTGGTGGCCCTGATCGGGCCGTCGGGGTCGGGCAAGAGCACGCTGATCCGCTGCATCAACCGCCTGGTCGAGCCGAGCGCCGGCAGCGTCGTCCTCGACGGCGTCGAGCTGACCCGCCTGGGCGGCGCCGGCCTGCGTGCGGCGCGGCGCCGCATCGGCATGATCTTCCAGGAGCATGCCCTGATCGAGCGCCTGACGGTGATGGAGAACCTGCTCTCCGGGCGCCTCGGCTCGGTCGGCTTCTTCCGCGCCTGGTTGCGACGCTTTCCGTCCACGGACATCGAGGCCGCCTTCGCCCTGCTCGAGCGCGTCGGCCTGGGCGGCCTGCACGACCGCCGCGCCGACGCCCTGTCCGGCGGCCAGCGTCAGCGAGTCGGCATCGCCCGGGCGCTGATGCAGCGGCCGTCGCTGCTGCTGGTCGATGAGCCGACCGCCAGCCTCGACCCGAAGACCTCGCGCAGCGTCATGCGCCTGATCACCGGCCTGGCGCGCGAGCGCGGCCTGGCGGTGATCGTCAACATGCACGATGTGCCGCTGGCCCTGCGCTTCGCCGACCGCGTCGTCGGCCTGCACGCCGGGGCCATCGTCCACGATGGTCCGCCGGCCTCGGTGAGCGAAGAGGTGCTGACACGCATCTACGGCGCCGAGGACTGGCTCGGCACCGCCGCTGAAGGGGAGGCTGAGGAGGACGAGGCCACCGCTCCCGCTGCGGAGGCGTGATGGTCCCGGCCCGCTGGCGCCCGCCGCCGCTGATCGCAAACCCGCGGCTGCGCTGGGGGCTGTACGCGCTCGGCCTTGCCTACCTGGTGGCGGCCGTCGCCACGGTCGAGATCGACTGGGCGCGGCTGGCGCAGGGCGTCGAGCGCGGCTGGCGCTTCGTCGCCGCCTTCCTCGCCCCGGACTTCCTCACCCGCTGGCGCGACATCGCCGCCGGCGTGCTGGAGAGCCTGGCGATGACCGCCATCGCCACCGTGGTCGGCGTGGCGCTGGCCATCCCGGTCGGCTACTGCGCGGCGCGCAACCTGGTGCCGCTGCCGGTCTACCTCGCCGCCCGCGCCTGCATCGGCCTCAGCCGCACCTTCCCCGAGATCATCATCGCCATCGTGCTGGTGGCGATGTTCGGCTTCGGGCCGTTCGCCGGCTTCCTCACCCTCGCCTTCGCCAGCATCGGCTTCATCGGCAAGCTGCTCGCCGAGGAGATCGAGGCCTGCGACCGCCAGACCCTGGAGGCGATGCGCGCGACCGGCGCCGGCTGGTTCACCACCCTGCTGTACGCGGTGCATCCGCAGGTGAAGCCGCGCCTGATCGGCCTGGCGCTGTACCGGCTCGACATCAACTTTCGCGAGTCGGCGATCATCGGTGTGGTCGGGGCCGGCGGCATCGGCGACACCCTCGCCACCACCTTCGACCGCTACGAGTACGCCAGCTCGGCCGCCATCCTGCTCATCATCATCGGCATCGTCCTCGCCTGCGAGTACGCCTCGGGTTTCATCCGGAAGCGGTTCATCTGATGCCGGCCGTGCCGCATCGCGATGGCCGCCCGCACTGGGTCCGCTACGGCTGGGGCGTCCGCCTGGCGCGCTATGCCGGGCTGCTGCTGGCGCTGCTCGTCCTGCTGCTGTGCTGGCGCTACGTCTCCGAGCGCACCATCTGGGCGTTCGTCCTCGACGCGCCGGCCACCGCCCTCGACATCGGCTCGCGCGCCGTCCCGCCCGATCTCGGCTACGTCACCCGCATCGGCCGCGCCACCTGGGACACGGTGAACACCGCCACCCTCGGCACCCTGCTGGGCATGGTCCTGGCGGTGCCATTCGCCTTCCTCGCCGCCCGGCCGACCACCCCGCACGGCGCGGTGCGCGCCCTGGCGCTGCTCGTCATCGTCGCCTCGCGCTCGATCAATTCGCTGGTGTGGGCGCTGCTCTTCGTCGCCATCCTCGGCCCCGGCGTGCTCGCCGGCATCCTCGCCATCGGCCTGCGCTCGATCGGCTTCATCGGCAAGCTGCTCTACGAGGCGATCGAGGAGATCGACCCGGCCCAGGTCGAGGCGATCCGCGCCACCGGCGCCAGCCCGCCGCTGGTGCTGGCCTACGGCATCGCGCCGCAGGTGATGCCCGCCTTCGCCGGAATCAGCGTGTTCCGCTGGGACATCAACATCCGCGAGAGCGCCATCCTCGGCCTGGTCGGCGCCGGCGGCCTTGGCCTGCACCTCGATGACTCCGTCTCGCGCCTGGCCTGGAACCAGACCGCGACCATCCTGCTGGTGATTCTCGCCCTGGTGGCGGTCAGCGAGTGGGTCTCGGCGACGGTGCGGCGGCGCTACATCTAGGGGGTCTGGGCACGGCCTCAGCGCGTGGCGTGCAAGTCGCAGCAGTGGAAGCCTTCGGCGCCGCTCAGGAAGAGGCAGCTGTCGGCCAGGGGCGGGGACGGTCGTGGGGGAGGGTCGTCGATAATCCCGGGGACGTTTCAGACCGATGGGCCGGCGAGTTCGTCGTGGGACCAGCCAGCGCCATGGTCGTAGCTGCTTCGACGTTGGGGATGGATGCTGTGCGTGCCGTAGCAGAGGCGCCTGAGGATGTCGTCGGGTCGCAGGTGCCAGCTCGCCCAAGCCAGAGAGGTACGCCCGTGGGTGTCGAGTGCCTCGCGTGTGGCGCCGGCGGCGAGCAGCCCGTCTATCACCGCCACCGAGGCGAAGGCTGCAGCGCGATGCAGTGCGGTCTCCCCGCATGCCGTCACGTCGCGCATGAAGCTGTCGAGACGGGCGCCGGGCACCGTCCGGGCACCGACATCGGCACCGGCTGCGATCAAGCGCAGTGCGATGCGTTCGTGAGCTGGCCGATTGGCTCGGCACAGCGCTGCGTGAAGGGCGGTCTCACCGCTGGCCTCATCAAACGAACGCGGATCGGCACCCTGTGCCAGGCACCAATCGACGACCCGTTCGTGTGCATGGAAGGCGGCGGCGCGCAGACCCAGATCGGGGCCTAGATCGGTTCGCCGTGCGCCCGCGGCGAGCAGTAGTCTCATGGCCGTCAGATCGCCATGGTGAGCGCACCACGCGAGTGCCGACATGCCATGCTGATCGACGGCGACCGCGCCGCCGGGAAGCGCTGACAGGTCAACTGCGATATCGGTCCGGCCACGGGCCAGGCCGACCATGCATGTCGCGATGTCCATGCTGGCGCATGCTGCAGGGTTTTGCTGCTCGGCCATGGGAAGATCGATCCGGTCAGGGGATGCCCGGCCACCATGCGAGAAGTCGTCGGCTACGTCCGCTGGGCGATGGCCCTGCTCCGGGCTGCCTGGAGCAGGGCCTCGGCTTCGATCCAATGCTCTACGTCATGCCCGTGGCGCGATCCCTGCTCGAGGAACCGATGATATGCGACCTGGGAGACCTGGCCGGTGTTCGCCGCAGGTGCGGTGCCTTCCGTGTTGTAGGAGTTGGTTCGATCCGCATGCGGGACGATATCGAGGGAATCGTCCACCAGTTTCTGCTGCGTTGTGGGTTTCATGCCAGGAGTCTATCAGATCGGTCGGATCGGCCGCCATGGGGTATATGCCTGCCTGGCGTGGCGCCGATCCCCAGCGGCTTCGACCTCTACAACCTCGCTGAGGATCCGCACGAGACGAGCAGCCTCGCCACCGCCAGCCCGATAACGACGCGGCCCTGCAGAAGCGCCATGACGAGTCTGACAAGGAATCGGCGAAGCCGCTGCTGGGCTGATCAAAATCGGGCAGCTACCGCCAATCTGGCCCGCCGCAGATATCCGCAGCGGGCCTGCATCATTATTGGAACATCCGCCAGTTCCATTCCAGAGCGATCTGGTTGTCGACCGAGAGCACCCCGGGAGCTGCCCAGGCGACGCGTTCGGCCTCTTCGCGCTCGGAATGGTTCGCCACCTTGCCGGTGAGCTCCACCTTGCTGCCGTAGGTCACCACCTGGATCTTTGCGGCATCAAGCATGGCGTTGCGGTCGAATGCGGCCTTGATCGCCGTCTCGACGTCGGTGGCGGAGATCAGCGGCTTGATGGTGATCTGGTTCCTGATGCCGCGGACGCCGATCATATACTGCATGACGTCCTCAGCCGCGTTCTTCTGGTACCACCACTCGACCTCGCCTTCCAAGGTGATCCAGCCATCTCGGACGGTGACCGTTGTCGTCCCTTTGGGAATCGTCGTCGACCATTCCAGCTGATGCACCGCGGCAGCTGCAATATCAGCGTCGGTGCGCAGGTGCGGTCCGGCCAGTTCGACCTTGATCTCATCGGCGATCGCCTTGACCCCGGCCACGCGCTTGGCTGCGCGCACCGCCTGCCATTTCTTCCCATGGTCCGAGGTCGATCCCACGAGCGTTACGACGCCTTCGGCGACCATCACGCCGATGTCGGTCACCTTCACCGAGGGTTCATAGGCCAGTTCGCAGAGCACGTCATCCTTGATCTGTTCGTCGCTCCTCGGTTTAGCCGAGGCTTTGGTGGTCGCTGGTGCTGATTTCATGGGTTACTCCTTGTGGTTGGTGCTGACGAGGATGCGGTCGGCTCGGCAGGATCACCATGGGGTGTTCTGCCCAGGGTGCGGACTCAAGGCTGAGGTAGAGGCGGAGCCTGCCTGATCGCGCCCCTGGTGGCGCGCACATGGACCATGGACTCCTCATAGGAGATGCGCACGACGTCGGCGATGTCGAGGAGCACCTTGGTCTCGGACAGCCAGCCGCCCGTCTTGACGACCAGTTGCTGGATGCCCCAGGTCTTGTCGTCCATGAAGAAGTCGCACACGTGGCCGATGGTGCCATCGACCGCCATGATCTGGTAGCCGTTCAGGGCCTGGGTGCTGCGCAGATGCGGATCATCGGTATCCGAGACCCGCTGCTCGGCCGGATCCTCCGGGATCCCGTCCGTGGAGAGATCGGTGATGGGAAACCCGCTCATCCCCCACAGCCCGTTTCCGCGCCAGTAGAACGGGAAACCGTAGTGCAGGCTGTATCGCTCCTCGTATTGCCGGGACACCGGCTTGTGCGTTTCGACAGGAGGGCATTCCTCGATCTGCTTCAACGTCAACTGCACGAGCATGCGTTTCCCTGCCCGGTCAAGTCCGCCGAAGGCGTGCGGCGAGATGAGCACCTTGCGCCCATCCAGCCAGGATCCGGTGTCCGTCACCAGATAGCGTACGGCCCAGTTGCGGTCATCGAAGTAGAGATCTTCGACATGGCCGACGTCGCCGTCGAGGGCTCCGATCTTGTCGTCGTAGAGTTGGTTGATGCTCTGGAGCATGAGTGGCGCCTGTCTGTGCATGGGTGGTGCGTCGCCCGTCCTGCGCCCGATGGCGTGGAACGGGCGATGCGTGATCGGCTAGAATCGGCAACCGATGGTCATGAGCAGGCCGAAGCCCTGGTTGCGCCGTTCGTCGCTGACCGTCACCTCCTCGTTTCCGCTGTCGGTGTAGTCGTACTCCGGATCGAACCTCCCGACGAGGTAGGGCACCTCGACGCCCAGCACCAGGCTCTCGCCGAGCGAGACATAGGTGCCGACCTTGATGCCGTACTCGACGTAATCGACCCATTCCTCGCTGGTTTCGGTCGACCCATCGTCACTGACGCTGAAGTAGCCGCGTCCGTAGCCGATGAAGGGAGCCGCTTCGACATGCCAGTCCGGAGTGAAGGCGTACCCATAGCCCAGCATCACGTTGACGACCGGAGCGGTGTAGTGGGCATCCTGCCCGTCATCGTTCCAGGTCGCGTGGTTCACCGCCACTCCGGCGCCCCAGATCAGGCCACCGCCTGCACCGAGCAGGCCAGCGACGTACTGCAACTGGATGCGGATGTTGCGATCGGCATCGCGCCCGTCCTCATCCGAACTGGTGCTGAGGATGTTGCCGCCCTGGTCGGAGATCGTGGTCGACGATTCACCCTTGAATTCCTGCGAGAGTACGCCGAATCCGAGACGCAGGTCGGCGACGGTCATGTCGGCTGCGGAGAGGTGGGCGGTCGCGACCATGGACAGCGCAGCCGTCGTGGTGGCGAGGAACTGGAATTGGAGACGCATGGTGTTCATCCTGTGGTGTTCGGGTTGATCGTTGAACGGAGAGTGGTCATCTGACTCCCGTTGCGCCGAGCGCATGCCGAGAATCGTCTAGGCCGGTCTTGAGCTTGCCGAGGTCTCGGCCGAAGCATGCGGTCAGAACAGGCCGCTCGGCCATGGTCGCTGTCCGTGAAGGCGGCCTTCTCGGAATACGCGTACTTGTTGGGTGCAGCCATCCCCGCAGGGGGCGCTTCGGGTCCGCCTGGAGTGGCACTGGGAATCCCGCATCCGGCAAAGGACCCGCTGGCGAGGAGCTGCCCCGAGACAGGAAGCAGGCATCCCCGATGAAGGCTGTTGGTGGTTCTCAAGTGGATGGCGTCCTGCGTCAGTGGCTGGTCGGGCGGGATCCTCAATGGCTCCAGCACGGTAACGATGGGGCAATCACCCCAGGTGGCGGCGTTCGGATAGGTCGATCACGCCGCAGCGAACGGACCGGAGCAGGCGCCTACGACCATGCTGGCGATACGCATGCCTTGGTGGCCGCGCCCGCCCGGACAGGCCAGATGCCACCTGGCCGACAACATGGCATTTGCTGGCGATCAGGTTAGGTATTCACGGATGCCGCGGTCATTGAGGCGAATCCTCGATGCGCATCCATACCTCTGAACCCCATGGCACAGATGCAATTCTCCGCACGTCGCACCATCAAGTCCTTCACCGGCGCTGCCGTCCCCCGCGCTACGGTCGAGTCCCTGGTCGAGGCTGCCACCTGGGCTCCTTGCCATCGGCTGACCCAACCCTGGCGCTTCGCGGCGATCGATCGCGGGGGCGTCGCCCGGCTATGCAGCTTCGTGCAGGTGCCGCCGGTGTGCGATGCCGTGCTGCCGCGCAAGCTGCCGTCGATCTGCGAGCGACTTGCCGCCTGCGGTGCGGTCGTGCAGGTCACGCTCGTGCTCTCCGGGCCCGAGGAGCAGCGGCGCGAGGATCGCGACGCCACCGCGGCCGCAGTGCAGAACCTGCTGCTGGCGGCGCATGACGCAGGCCTCGGCTCCTTCTGGTCCACCAGTCCGCTGCTGACCCACCCCGAGGTGCTGCGCTGGTTCGGCTCCGACCCGGCGGTCGAGGCCCATGTCGGCACGATCTGGCTGGGAATACCATCCGAATCGCCTGCTCCACCCCAGCGCCGCCCCTTGGCCGAGGTGTTGCGTTGGGCGTGATCCGGAGGTAGCGGGTACTTCCCGGTCCACGTTGACACCGGCCCGCCCTGCGGTTAGCAAGCCAGTAAGAGCCATGCAGGAAATCCAGTACCTCACCTCGTACCAGATCCTGCGCAAGATCGCCTCGGGCGGCATGGGCTCGGTCTACCTTGCCGAGCAGCTTGGCGCGGACGGGTTCCGCAAGATCGTCGCGATCAAGACGATCAAGAAGGAGTACCTCAAGAACAAGGAGAACGTCGACTTGTTCGTCGGCGAGGCCAAGCTGGTGGCCGACCTCATCCACGAGAACGTGCTTCAAGTATACCAGCTCGGTCAGACCAAGGGCGTGTACTACATCGTGATGGAATACGCCCACGGCAAGAACCTGGCCGACTTCATCCGCGCCCACAAGGACATGCACAAGGTCTCGAACGTCGACATCGGCGCGTTCGTCATCTCGCGCGTGTGCCGCGCCCTCAACTACGCCCACGAGGCGAAGGACATGCGCGGCCAGCCGCTCAACATCGTCCATCGCGACGTGACGCCGTCGAACGTCATCATCACCTACGGCGGCGTGGTCAAGCTCACCGACTTCGGCATCGCCAAGGCCGTGATCATGAACACCCCGGACGAGGCCGAGGTGATCATGGGCAAGCTGCCGTACATGAGCCCCGAGCAGGCCAAGTTCGTCGGCACCACCCGCCAGAGCGACGTGTTCTCGCTCGGCTTGGTGATGTACGAGCTGCTGACCAACACGGTGGTCTACAACGTCAACGACATCGACGACCTGGTCGACAAGATGGACAACTACTCGATCAAGCCGCCGCGGCGCCTGAATCCGCACATCCCCGAGAAGCTCGAGCAGATCATGATCCGGGCGCTGGAGGTCAATCCGGCGAACCGCTACCAGACGGCGCGCGAGTTCGGCCAGGATCTCGAGCACTATATGTACGACGGCGGCTACGGCCCGACCAACGAGAAGCTGCAGCGCTACCTCCAGCGCCTCTTCCCGCAGGAGTCGAGCGCCCCGATCGCCACCCTGCACGATTCCGGCACCATGGCGCCCTCACCGGTGCAGACCAATCCGCCGACCTGAAGCGGACCGGGTGGTCCGCGCCGTCCGCATCCACGCCCATGGCGCGCCGGAAGCCGTCCTGCGGATCGAGGACGTGCCCCTGTCCGAGCCCGGTCCCGGCCAGTTGCGCATCCGCATGCGGCTGGCGCCCATCAATCCCGCCGATCTGAACGTCATCGAGGGCACCTATGGCCGACTGCCGGACCTTCCCGCCACGGTGGGCAACGAGGGCGTCGGTGAAGTCGTCGCTGGCGCCTGGCCGTCCGGCACCCTGGTGCGGCCGCGTGACGGCCTTGGCACCTGGTGCGAGGAACTGGTCGCCGACGCCGTCCGTTGCACCCGCCTGCCCGACGACCTGCCCGACGGACAGGTTGCCCAGCTGGGGGTGAATCCCGCCACCGCCTGGGCCGTCCTGCACGAATTCGGTCCGCTGGCCGCCGGTGACTGGGTGCTGTGCAATGCGCCGGCCTCCGGGGTCGGACGTTCGCTGGCGGCCCTGTGCGCGGCGCGCGGCCTCCGTCTGGCCTGCCTGGTGCGACGTGACGGTGAGGCTCCGGCCGGCGCCATGGCGGTACCGGAGGGGCGCGAAGCGGCGAAGGCGCTCCGGAGCCTGGGAGCGAAGCTGGCGCTCAACCAGGTGGGTGGCGACAGCGCCGTGACGCTGGCCAAGGCCTTGGCGCCGCAGGGGGCCCTGGTAACCATCGGCGCCCTCGCGCGACAGCCGCTGTCGCTGCCCAACGGGGCGGTGATATTCAACGAACTGCGCTGCTGCGGCTTCTGGGTGTCGCGCTGGTACGAGCGCGTGCAACCCGGCGTGGTCGAGGGGATGATGGACGAACTGGGGAAGCTGCTGCGCGATGGACTGCTGCATCTGCCGGTGTCGGCGACGTATCCTCTGGAGCGGGTCCAGGAGGCTGTGGCTCATGCGCAACGTGGGGGTCGCGGCGGCAAGGTGCTGCTCGCGGCGCATCCGTAGCGCCGACTTCAGTCGGCCCGTCGCATTGCCCCGCGGCAGGCTGAAGCCTGCCGTCCGTGCCGACTGAAGTCGGCGCTACGGGCGCTACGGGCGCTACGGGCGCTACGTCAGGCGAAGGCGTTCAGGTACGGCAGCTTCTTGGCTGCGGCGCGCACCTGGGGCAGGCCGTCGACCAGTTCGCCCAGGGCGTCCCACTGCCCGGTGAGGAACTGCCTGCGCGGTCCATCGCCCAACTGGCAGGCGAACGTCTTGGCGCCGGCCTTGACCTGCATGGCATTGAGGTCGACGGTCACCTCGACCGTGGGGTCGGCCTCGATCGCGCTCTGGATCGCCTCGCTGTCGGCCTGGGTCACGCGCACCGCGGGCAGGCCCATGGCGACGCAGTTGCCGTGGAAGATCTCGGAGTAGCTGACCGCGACGATGGCCTGGACGCCCCACTTGGCGATCGCCTGCGGAGCGTGCTCGCGCGACGATCCGCAGCCGAAGTTGGCGTTGGCCACCAGCACCTTGGCGCCGGCGAAGCGCGCGTCGTCGAAGCTGTGCCGCTTGCCCTGGGCCTTCAACTGCAGGCGGTCGTCCTCGAAGGCGTGGGCGCCGAGGCCGTCGAAGGTGACGCAGCGCAGGAAGCGCGCCGGGATGATGCGGTCGGTGTCGATGTCGTTGCCGCGGACGGGGATGCCACGGCCGGAGATGGAAGTGATGATAGCGGGCATGAGGGGGAGTCCGAGGGGGGCGGAGGTCGGAGGCACGGGGGACAATGGCGTCAGCCGTCCCGTGCCGGAGAGCGGGAGCCCCCCTCGGGCAGAGAGCCGATGTCGTTGCCACGGACGGGGATGCCACGGCCGGAGATGGAAGAGATGATCGCAGGCATGTGGTGCTCCTTACTTCAAGACCGTACGGACATCGGTGACCTGGCCGGTGAGCGCCGCGATGGCGACCATGGCCGGGCTGGCGAGCAGGGTGCGGCCTTCCGGCGAGCCCTGGCGGCCCTTGAAGTTGCGGTTGCTGGTGCTCATCGAGATCTGGCGGCCCTTGAGCTTGTCCGGGTTCATCGCCAGGCACATCGAGCAGCCCGCCTCGCGCCACTCGAAGCCGTGCCTCTTGAAGATGGTGTGCAGGCCCTCGGCTTCGGCCGCCTTCTTCACCGCCTCGGAGCCGGGGACGATGAAGGCCTTGACCGTGGCCGCGACCGTGCCGCCGTGCGCCTGCATGACCTTGGCCGCCTCGCGCAGGTCGCTGATGCGGCCGTTGGTGCAGCTGCCGATGAAGGCGATATCGATCTTCGTCCCGGCGATGGGCTGGCCGGGCTTGAAGTCCATGTACTCGTAGGCCTCCTGGATGCCGGGGCGCTCGCTCTCGGGGAACGACTCCTTGGCCGGGATCGACTCGGTGATGCCCACGCCCTGGTCGGGCGAGATGCCCCAGGTCACGGTCGGCTCGATGGTCGAGGCGTCGAAGGTCTTGGTGTCGTCGTACTGGGCATCGGCGCCCGAGGCCATCGACAGCCAGAACTTCGCAGCCTTGTCGAACGCGGCGCCGGCCGGGGCGTGCTCGCGGCCGCGCAGGTAGTCGACCGTCACCTGGTCGGGGTTGATGTAGCCGCAGCGCGCGCCGCCCTCGATGGCCATGTTGCAGATGGTCATCCGCTCCTCCATCGAGAGGGCGTGGATGGCCGGGCCGTTGAACTCGTAGGCGAAGCCCACCCCGCCCTTGGCCGAGAGGACGCGCAGGATGTGCAGGATCAGGTCCTTGGCGGTGACGCCAGCGCGCAGCTTCCCGTCGACCTGGATGCGGCGCACCTTCATGCGGCTCATCGACAGGGTCTGGGAGGCCAGCACGTCGCGCACCTGGCTGGTGCCGATGCCGAAGGCGATGGCGCCG
>JFJP01038925.1_pt1 | contig 15135 bp, 8 predicted proteins | sample 431651 | NCBI WGS metagenome assembly JFJP01 (sample SAMN02602958, study PRJNA72255) | Microbial mat metagenome, whole genome shotgun sequencing project. | biome: fresh water; feature: sink hole; material: water; isolation source: purple microbial (photo- and chemosynthetic) mats found in...
TCAGACACTTAAAATTTTGACATTTTTGATTTTCTCCTATTTTTGTTCAAAATTGGCTTTTTTTGGAGCATTTTTTTCCAAGTTGGGTTACTTATCCGAAAGAAAGCTGTCATAAGATGGCAGGGCAGCGCGCCCTTCGAACGAGCTGGCATCGCCGCGAAAGCCCTGAAGGGACGAAATGATCAGGCGAAGGGCGTGGCACTGGAATCTGGCCTTTCATCACACATGAGGACAATTTCGCCCCCTTCGGGGCTCTCTTCATCGCCTGGGCTCCGCTTCCTACAATCATGGTACCCCTTCGGGGTTGAGCGAGTTTCAAGGGATTCCATCACATTTGAACGCAACTTGGTATGAACATCCCATCCCTCCGGGATGGGCTGAACAGCCCATTTTTTGTCGGAAACTGATGCTTCGGATATTTCACCGTCGAAAGCAACTTGGTGTGAAAGCCACTGGGCATCACGCTGCCTTTGTCCCCTGGGCCAGCCAGAGGATGGAGGCCATGTGCCGGAAGTCGGCCTTCTGCCCTAGCTTTTCGAGCATGGCGGGCAGGGGCAGGCTGATGCGCGAGAAGACGAGCCGGGCCAGCGGATTGAGCAGGCGGCGCCAGAGGGCGGGCGGGCGGGCATCGGGCAGGAACTTGTCGAGCAGGGTGAACCGCCCGCCGGGGCGCAGGACGCGGAAGGCCTCGGCCAGGCAGGCGTCCGGGTCGGGCACCACGTTGAGGACGATGTGCAGGACCACCACGTCGAAGGAAGCATCCGCGAAGCGCAGGTCCTGGGCATCCATGACCAGGGCCTCGACGGGGAGGTCGAGGTCGATGGCGCGGCGGCGCAAGCGGGCGACCATGGCCGGGGTGAGGTCGATGGCCGTGATGTGGCGCAGGTGCCGGAGGTAGGGCAGGTCGAGGCCCGTGCCGGCGCCGATGAGCAGCACCCGCTCGTCAGGCTTTGGCGCGACGCTTTCGAGCGAAGCCCGCCGATAGGGCCGCAGCAAGGCCGCGACAAGGTCGTAGAAAGGGCGGTAGAGGGTGTAGCGGACGCGGTTCCAGAGCAGGGGCAGGTTCATGCGGAGCTTAGATTTTGCTGATGATCTTCTTGGCGTTGCTGACGGCCCTGACGATGGCCACCGAGCAGGCGGCGCGGTCGGCCAGGCTGGTGGCGAAGTCGCCCAGGGTGCCGCGCTGGAGCAGCCCGACCTTGGTGGTGCCGATGATGAGCAGGTCGAACTCGGCCGAGAGGCGGACCAGGGTATCCAGGGGCTGGTCGCTGGCCAGCAGGCGGACGTTGTAGAGGCCGGCGGACTTGTTCAGCTCGATGGCTTCCATGACGTTGCGGTCGGCGTAGGCCTTCTGCTCGGGGCTGTACTGCGTGGGCAGGACGCTCAGGAAGGTCAGCTCTCCGCCGAAGCGGTCGGCCAGCGCGGCCCCGACCTTGACCATCAGCTCGAGGTTGACCCGCCCGCCCATCGAGACGGCCACCCGGCGGGGCGCGAACTCGTCGATCGTGGAGAGCAGCTTCAGGAAGATGACGTCGGTGGGGGCCAGGTGGATGACCTTCTGGGCCAGGTCTCGGGAGAACTCGGACGCCGAGCCGGCGTATCCCATCACGATCAGGTCGCAGCTTTCCTCCTCGGCGGCGTCCACGATGCCCTTGTGGAGGCTGTGGGCGGCCCGGATGACGGGCACGATGGGCACCTCGGAGAGCCTGGCCAGGGCCGACGAGGCCTCGATGATGCGCACGGAGGCCTCGTCGGCCTCGGCCAGGGCCGTGGCGAAGTCGGTCTGCCGGGGCGCCAGCACCACCGAGAGGCTGACGATCTCGCCGCCGTCGCGCTCGAGCAGGGCGTTCGAGAGGTTGAACAGGGCCTTCTGGGTGTTCGGGTTGGCCGTGGGCATCAAGATGCGGGAGCCGCGGCTGAGGAAGCCCTTGGTGTGCTGGTCCAGGACGATGTGCAGGCCGAACTGCGAGCGCTTCTCCCTTTTGCGGGAATAGAAGAAATAGAGGGCCAGGCCCAGGAGGCCCAGTTGCATCCCAAAGGCCAGCGAGAGCCAGTCGAGGGTCAGCAGCAGCGAAAGGTTGGCCAGCAGCGTCAGCTCCGGCAGGACCAGCTTCCACCGGGCCTTGGGGCGGTTCTCGGGCTTCGAGCGATAGACCTTGCGCAGGGCCAGCGACACGGGCAGGAGCGAGGCCAGCAGGCAGAAGTTGGCCGACTTGGCGATGAACTCCAGCTCCAGGCCCAGCACCACCAGCACCACCAGCCCGCCGCCGACGGCGATGGCGGCCATGGGCGTCTTGCGCGTGGGGTGGATCTTGCCCACGAAGTCGGGCACGAAGCGGTTCTTGCCCATCGCGTAGAGCTGCCGCCCCTGCGAGAGCAGCGTGCTGTTGAGCGCGCCCGCGGCCGCCAGCACCCCGCCCGTCGAGATGAGCAGCCAGCCCTGGCTGCCGAAGCTGGCGTTGGCCAGCATCACCAGCGGAGCCTTCGACGCCGCGAGGCTGCGCCAGTCGATGACCGTGATGGCCACCAGCGCGATGGCCAGGTAAACCACGAAGCTGATCAGCATCGAGTAAACCATCGACCGGGGCACGGTCTGCTTGGGGCGGATGATCTCGTCGGTGTTGTTGGCCACCATCTGGTAGCCGAAGAAGGAGATGTAGATGATCGAAATGGCCCCGAGCGTCCCCCCGAAACCGTTCGGGAAGAGCGGCTCCAGCCGGTGCGCCTCGGCCTTGGGCGCGGCGAAGAGGACCAGGACCAGCAGGATCAGCAGGTTGCCCCAGGTCAGCACCATCTGCAGCCTGTCGCCCCCCGCGCCCAGCGAGTTGACCAGGGTGGAGAGCAGGACCAGGCCCACGGCCACGGCCACCACGACCCAGCGGTCAATGTCCGGGTTGATGAAGGTAACGAAATACTCGGCGAAGCCGACAGCGTAGAGGCCGCAGGCGAAGACACTGCCCAGGGCTAGGAACCAGCCCGTGATGAAACCGCCGAAGCTGCCGAGCGCGTCGTAGGCGTAGGCGTAGCCGCCGCCCGAGGTCGGCACCAGCCGGGCCAGCTCCGCGTAGAGCAGGGTCGTCAGGAAGGCCAGGCCGCCACAGATCATGTACGACATCCAGACCGAAGGCCCGGCCGCGTCGGCCGCCATGCCGATGAGCACGTAAACGCCCGCCCCCATCAAGGCCCCCACGCCGATGGTCGTCGCCCCGAACATCCCGATCGTCCGCTCGAAGGACACCGGGACCAGCTTGTCCCGGAGGATTTCCCTAAAGTTCGCCATGCCGCATTCGCTTTGGTTTGTGGCTTTGAAGATAGGCTTTCAATTCAAAAACCGAAAAGCCAGGGCCGATCGGCCGCGCCAGGCCGGGCAACAACGGGACGCCAGCATCCCCCAAAACGCTTTGCACCAGCATCTTGGCCAAAATCCACCCGCCCCGGCGCTTCCCGCGCGGGGGCAGGCCGGCGCGGCGCCTCCGCCCTGCGCCAAGCCCGCGCCGGGCGGCCTTGGGGCGGCCGGCTTCCCCCGCCCCCACCCGATTTTCACGGGCAGGGCGACCGATTCTGGCAAAATCTGGCTAACTTGGCTTTCTGGCCATGCCCGGGCAAAGCCCCGGGCGCCGGCCCAACCGCGAAGCGCCATGTGGCAAGAAGACCCGACCTACGAACCGCCCTTCCCCCTGGGCAACGGCCACCTGGCCACGGTGCTGCCCGCGCTCTCCAGGCGGGTGGAGGGCCCCGACTACCTCCGGCGCAGCCTGGAGACGCCCGACGGAGACTTCCTCGACCTGGACCTGGCCCTGGGAGGCAACGACCGCGCCGTGGTGCTCTGCCACGGCCTCGAAGGCAGCGCGGCCAGGCCCTACATGCGCGGCATGGCCCGCCACCTCCGCGCCCGCGGCTGGGACGTGGTGGCCATGAACTACCGGGGCTGCGGAGGCCGGCCCAACCGTCTGCCCGGCAGCTACCACAGCGGCGCCACGGGCGACCTGGACCTGGTGGTGCGGCACGTGGCCGCGAAGGGGTACGGACGCGTGGCCTTGGCCGGGTTCAGCCTCGGAGGGAACCTGGCCCTTCAGTACGCGGGCGAGCGCGGCGCCGGCGGACTGCCCCCGCAACTGCGCGCCGTGGCGGCCGTCTCGGCCCCCTGCGACCTGGCCGAGAGCTCTGCCCGCATGGAACTGCCCGCCAACCGGCTCTACAAGGCCAACTTCTTCCGCGACTTCGCCCGGAAGGTGGAGCTCAAGGCCCAGATGTTCCCCCATGCGCACGACTGGCAGCGCTTCGGGCGCCTGCGCACCTTCCGGGAGTTCGACCACCATTTCACGGCCCCCCTGCACGGCTTCGAGTCGGCCGACGACTACTACCGGCGCTGCTCCTGCCTGGGCCGGCTGGACGGCATCACCCTCCCCAGCCTGCTGCTGAGCGCCCAGGACGACCCTTTCCTCGGCCCCAACTGCTTCCCCTGGGACGCCGCCGGGCGCAATCCCAAGCTCCGCATCCTGGCGCCCAAACATGGTGGCCATGTCGGTTTTGCCACCCGCGGAAAAGGCGGCGTTTTTTTCAGTGAAAAAATCGTGGCGGATTTTTTTGATACATTCGCGTGAAGGCCACAAGGGCCCAAAGGCCACGGCGGACGCGCGGACCCAGCGCCAAAGCCACCAAGACCACGAAAAACCACGAACGATGCTCGAGAAGTTTGTCCCGAACAGCCGAACCAACGAAAGCCCCGCGCAACGAAGCGCGCGCGTCCTGGAGCAGATCAAGCTCCGAAACGCCGAGCTTCAACCAGAGGACAGAGCGCTGAAATTCAAGAAGATGAGCGCCTCGCCGCTGGCTTTCCTCCGGGGGACGAACCACCTCTTCTGGGAAGACCTCACGCAAGACAAGCGCCTGGAGCGCTTCGGCAACCCCCAGACCAACACCCTGCTGCAAGGCGACCTGCACATCGAGAACATCGGGTTCTTCCACAACCAGCAGGGCCAAGTCGTCTTCAATTTCAACGACTTCGACGACAGCATCGTGGCCGATTTCCAGTACGACCTCTGGCGCCTTTCGGTCAGTTGGGTGCTGGCCGCCCAAGAGAACCGCATCTCCAACAACATCGACTTCATCTCCGAAGGGGTGCGCCGCATCGTGCGCTCCTACCGCGAGACCCTGGCCCGCGCCGACCTCAAGCCCGCCAAGTTCTTCGGCTACCACCAGGACAACTCCGACGGAGTGCTGCTGAAGGCCCTCCAGAAGGTCAAGGAAAAGGAAAGCCGAGAGAAGATGCTGCGCAAATGGACCAAGACCACCGACGGCAAGACCCACTTCGACCGCGACTCCCCGAAAGTCGGCCCGCTGGCGGCCCCCGTGCGCGACGAGCTCGACGGGGCCCTCGAGAAGTACGCCCTGAAATTCCTGGGCCCCTGGCTCGAAAAGGGCTTCCACCTCCGGGTGCTCGACGCCGTGGCCCGGCTCCAGGCCGGCACGGGGTCCATCGGCGAACCCCGGCACTACGCCCTGGTGGAGTGGAGCGACGACCAGCAGAGCAGCCTGCACATCCTGGACATGAAGCTGGCCCGCAAGCCCACGGCCTACCCCTACCTGCGCGAACCCCTGCGGAAACTCTACGACAAGAGCTACAAGCACGACGCCCACGCGCACTTCGCCGCCCAGAAGGCCATCCTCGGCGAGTCGGACCTGTTCCTGGGCTGGAGCAAGATCGGAGGCCAGCGGCACCTGGTCCGCGAACGCTCGCCCTACAAGGAGGACTTCAACCTCAAGAAGCTCGACAGCCGCGAGGCCCTCTGGCAAATGGCACACTACTGGGGCAGCCTGGTGGCCACCAACCACCGCAAAGGCTCGCCCGAGTTCGACCACCAGCACATCCTCGAGACCACCGTCATGACCGGCCCGCTGGGCGAGCAGGTCCTCCAGGTGGCCCTCGAGTACGCCGACCTTGTCGCCCGCGACTGGAAAAGCTTCACCCAAGACCTGGCCAAGGGGGCCCCGGTGGCCTGAGCGCCGCGCGCAGGCTGGCGCGCCCATGCGCCCCAAGGGCTTTTTTGAGAGACAAACAAGGGCCAATGGCCTGAAAAACAAGCGAATGCCCCCAAGGCCATGCCACAGGCCTAGCGGAGGGGACGCAAATCCGCTTTCTTTTTTTATCTTGGGCAGATGTTTGGCGAAAAAGTGCTTCTTCAATGAGAACAATGCGCATTGGCAACAAGCTCCTGCTGATCACCATCCTGATGGCCCTGCTGCCCTCGCTGGTGGTCTTCTTCAATGGGCAGAACGTCTTCTCGGACTTCTTCGACAAGGAGACCGAAAGGACCATCCGCCTCGAATTGCAGGAATTCCAGAACAAGATGGACTTGATGAGCCAGCAGGCCACCATCACGGCCTTGGCCTGCGCCGAGATGCCCTTCGTCAAGGAGGCCTACGAGCTGCACCGCTACATGGACAACACCCAAGGAGGAGCCGCCCTGATCGAGTCCGGCCTGCAGCGCTTCAAGGAGCGGCTGAGCGACCAGACCGAATACCAGGAGCGCATCCACTTCCACCACGCCGACCACCGATCCTTCTACCGGAGCTGGAGCTACCTCTCGGGCGACGACCTGGGCCACCGCGGGAGCCTCCGCGAGGTGATTTCCCGGGGGAAGAACATCAGCGGGCTGGAGGTCATCGACCAGCAGCTCTCCATCCGAGGAGTCTGCCCGGTCTATTCCGACAACCTAAGCCTGATGGGCTCCGTGGAGGTCTATTTCCCCTTCGCGACGCTGCTCGACAGCTACGCCAAGGTCGAAAAGCAGGAGATGGGCGTTTTCCTGCGCGCCGGAACGGCCGGCACCCAAGCGGAAGGCGCCCAAGCCAGCGCGGAGGGCAACCCCATCGCCTTTGCCGCCGACAGCCTCGGCACGGAGGCCGCCGAGGGCAGCTTCAGCCTGCACGACTACACCTCGCCCGAGTTCCTGCCCGACCTGATCGACTCCGTCCTGTTCGTCAACGTCAACCTCGACGGCATGGCCATCCAGCGCAAAGACGACTTCATCATCGGCGCGCTGCCCCTGAAGAACTACCAGAAGCAGAACATCGGCTACGTGGTGGTCCAGATCGACTACTCGGAGACCCTGCGCGAGCTGGGCGGAATCTCCCGAAAGCTCATGACCAACCTGTTCGTCTTCTACGCCCTGGCCCTGCTCGTTTTCTGGTTCATGCTCAACCGGCTGCTCTCGGCGCCCCTGCGCGTCATCAGCGAAAAGGTCAAGCAGATCAGCACCGGGGCCCCGACGTCCCTGTTCGCCATGAAGCGCGAGGACGAAATCGGCAAGATCGCCGAGGGCCTCAACAAGATGGTCATGTCGCGCAAGCAGGCCACCGAGTTCGCCCGCCAGATCGGCAACGGCAACTTCGAGTCCGACTTCCAGACCCTCAGCAAGAAGGACGAGCTGGGCAACGCCCTGCTCGAAATGCGCCAGAGCTTCAAGCAGGCCAAGGAGAAAGAGGACATCCGCCGCGTGGAGGACCAGAAGCTCAACTGGACCACCAAAGGCCTGGCCACCTTCGGAGACATCCTCCGCGAGAACAACAACGACATCCAGGCCCTGAGCGACGAGGTCATCCGCAACATGGTCCACTACCTGGGCGCCAACCTCGGAGGCGTGTTCCTCTTCAACGACAACGACCCCAACGACCCGTACCTCGAGCTGGTCTCGACCTACGCCTTCAACCGGAAGAAGATGCTCGACAAGAAGGTGCGGCTCAAGGAGTCGCTCGTGGGCTCGTGCGCCAAGGAGAAGGAGACCGTTTACATGAGCAACGTCCCCGACGGATACATCACCATCACCTCCGGCCTCGGCGAGGCCACGCCCAACCACTTGCTGCTCGTGCCCCTGAAGAACGAGGGCCAGGTGCTCGGCGTGCTCGAGATCGCCTCCTTCAGGCCCATCGAGGAGCACGAGGTCAAGTTCGTCGAGCGCATCGCCGAGAACATGGCCTCGACCCTCTCGGTCACCAAGATCAACGAGCGCACGGCAAGGCTCCTGGCCCAGTCGCAAGAGCAAGCCCAGGAGCTGCGCCGCAAGGAGGAAGACATGCGCGACCACATGGAGAACCTCAAGCAGATGCAGGAGCAGGCCGAACAGAAAGAGGCCGTCGCATCGAGCTTCGTGGATGCCGTCAACCGCTCCATCATCCGGGCCGACTTCGACACCTCCGGGCGCATCCTCTACTCCAACGCCATGCTCATGCGCAAGTTCAGCTACGACAACAGCGAGCTGCAAGGGCGGCATTTCTCCATCTTCATGGACCAGGAGGAAGAAAAGCGCTTCTCCCAGATCTGGAAGAACATCGCCGAAAGCGGCGGAAACTACGAGGACGAAGTCCGCTACAAGACCAAGAAAGGCTACATCTGGCTGCTGGCCACCTACACCGCCATCAAGTCCAACCGCGGCGAGGTGGTGCGCGTCCTGTTCCTGGCCATCGACATCTCCAAGCAGAAGGAGATCAACGCCCGCATCCAGAACGAGCTCATCGAGAAGGAGGAGGAATCGGCCAGCTTCCTCAACGCCATGAACCACTCCACCCTGCGCGCCGACTACGAGCTCAACGGGACGCTGCTCTACGCCAACACCCGCTTCCTCGAGCTGGTGGACTTCGTCTCCCGCGAAGTGGTCGGCAAGCACATCTCGCAGTTCCTGCCGGGCGAAGAGCGCGAGGACTTCATGCGCAACTGGGAGATCCTGGCCAAGGGCGGACGCCACATCGAGCGCGAGATGCTCTACCTGACCAAGACCGGCGAAGTCTGGATCTACGGAACCTACACCCTGGTGCGCGACCGCAAGGGCGTGCCCCAGAAGGTCCTCTTCCTGGGAGTGGACGTCACGCGCCAGCGCAGGCTGCAAGAATCGCTCTTGACCCGCGTCAAGAAACTGGAGGAAGAATAGAACCGCAACCCTAGCCCGAACACCATGCCGCAAGGAAAAACTGGCTCTTGGAAGCTGCTGCACTCGCTCTGGCTGGCGCTGCTCTTCGTCCCCTTTTTCAACTGGGTGGCCTTCCTCTACGCCGGAAGCTCGGCCAAGGTAAGGAAGTGGACCCTCTTCTCGGCATTCTACGCCCTGCCGGTGTTCGGCATGTTCACGATCGTCCCCTTCTACGTCGTGCCGCCCGACTGGTTCGTCATCAGCCTGATGGGCCTTTGGCTGGCCTCCATCATCCACGGATTCAGCATCCGCGACACCTACCTCAAGACCCTGGCCGAGAACAGCCTCGGAGCCCAGGACGCCATGCCGGCCAACCCCGCCCCCACCCAACGGCGACAAGGGCGCCGCGACGCCCACCAGGACTTCCTCGACAAGCTCTACCTGATCCGCGACGAAATCGACCGCGAGATACAACTGCACCGCCAGCACAACCCCGACCTCGACGAGCTCAAGCCCATGCTGGCAGAGTACATGAGCGTGGCCGAAAACCTGGTGGACCGAGACCGCCAGTTCATCAGCGCCCTGCGCCAGAACGACATCCCGCAGCTCGAAAGCCAGATCGCGCAGGTGCGCCAGCTCGCCCAGAGCACGACCGACCCGGAGCTCAAGCGGCAATACATCGAGAACCTCAGCGGCATGGACGAGCTCAAGAAGGGCACCGAGAAGCTCAAGCAGCAGCGCGAGATCAACCGCGTCAGGCTCAACAACATCGGGCTTTCGCTCAAAGACCTCAAGCTCAAGCTCCTGAAACTCGACAGCATCAGCCAGCAGATGGAAGGCCGCCGCGTCCAGGAAGAGTTCCAGCAAAAGACCAAGGACTTGAGCGCCTACGTCAGCTCGCTCAAGTCCTTGTACGACGAGTTCGGCTGAGCCACGCCTCAGAGCGCCCGCACCGACGACATGCCGCCATCGACGTGCAGCACCTGGCCTGTCATCCACGAGGAGGTGGGCTCCAGCAGGAAGACGGCGGCCTCGGCCAGGTCGCGGGGAGTGCCTACGCGCTTGAGGGGGTGGCGCTCGGCGGAGTTCTGGCGCTTGGCGTCGGTGTTCAGCAGCTTCTCGGCCAGCGGCGTGTCCGTCAAGGACGGTGCCACGACGTTCACCCGGATGCCCGGAGCCCACTCGGCCGCCAGCGAGCGGGCCAGGCTCTCGACAGCGCCCTTCGAGGCGGCAACGCTGGCGTGGAAGGTCATGCCTTGGGCCACGGCCACCGTGCTGAAAGCCACCACGCTGGCCTGCGGGCTCTTCTTGAGGTTGGGCAGGTACTGCTGCAAGACCCGCACCCAGCCGGTCACGTTGAGCGCGAAATCCTGCTCGAACTCCTCGGGCTTGAGGCGGTGGAACGGCTTGAGGTTGATGCTGCCCGGGCAGTAGGCCAGGCCGTCGAGCGGGCCGTCCAGCTTCGGGAAGCTCGGCGGCGCGGCCATCGCGTCGAATGGCTCGTGCGCCAGCCTTCCGCCCACGGCCAGGCCGCCGACCGAACGGCTCAAGACCACGACCGAGTGGCCCTTTTCCGCAAGCATCTTGGTGATTTCCAGACCGATGCCTGTGCTTCCGCCTACGACCATGTATTTTTTCATCAGCCCCATTTTTGAAGTTCATTCTTTGTTTTGAAAAAAAGCCCGTTGGTGGACAAAGGTAGGATTTTCGGGGACGAAAGCTCCTGCCGCGCGGGCGAGGATCAGACCTGTATGCCCACCACCAGCACGTCGTCCACCTGCTCGTACTGGCCGCGCCACTCGTCGAAGACCCGGGCCATGCTCTCGCGCTGGGCCGAGAGCGGCAAGGAGCTGAGGCTGAGCAGCAACTGCTTGAAGTTTCCGCTCAGGAACTTGCGCCCGTCGGGGCCCCCGAACTGGTCGATGAAGCCGTCGGTGAACAGGTAGAGCCTGTCGGAGGGGAAAAGCTGTACCTCGTGCTTGGTGAATGGCTTCTCCTGGCGGTAAATGCCGATGGGCATCTTGTCGGCGGGCAGGACGTAGAGGTACTTCTGGTCGAAGGCGTGGTTGCGGCGGGCCATCTTCTCCGAAAGGCCGCCGATGGAGGCGTAGGGATCGCGCTCGGTTTCGCGGATGAGCAGCAGCGGGTTGTTGGCTCCGGCGAACTGGAGCACCAGGCTTGTGGTGTCGATCAGGCAGAGGGCCATGTCCATGCCGTCCTGCTGCTCGCCCTCGGCGCCAGTCTGGCGCAGCGAGACCTTGACCTTTCGGCGCAGCTCCTCGAGGATCTCTGCGGCGTCGAGCTTCTTTCCGCTGGAGACCACTTCGTTGAGGAAGGAGACGCCCATGACGGACATCATGGCCCCCGGGACGCCGTGGCCGGTGCAGTCGGCCACCACCAGCACAATCTGGCGGCCGATGCGCTGGCACCAGAAGAAGTCGCCGCTGACGATGTCGCGGGGAAGCCAGAAGATCATGTGGTCGCGGAAGAGGCTGGCGAAGAGGGCCTCGGGCGGCAGCACGGCCCGCTGGATGAAGCTGGCGTACTGGATGCTGTCCTTGATTTCGCGGTTTTGCCCGTTGATCAGGTCGTTCTTGTGCGTGAGCTCCTCGTTCTGGGTCTCGATGCGCTGGTAGGTCTGGGCGTTTTCCAGGGCGATGGAGACATAGACCGCGAGGTGCTCGACCAGGTTGAAGTGCCGCTGGTCGTAGGCGTTCTTCTGGAAGCTCTGCACCGTGAGCACCCCGGCCCGGTGCTGCTTGTTGTGCAGGGGCAGGTAGATGACCGACTGCGTGTCCTCGCCCACCACGGCCCGGTAGGCGATGGGCAGGTACTGGCTGTGCTGGCGCTCGAAGTCGTTGATCAAGACGTGGCGGTTGTGGTTGAAGCACCAGATGGCCAGCCGGCCCTGCTCCTCGACCCCGATCTCGAAGTATTCGAGCTCCTTGCCATTTTCGCGGGCGCCCGAAAACTCGAGCACGGCCTTGACGGGGTTGAAGATGCCGATGGCGAACACGCTGGCGTCCATGATCCGGTTGATGCTCTCGTAAACGGTCTCGGCGATGACCGGCGGCGAGAGGCTGGAGATGATCTTGCGGCCCAGGTCGCTGAGCATCTGGACGTTCTGGATGACGCGGTGCAGCTCGGCCTTCTGGGCCAGCACCTCCTTGTTCTTGCGGCGCACGCGCTCGTTGGCGGCCTTGAGCGAGTCGGCCTGGGCCTGGATTTCCTCGGTCTGCTGGCCCATCTCGTGGTTGAGCTGGAGCAGGTCGTCGCGCTGCTTCTCGATTTCCTCGTTCTTGTTCAGGATCTCGCGGGTGCGGTCCAGGATGGTGTATTCCAACTTCCGGTTTTGGCGCCGCAGGCGGTTGGAGTAAAACCGTATCGAGAGCGCGACCAGCAGACCCGCCAAGATGAACAGGAAAGTGAAGAAGAAGCTCGTGCGGTACCAGGGCGTCAGGATCATGAAGTTGAAGCTGGCAGGCACGGCCAGTTGCCCGGTGGCCGTGCGGGCCTGCGCCCAGAGGCGGTAGCGCCCCGGCTCTAGGTTCGAGAGCTGGCGCAGGTTGTTGGACGTCCAGGCTGACCAGTCCTGCTCGATGCCCTCCAGGCGGAACCGGTACTGTGTCAGGCCCTCCATCTGGAAAAAGGCCAGGCCGGCCCTCACCTCCAGGTTGTTCAGCTCGGTTTGCAGGACGAAGCCCTCGCGCCCGTCGTAGCGCTTGGGCGGCCATGCGTATCCCTCGAAGAGGACCGAGTCGCCGCGCACCCGGATCTCGCTGAAATGCGTCCGCAGGTCCAGCGCGGGGCGGCTTTCCATCTCGGCGTTGAAAAGGAAGATCTGCTCTTCGGTATGGCCGAAGATGTTGCCCTTGGCGTCCATTTCTTGCTTGTGGTAGTGTACGGCGCGGATGCTTCGGTATTGTCCAAAAAACACGCTGTCCCTTCCGTCGGCGGTCGTCCCCAACATGCCCAGATCGTCGGGCGTGAGCACCCAGATGTTGCCCTGGTTGTCCTTGTAGAGCTTGTCGAGCTGGAAGCCTTGCCGCTGCGCCAGGCTCGTGAAGCGGGTCTCGGGCACGAAGCCGAATTGCCCGTCGGGCAGGCGGACCGCCTGGAAAAGCTGGCGGCCACTCAGGACCAGGATGGCATCGCCAAGGTTGAACAGCGTGTTGCCGTGGTCGCTCGGAAGGCCTTGCGCCAGGCCCAGGCGGCTCATCCGGTAGCTTTGGGGCGATGCCCCCTCGAAGCGGAGCACCAACACGCTGAAACTTCTGGTGTTGAGCCAAATGTTTCCCTCGCGATCCACCTCGATCACGCGGACGCTTTCGCCCAGTTCGGGGAAATCCTGGGCCAGCTCGACCCGGAGCGACTCGCCCGAAACCCGCTCCGGATTGAGCACCCGCAGCGCCCGCAGGCCGTCGCGCTGGCCCAGGAAGAGGTAGCCGGGCATCTGGTGCGACTCGGCCAGCCGATAGACCACGTCGCTCTCGTGGACAACCCGCAGCTCGTCGCCCACCACCTGGGCCAGCCCCTGGTTGGTGCCCACCAGCAGGCTGCCATCCATGACCCGGAAATCCCAGCCCGAGACCCTTTCGGGCCCCAGGCGCTCGAAGCCCAGGCGGCTTTCGAGCCGGGCGGCCGAGTCCCAGCGCATCCGGAAGATGCCTTCGAGCGTGCCCAGGTAGCGCCGCCCCTGGTGCTCGATGGTCGAGATGGGGTTCGACTCGAAGCCGAAGCGGTCGTTGATCCAGCTTACGGGCGAGCTGAGCATCACCTGCGTGAGCCCCTTGAGCGTGCCCAGCCACAGGTTGCCATGCCCGTCCCGCCAAAGGCTCGTAACGGTGTTGTTCGAGAGGCCGAATTCCTCCCGGAACACCTGCGAAACATTCCCCTGCCGGTCCATCAGCAGAACCCCGCCAAAGAGCGTGGCCAAGGCGTAGCGATCGCGGTCCACCTGGGTGGCCTCGTAGAGCTTGAAGCGCCCCAGGTACTCCTGGGCCTCGTGCGCGAATGGCACGAAACCTCGTTCCGGCAACTGCATGTCGAACAGGTAGAAGCCGCCCGAGGAGCTCATCACCAGAAGCCGCTGCGAGTCGTAGGGAAGCGCCAGGAGCCGGCCCTTGTCCCAGGTGCTGAAACCCTCCGAACCTTCCACCAGGCGCGGCCCATCGGCGCCCAAGTGGTACAGCCCGGCGCTGTCGGCGAAGGCGAAGGCCTTGTCCTGGAAGGCGAAGCCATACTGCGGGGCCAGCCGCTGGCGAAAAACCCGCACACTGTCGCCCACATGCACGAAGTAGCGGTCGGAAGCCACGTAAACCACCTCGTCCGCGAAAGCCAGGCAGTCGAAGACCTCGCCGAAAGAACGGTCCGACTCGGGCAAGAGCGGCAGCAGCGAGACCAGCGCCGGCCCCCCAAGCGAGTCGCGGTCGAGGTAGCCGAAATCGGTGCTGGCGCCGTAGCAGACCCGCTTGTCGGGCGCCCGGCACAGCGAGCGCACGGCCGTAAGGTTCGCCACCTCGAGAACCCGCCAGCGCGCGCCATCGTAGATCGAGAGGCCTATGTCACTGCCAACCAAGATGTTGCCCTGCGCATCCCGCGTTATGGCCCAGTTCTGCGTCCCCACCGAGCTCCTCGAGGGCCAGTAGGTCTGCATGGTCTGCACGCCCGCGAGCCTGTCGGTCTGGCCAAGCGCCGCGAGCGGAAACAGCAATAATGAGCAAAGCAGGCTGAATCGGTGGAACGGCTTCATGGCTTGGTTTTGTTGGACAAATATAGGAAAATGGAAGCATGGAAGGCCCAAATTGTTGTCTTTTGTAAAAAAATCAAAAAAAATTGCGCGTCTTTCGATTCCCCTGTTCTTTTTGAATTTTTCATCTCTATGACAATCAAGAACTTAAATTCAACAAAAAACAAGTTGAAACGCCAGAAGGCTTGAGCATTTCATAAAAAACCAAAAAAAATCTCCTGCTCATACCGCCCCCGGCGGACCATTTCTGCGGGCAAGATGATGGGAGAATCGTCTTGCCCACCTCTTCGCAGGCGCCGTAGTCCTCAAACGTGTTGGAGCTCCAAGTCAAACACCAAGTTGCTTTCAAGGGAGTAAGTGTCTGAAATTATTTTCATTATCCTTCTGGCGCCTAAGTAAAAGGCTAGATTCAGTTTGCATTATCAATACGAAAAGATTTTTTCCACGAAATGCACGAAAAACACGAAAAATATTCTTGTC
>JFJP01038926.1_pt1 | contig 15135 bp, 10 predicted proteins | sample 431651 | NCBI WGS metagenome assembly JFJP01 (sample SAMN02602958, study PRJNA72255) | Microbial mat metagenome, whole genome shotgun sequencing project. | biome: fresh water; feature: sink hole; material: water; isolation source: purple microbial (photo- and chemosynthetic) mats found in...
AAAATCGGCACCTGCAATTTGTTTCAATTGGTACCCAAATTCAATGTACCCGCTATAAGTGAATTTTACAGCATTGCTTATTAGGCTGGTAAGTATTTGATTTAGTTTAGTTTTATCGGTAAATATTTCCGATTTTTGGTCGGTAAGTGGCTGTCGGGCGTAAATGGATAAGTTCTGACCAGCCGCTTGCATTTGAAAAACAGCCAATAATTCGATAATAATATCATTTACCTTAACTTTGCTTGCTATTGCTTTCTCCTGCTTGGTTTCAATGGCCGAAATGGTTAGAATATCGTCAACAATTCCGAGCAGTTGTTTGGAACTTGTTTGAATAATATGTACGTAACTGCTCATTTTTTCGCTCGAAAGTTCGGGTTCGTTTAAAAAGTTCGAAAATCCGTAAATCGCATTCATCGGTGTGCGTATTTCGTGCGAAATGTTTTGTAAGAATGCCGTTTTTAATTGGTCGCTTTCCTCCGCCTTTTCTTTAGCTGCAAACAGCTCCACGTTTTTTTCTTTCAGTTCTTCATTTAAAATTTCATATTCTTCGTTTTTCTCGCGCAACTTAATTTCAGCAAGTCTGCGGTCGGTAATATCAATAATTCCAATCATAAAACCTTCGCAATCGCCGTTTTCAGTATACAAAGGTGCTATTTCAATAGTGGTATATATTATCTCACCGTTTTTCTTCAAAAACTCGAGTTCTCCGGAGTGGCTTATCGCATCGAAATTATTGTTAAGTAATTCACGTTGAAAAACCGTAACAAAATTGAGTATCGATTTGCCGGTAAAATCATCGATTTCATAACCTAAGGTAGTTGCCATCGATCTGTTTACCATACCGGTAATACCGTTTTCGTCGGTTACCCATTTTCCCTCCTGCGAATTTTCGAATAAACTACGGTATTTTTTTTCGCTTGTTTTAAGTTCAAACGTACGTTGCTCTACTTTTCGCTCCAATTCGCTGTTTATCTCAAAAAGCTGCAACTGCAACCGGCTAATGGAAAGGTGTGTTTTAACCCTTACCAAAAGTTCATCGGAATTAAGTGGTTTTGTAATATAATCCACTGCTCCAATCCCAAAAGCTTTTACTTTATCGAAAGTTTCCAGCAAAGCCGACATAAAAATAATTGGAATATTCTTTTTACTTGGTAAAGCTTTAATAAGTTCGCACGTTTTGTAGCCGTCAATACCCGGCATTATAATATCGAGCAAAATTAAATCAATAGGCACAATCTCCAAGCGTTGCAAGGCTTTTTCGCCTGTTGTTGCCGCGTATACTTCGTAGCCTTGTGCAAGCAAAATTTGTTGCAAATGGTTAATTATATCGGTGTTATCGTCAATTATAAGTATTTTCGAAGTACCTTCAGTGTTCATTATTAATCGGTTTTGTTGTTAGTTAACGCCATTATACCGTCGTCGTCAAAATTAGCAGTTAATTTGCTTATTCTACTGCAAAAAGCATAAAATTCTTTATTGGAACTCAAAATTTGCACCAATTCTTCAATTTTGGCAAACGCACCATGCTCGGCGTATGCGTTAATTTGTTTTAAAATATCAGCCGGTGGAAATATAATTTCAGCACTTGAATTGAATGCGTTATTCAATTCTTCGTTGGCATCGGTGTTATATTTCCATTGTAAATTTAAGGTTTTTTCAATAGAACCAAAAAGCGATTTATTGCTAAATGGCTTAATTAAGTGGTCGGTGCATGCATCAATAAATGCTTTTTGTCCAGCCTTGTATATGGTAGCTGCTGTGTTGCCAATAATAGGAGTTTCTTTGTGGTTGCTTAAGGTTCTTATCTTTTTTAGAATCGATAAACCATCGGAATCGGGCAATAAATAATCGAGAAAAATGAGGTCAATGGAATTTTCAGATAATATTTCTATAGCAGAATTCGAATTATAGGCAGTAAGTACCTTAAAACCTAATGGCTCTAAAATATCGGTCAGAAATTTAAGATTAAGTGCAGTATCATCAATAACCAATATGCTTTTGGATTTTCCGGTATAACCAATTATATTAATTTTGCCTATACTTCCTAATTCGTTGGTGCTTGCAATAATTTCGAGCGGAATTTCGAATGCAAAAATACTCCCTTTCTCCGGAACGCTTACTACACTAATGTTTCCGTTCATTAGTTCTACAAATTTTTTTGTTATCGAAAGACCTAATCCGGTTCCTTCAATGTAGTTTTTGTTTGAGCTTACTTGTACAAAAGCGTCAAAAATTCCGGTTAAAAATTCCGGTTTAATTCCTTCGCCGGTATCTTCAATTTCGGCTCTGAAAATATTTTTGCCTGCATACGGATAACCGACTTTAAACCGAACTTCGCCTTTTTCGGTGTATTTTACCGCATTGCTTAGTAAATTGAGCAAAATTTGTTTTAACCGTCGTTCGTCGCCGGTTACATATTCCGGAAGTTCCGAAGTAGGCTCAAAGTACATGTTTAAGTCTTTTTTTTGCGCATTAATAAGCACAATATTAAATACCGTGTTCAACACCGAGCTTAATTTAAAATCGGTAGACGCAATTTCAATTTTATCGGCCTCAATTTGCCCGAAATCCAACAAATCGTTTATTAGTGAAAGCAAGTGCTTACCGCTGTTGTGCACGGTTGCTAAACTGTTTATTTGTTGCTTGTTAAGGTTTTCTTCGGTTTGCAATTTTTCCGAATAACCTAAAATTGCGTGTAGCGGAGTACGCAGTTCATGACTCATATTCGATAAAAAATTCGATTTGGCTTTGCTTGCCAGTTCGGCCGCATTTTTTGCTACCAGCAATTGCGCCGAGGTGTCGGTTAGCATTTTATTCTGGTTCAAAATTATTTCGTTGGTCTGCTTTTCCTTTTTTAGCGACCTGAAATACTGGCTCAAAAGCACAATAATCGAAATAATTATTATCCCGGCAATAATATTTACATAATATTGGTTTTGAATGGTTTTTGTTTGCTCCAAATCTTTTTCCTTGTGTTGCTTAATTTGTTTTATTTGCCGTTCAAGCAGGCTGTTTTGTGCATTTATCTGAATTTCTTTCTTTGAAATTTCGGCATTACGTTCGTCAATCTTCTTCTGCTGTGCGCTCAAATGGGCATTTAAATCGGTTATGCTATTAATCAATTGTTCAAATTCAAGCTCCTTGGCCGTAAGCGATTGTTTCTTTTCATCGTATTCTGCCGACAATCGGTTGAATGAATCGGTTATGTTTATAAAACCTAATTGAATTCGTTTAAGTTCAATTTCCTTCATGTAAAGTTGTCGGTTTTTTTCGTCGATATCGGTATTTAATTTATTAAGTACAAGCTGTTGGTTTAATGCAACTTCTTTTAAGTTTTGAAGCTCGGTTTCCATTTTTCTGTACAATTCGGCAGCATCCAGTTCGGTACCGCCTTTAAGTATAAATTTGTCGGAAATGCTTAGTTTTTCGTATATTAAATTAGGTTTATTAATCTCAAACTGAATAATTCCGCCATCTTTTTGCACAAAGTTAATCATAACCAATGTTTTATCGTTGCATCGATTGGTAACCATTAAAATTTGGTGTTGGGTGTAGGTATTTACTATGGTTTTTATTCCGGCATTTTCACTTTCGGAAACATACAGCATATTAATGGTTTTATTCGCCGTTGAATTGTTTAAATCTATAATTTTTATTGGTAAATCGTACACCTTTTTTGTGCTTGCCATTTTCTTTAGTTCATCATAAACGGCTGTTTCATTGCCTAAAAATCCTATCGTATACCCATCGGTTGTTTTATACGAAGGCCATTTCATATTCTGAAGAAAATTATATATATATACGCTCTTAACTTGTGCTTCGGTAAGGCTTTGCGCAAAAACACCCAATGAAAATGAAGCGAAAAACAGTACAAATGCCACAATTTTTTTATTCCAATTTACCCCAATTTCAACAATAGGGTGGTTTCGAAACAAAAGTACGTTGTAGGTTTTTTTAATGCTTTTTTTCGCAGGCATTTAATCGTAATTTATTTTTTCAATCTAATTTCCAACCCAAGTTTAACTCGAATTGGTTCTTGCCGGATAGTTGGCAAATAACCGGAAACTTGCTGAAATAAACCGGCATGTTCTACCGTCTGATTTAGTACGTTGTTAATTTGCACAAATGCTTTTGCCACCTTGTAAATAGAGTTGGTGGTAAGGGTTAAATCCAACATGGTGTAACCCGGCTGTTTGCCCGACGGAAATACAACGGTATTAAGATTATTTATGTCGCCAATATATCTGAAACGCGCCGAAATGTTAAATAAATTAAATGCATTAAAGTAAGTTGCCCCAAGGTGCAATTTATGCATCGAAACACGCGGGGTAGCTATTTCGCTTCTAGAATTAACTGAGGTACTGTTGGTATAATTATAATAGATATAGCTTTCCAGTTTGTTTTTATAGCTAAAATTCAGCTCGGAGAAAAATCCGGTAGTTTGCTGGCTTCCAATATTTTCGTTCCGTATACCTTTTGTAAATATATTATCGGTTTTATATTTATTAAAGGTTATACCTACATTGTCAAAAGTAATTCGTTCAATTAAGTTCGTTAAATTATTATTATATAAGCCCGATTTAAACTGAAAAAGTTCGCCAATTTTTTGAACTATACTAACTTCATAGGTCGAAACGAGCTGGTTTTTTAATTGCCAATTAGGGTCAATTAGTGATTTTACTTCATCAACCGAAAGCATTACGTGTGTTCCGCTTCCCCATTGTTCGTACATAAAAAACAACGAAGGTGCTTGAAATGCCGAGCTGTACATAAATTTTACGAGCATACTGCTTATGGGTTGTAGCGTAAAACCCAGTTGGGGGTTAAAGGCTGCTTTAAACCGCGATGAGTAATCTATTCTGCCGCCGGCCGCAATATCTAAAAAGCTATAGGGAGTCCAAACCATTTGTGTAAATGCCGAAATTCGATGTTCGACCAATGTTAACTTGTTTTTTATGGTTTTGGCAGTTTCGCCAACAAATTGCAACGATTTACCGAATAGTTGGTCGTTGGCATAAGGCGGAATACTCTGAATAAGTTCATAGTCGATACCGGAAATAAACTTTAGTTGCTTTGACGGAACGCTGAATAGATTGACCGATGTTTTCAACGCCAAGTCGGAGCCGGTCATAAACTGACTAAAATATTCGGTAGGCGTATTTGGTGTTACCCACTTGGTATATTGGGTAGTGTCATCAATTTTATAATTAATTAAATTGAAATCTACGGTAAGCAGCCCTAATTTACCTACATTATTTTTGTACGAAAGCCAAGCATTATCCGTTGAACTTTTCCAACGATTCATACTGCTGTATATATTGCTTGCAGGGTTTTGCGAATAGGCATTGCCTTCATTAAAACCTTGCCTTAAATAACCCGCTGAAATTTTTTTGTAGTTCCCTTTAAAAAACAACGTATAATCGTTTATCGGTTGGTCGCAAAAGGTATTAAAAGGTGCAGGGTATTGTTTAATGAAATCGAACATTGGGTCGGTTCCCACCAAATCGAGCCCTTCAGATTTATACACACGCCCAAGAACGCTAAGCGAGAGGTCTTTATTAAGGTTGAATTGTGTTTCTGCCATTACATCCACTGAATTTAACGAAGCGTACGATGAATTGAATCTGAAATCAATCTTGCTTTTGGTTGGGTCTTTCGAAATAATATTTATAATTCCGGCAAAAGCATCGGAACCGTACATAACCGATGCAGGCCCGTAAATAATTTCAATTTGTTTTACAAACTGAACCGAAATAGAATTGCCAATAGAAAGCATGGTTCCGGTTGGCGGATTTAGTTTATGCCCGTCAATTAGTACTAATATTCGCTCGTTTCCTTGAATTCCGCGCATAGTAACATATTCGCCATAGCGAGAGGCTAGGTCTGAAAAATCGATACCCGGCAAATCTTGCAACACGTCCGATAAATCCCGGTACCCTCGCGATTCTATTTGTTTTTCGTTAATAACCAGTATGGTATTCGGCATTTTTTCAACCGATTGGCTATACCTGCTGCCACCGCTAACTTGCATATTCCAAAGCGAATCAATTGAAATAGCATAAATGTCGTTTTGTGCCTCTAATGAATTAATGCAAATAATCCAGACAAATAGCCCCGAAAATAGAATTTTCATATGCATGTGCTTTAACAATTCAATTGGTTCCGCCTTAATTTTTGTAAAAATATAACAATTTGTTACGTATTCCTATTAGTAAGTCTGTTTTTTATGGTTATTTCTTTTATTTATTCTTTATTAAATACGCATCATTTATTTGAGTTTCAATTTTAAGTGTGTTTAACAGCGGCAATAGATTTTATTCAAAAGTAAATAAAATCTATTGCTTGCCTGTTTTATTCGTAGCGTAATGCTTCAATAGGGTCGAGTTTTGCAGCTTTTGATGCCGGCAAAAATCCCGAAGCCAAACTGACAATTAAACACAGTACCACACCGCCTATAATCCATTTCCACGGAATAATAAAAGCAATACCCACCATTCCCGAAACAACGTTGCCCATCAGAATTCCTAAAATAATTCCCAAAATTCCGCCTAATTGACCAATAATAATAGCTTCGGATAAAAACTGAATTCTTATTACACGTTGGCTGGCACCCAGTGCTTTACGTGTTCCTATTTCACGCGTTCGTTCGCTTACTGCCACCAACATAATGTTCATAAGCCCTATGGCAGCTCCAAACAGGGTAATAAAACCAATGATGGTAGCAGCAACGGTAACAAACGATAGGTTTTCGAGCAGCATTTTAGCCAAATTATCGCTTTTGTTTATATTGAAATCCGATTCGTCGGCAGGTGTAAGGTTTCGAATAACTCTGAAAACTCCTTCAGCCTCCGATTCGGCAGCCTCCATCGTTATTGCATCCGAGGGCGAAACTGTAATATCGAAACTCATTTGGGCCCTGCCAAAGTACTGCCTAACATTCGAAACCGGCAGCAAACAAGCATCATCGCCGCTTCCGCCCATGCTTCCGCCTTTTTCTTTTAATACACCAATTACTTGGTATTTTCCGTTGCCTATAGTTATAATTTTTTGTATTGGGTCTATTTTAGAGGCAAACAGTTGTTTTGCCAAATTGAAACCTAAAATAACATAACCTTTGCCCGATTCTATGTCGTAGTTATTGAAATCGCGACCTAAATGAATGGTATGCCCGGCGGTGTGCAAATAGTTTTCATCGACCCCTAAAACGCGTATGTTTGGGTTCGTCTTTTTTGCTTCGTATTTCAGGGTTGCTCTGCCTGAGGCATTGGTCGAAATACTTACTACAGCCGGAAATTTGTACGCTTCCTTAAATTCTGCCGCTTGTGTGTACGAAATGTACGAAAAATTTTTCTGGCGAAGTCGTTCGTCGCCAATTTGTACCTGCATACCGCGGCTTCTTATGGTAAATGAATTGGCTCCCATAGCAGCAAATTCGCTGTTAATTGAATTGGTTATTGCATCAATGGCAGTTAGAATTCCTACCAATGCCATAATACCGATGCCAATAATAAATATGGTAAGCGTAGATCGCAATAAGTTGCCTCGTATGGCTTGCATTCCAATTTTTATATTTTCAATATAAACTGCATTTAATTTCATCTGTAATTTTTTTCTGTTGAAGTTATTGTTTGCTAATCAACCGGGTTGAGTTGTTTTTATAAGTCCTTCCGGTTCGTTTTTGGTATATTTAGCTGCTTTTTCCTATAGAAAGAATGCACCATGAAAACTAATAAAATAAGTATTTCTTTTTAATTGGCGCTGAAACGCTCCATCGGCATTTTAATCCTTTCGGAAAGCTAACCCAATCGCCTGCAGAAAATTCGATACTATTCCCATTCATATCAACTACTTTTGCTGCACCTTCCAAAATATAACAGGTCTCGTTTTCTGCGTAATGCCAATCAAAATCCGACACGTCTTTCTCCCACGTATCCCATGTTTCTGCTTGTTCAATTTCGAACAAACTTGGTTTTCGAACATTCATAGCTTTAAAAATCAATTATGTTAAGGTAAATTCTGAAACAAATATAACGAAGATATCCGATATTTATTGGTTTTGGTAAAATTTGTTCATAATTATTTTTCGTTTAACTCCGTTAAAAATAAAAATGCTTTTTTACTTTTATTATATGCAAAAAACTTCGATAAAATTAAGAATTTTATCGAAGTTTTTAATTCAATATTCAATGGCATTTAGTTAAGCCCCTTTCAAATGGTCGAAGACCTATGAAGCGGTTTAATGTCAACCATTTCGATGGTCTTCGACCAATCGAAAGGTTTATGTCGGACATTTAATTAAACGGCATTAATTCAATATTTATTATCTTTTTGAAGTACTAATCCAGTTTTAGCACTGCCAAAAATGCCTTCTGAGGCACTTCAACATTACCAACTTGTTTCATTTTTTTCTTACCTTTTTTCTGTTTTTCCAACAGTTTTCGTTTACGCGAAATGTCGCCACCGTAACACTTGGCTGTTACGTCTTTACGTAAGGCTTTTATGGTCGATCGGGCAATGATTTTTGCACCTATTGCTGCCTGAATTGCAATATCAAACTGTTGTCGCGGAATAAGTTCCGAAAGTTTTTCAGTCATTCGTTTTCCAAATCGGTACGCATTATCGAAGTGAATTAAGGTCGAAAGTGCGTCCACTTGTTCGCCATTGAGCAAAATATCCAAACGAACCAAGTTGGCTCGTTTAAACCCGGAAAGTACATAGTCGAATGAGGCGTAACCGCGCGAAATACTTTTAAGTTTATCGTAAAAGTCGAATACAATTTCGCCCAACGGCATTTCGAAGGTTAGTTCAATGCGTTCGGTGGTTAAATACACTTGTTTTTTCAGTTCGCCGCGTTTTTCCATACAAAGCGTCATAAGCGAGCCAATGTAATCGGGTTTCGATATTATTTGAGCAGTAATATACGGTTCTTCAATATATTTTAAATATTTGGGGTCGGGCAACCCGGCAGGGTTATGCACCTCAATCATTTCGTCTTTGTTGGTGTAAACTATATACGAAACGTTCGGAACGGTAGTTATTACGTTCATGTCGTATTCGCGGTCGAGGCGTTCCTGAATAATTTCCATGTGCAATAAGCCCAAAAATCCGCAACGGAAACCAAAACCTAATGCCATCGATGATTCGGGTTCGAAGGTAAGCGATGCATCGTTAAGTTGAAGTTTTTCCATAGCAGCACGCAAATCTTCGTAATCTTCGGCATCTATTGGGTATACGCCCGCAAAAACCATAGGTTTTACGTTTTCGAAACCATCTACTGCCTTATCGCAAGGCGCTTTTACATGGGTTATGGTGTCGCCAACTTTAACTTCGTTGGATGTTTTTATACCCGATATAATGTAGCCTACATCGCCTGTTCGCAATACCTCGCGCGGTTCTTGGGTTAAGCGAAGTACGCCAATTTCTTCGGCGTAATATTCTTTTTTTGTGTTATAAAACTTAACAAAATCGCCTTTTGAAATTGTGCCGTTCAGAATTTTAAAATAGGCTATAATACCCCGAAACGAATTAAAAACCGAGTCGAAAATAAGTGCCTGAAGCGGGGCTTCTGAATTGCCTATTGGGTGTGGAACTGTTTCTATAATTGCTTTTAAAATATCTTCAACTCCCATGCCTGTTTTTCCGCTGGCTTCTATAATTTCCGAACGTTTGCAACCAATTAAATCAATAATTTGTTCGCGAACTTCATCCGGATTAGCCGTTGGCATATCCATTTTGTTTAAAATAGGAATAATATGCAAATCGTGCTCTATTGCTTGATAAAGGTTCGAAATGGTTTGTGCCTGAATGCCTTGTGTAGCGTCAACAACCAGCAATGCGCCTTCGCAGGCGGCTATTGAGCGCGAAACTTCGTATGAAAAATCTACGTGTCCCGGAGTGTCAATTAGATTAAGTACATATTTTTGTCCCTCGTATTCGTAATCCATTTGAATGGCATGGCTTTTTATGGTAATTCCGCGTTCGCGTTCCAAATCCATATCGTCGAGTACTTGCGCTTGTAAATCTTTTCCGTCAACTGTTTTGGTAAATTCCAACAAACGGTCGGCCAAGGTGCTTTTTCCATGGTCTATATGGGCTATAATGCAAAAATTCCTTATATGTTTCATTCGTACAAATAAAAAAGTTGAATATGGTGTTTAATCCAAAATAGCGCCGGTTGCTATGTACTTACAAAACAAACCTAACCCATTTTTTTTGAAGTGCAAAGATATAATTTCTTTTTAATAAAATAAAAGTTGGTTTGCCGCCAAAGGGCTATTTTCGGTTTCCGAAATTAAAATAAAAATTTTGGGCTTAGTCGTTGCTTGTTGAAAGTATAATTTTCTTGGCTATGGTGGGTTCATGCCTCAGGGCATACTCGTTTTCGAATTCCAGATTAATAAGATTTTGGGTCATGGGTTCGTGTGCTATGGTCATAATAAAACTTTGCCCTTCAAGCAACACCACGGTAAATACTCCGGGAATAAATAAGTCTTCTCTGAAAACAATTCCGTGATTAAGTTCGTTAATATATTCTACATCGGTAAAATATTCGGGTACATTGTTAAAATTTAGCCGGGTATTAAGTTGTATATGCAGTTTGGGGTAGTGGCCTTGGTGCGATACGATTACCGTATTTTCTTCAGGTTTTGTTTGAACTGAAAATACGTTAGATAAATTAATTGATTTGTCAACGGCTCGAAAAGCTAAAACGGGTTTGATTTCAATAGGTACATACGACCGAGCTTTTAGTAAGGTGTATTTTACGTAAAGCCGGTTTGTTTCTTTTGCTAAATTAATTTCTTTTTTCAGCTCAATGCTCTCGGTTTTAAGTATTGTACTAATAATGGGCGAATTAACATCGTTTTCAATATACCGAAGGCATTCGCGCAATACTTTACCCGGCGACCTGTAAAAGTTTAATGGAAAACCAAACCCGTTTTCAACATACGATTCTTCAATAGAAGAAACAAGCACATGTTTGGACGAAATATCTCCATTCAACGGACAAACCAATAAACCCTGATCTTTATACGAATTGACATAAGCAATTCCGGTTCTTGTATAACCGCCTTTTTTGTTTTTCAAAAAAAACGAATAATTAAATGCCGCATTAAAGTCGGGGCGTTCCCATTTTTCGAGTAACAATTGATCCATAAATTGAATTTGCTTTCGTTCGAAATATAACGAAAAATTTAAAAAATTAGTATATAATTTTTAATCTTTCGTGTACCAGTCGGATGTGTAACTCAAGGATTCCGGTTTTCGCGCAGCGCTTTTTTGCTCGCCAATTCTTTCCGGAAAAACTCGTTCAATGTTACTTGCATTGTCAAAATTAAGTCGTTTTAAACTTTTACCGTACGACGACAACATTTTGCGGATTTTTTTTTGTTCAGATTTGGTTTTCATAATCATTTGTGTTTAGGTAGTTGTGTATTATACGTAAGCACAACGTGTTTTGTAACCAAATTAGTGCAATATATACAATATATTTACAATTTTTAACATTGAATATAAAAGTATAAAACAAACTTCGAGTTAAAAATATAGTACAATATGCTTAGTTTTCGGTAATACGGTACAAGAATCCGCTATTCGATTGTGCCCAAATGGTCCGATTATTTTGTATTGCAATTTTATTAAACGATTCTTTTGAGAAATCTTTGAACTCTGTGGGCGATATTGCTACCGCAATGCCCGTAATCGGATTGTATTTAAGCAAACCTTTATCGGTTGCAAACCAAATATTCCCTTTAAAATCGTAGGCTATGTCGTAAAATCTGATTTTTGAATCGGAATAATGAAATTGCATTGGTTCCCACCGGCTTTTATCTACGCTTACAAAAAATATCATAAGGTCGTAGTTTAATTTATACATTAGCAACAAGGTGTTTTCTGACGATTTACCTAATGCCCACGAATCGGCTTTATTTGACGAAATAAGGTAAGTTTTTGTAAAACCGGTAAAGTGTTTCCATTTATTTTTTTTCTGTAGAAAGTACATTCCCAACGAAGTTCCAACCCACGCAGTTTCCGTACTGTCAATATGCACCGTGTAAATGGTTGCATTTTCGGGTGCTTCAATAACTTCGGTTTTATTGGTATAGTTGTTATGTTTAATAATTTTTCCCGAGGTGGCTGCCCAAACTATATTTCGAAATACCGTAATTGAATTAATTAAATCGGGTGCCGATTTATAGTCTTGAGCGGTAAGTGTTTTTACTATTTTCCCTTCCTCCATTTTAATTATACTGCCGGTATAATTACCCAACCACAATGCACCATCGGCGGCCTTGGTAATGGCATTCAGTCTAAAAAGTTCTTTGTTTACGGTGTCGGTTATAAGCGAAAATTTGTCGTTGGAGTATTTGTATAATCCGCTTGAAGTAGCAAACCAGCCTAAGGTTTCGTTTTCAAAAAACATGGCGTTAATCGGTTCGCTTATAAGTGCATCGGGAATTATTTCGAGTTTATAATTTTGGGAAAGCAGCAAATTGGTAACCCATAAAAAAATTAAAATAAATGCAGTTGATTTCATTTTGCTTAGGGTTTTATGGGTAAAAAGTTACTTTTTTTAATTAGTAAAGGCAACAATTTGTAACAAATAGGTAGTGCTAATTTCCATCTATCACAAATTCGTATTCGCCATCAATTAAAAGTTCTTCGTTGCCTTGTCGGAGTACTGCGGTAAAAATTCCTTGTTTAAAGTATTTGCCGGGTACGGTTATAGTTAGGCTATTGCCCGAAACAACTTTTTCAACGGTATATACTTCGTTATTTTTATCGTCGAATATAATAAAAGTTACTTTTTCCGAACCTTTTAAAAATATTTGTTTGTTAACCGAAAAACCAAACATTACATCGGGTTTAACTTTCTGAAAATATTTAAAATAGCGTGCTGCCAATGCGGTTGAGGTTAAAAATATTTTGGCTTCTTCGGTTTTGTTATCTTTTTCGTAAATAAAATAACAGTCGAGGCTTGCTTTGCGCAAGTCGCCAATATATTCGTTCATCTGGCTTTTTTGCTGTTCAATCATTCGGTTACTTAAATCGAGCTTTTGTTCAAAATCGGCTTTAACTTGTTTTAACTGGTTTAACTCTTGCGCGTTTATTTGGTCTTTGGTTTCCATGGTTGTTATTTTTTCATTAATAACTTTCATGGTTTCTTGGAGTTTTACGTTTTTGGTTTTTTCTTTTTCATGAAAATCTTTCATTTCAACCAATTCGGTTTCCAATTCTTCAAATTGTTCTACCAAATCTTCATTTTGGTCTGCCAGTTCCTTGTTTTCGGCTTCTACCTCGGCCAATCGTTGCAAAAGAATAGCATCGGCAACTTGCTTGCTCATTTCAAGTTTATCGCGGTAGTTTTGCGCCAGCGAGGTATCAATATCAAAACGCAAACCTGCCGAACGTCTGGACTCGTCTAAGTTTTTCTTTTTTTCTTTAATATCGCGCAAAACTTCTTGCAGGTTTTGTTTTAAAATATCAATATTTCCGTAATCGTTATTCGAAACTTCTTCAAGTTCTTGCACTGCCTTTGTGTAAGCTTGTTCAAGTTCGTCGTAGTCTTGCAAAACCTTATCAACCGGCAAGTTGCTTTGGTAAGTGCGAAGTGCAAAATATACCCCAACGCCTATTACTGCTATTGAAAGTACAATGGTTAGGATTACGACTTTTATATTTGATGTTACACCGGAGCTCATTTTAGTTTGTTTTCTGTTAAATTAATCAAAAGTAATGCCAAGCAATACAAAGATAGGTAAAAACTATTGAAACAAAAAAGTAAAACAGTATGCTTTACTTCAATATAGTTTCAAAAAAAAATACCGTGTATTGTTTTTGGCATTCTACTATAAGAAACGCTGCTATTTTAGTTTTTTTTATATCTTTACTTCAAAATAATTAAAATAAAATCCTAATGATAGCAAAAATTCGTAAAGTACACGAAATTCCGCAAACCGGTGCGGTTGTTTATTTGATCAATAAAGTTGAGCAGTTGGCAAATTTAAACCTTACCGAAAGCGAAACTGCATTTATGTTGAAGGAATTTGAGAATAAAATTAATCCGGTAGAATTTTTTCATACAAATAGAAAAATATTTGTTTATAAGGAAGAAGAAACGGCAAAAGAAAACGAAACAGAAGAAAAAGCACGAAAAGCCGGGTTTGGTGTATTTAATATTTTGAGCAAGCATAAATACGAATCGGTAACGGTTTGTGCAACAAATGAAATGGCAAATTTAGCACTTGCTTTTGCGGTAGGTTTGGCGTTAAGTAACTATAAGTTTGTAAAGTATTTTACCAAGCCGGAATCGTTGCCTTGTGTGTTGAACGAAATTCGAATTGCATGCCCGGCGCTATCTGAAGCATTAATTGTTGAACAAAATATACTGGTAGAAACCATAACGCAAGTACGAAATTGGGTAAACGAGCCGGTAATGTATCTTACGGCCACCAAGTTTGCCCACGAAATGCACGATTGGTGTAAAAAAGCCGGAATAACGGTCGAAATTTTTGATAAATTGAAAATTGAAGCGCTGAAAATGGGCGGTTTGCTTGCTGTTAATGCCGGTAGTCCCGAACCTCCGAGTTTTACCATTATGGAATGGAAACCTGAAAATGCAGTAAATCAAAAACCGATTGTGTTGGTAGGAAAAGGGGTAGTATACGATACGGGCGGACTAAGTTTAAAGCCAACACCCGGAAGTATGGATATTATGAAGTGCGATATGGCAGGTGGCGCCACAGTTGCCGGCATTATATATTCGGTTGCTCAAAATAAACTGCCGGTACATGTTATTGCGTTGGTTCCTGCCACCGATAACCGCCCCGGCGGAAATGCCTATACACCCGGCGATGTTATTACCATGTTCGACAAGCAAACGGTTGAAGTACTTAATACCGATGCCGAAGGCCGAATGCTGCTTGCCGATGCACTTAGTTTTGCAAAAAAATACAACCCCGAATTGGTTATTGATATGGCTACCCTAACCGGTGCAGCAATGGCGGCTATTGGGTATGGTGCTTCGGTGGTTATGGGCACTGCCGACGAAGATTTAAAATTGTTGAGCAAAACCGGTTTGCAAACCTACGAACGAACTGTTGAGTTTCCTATTTGGAACGAATATGACGAAATGAT
>JFJP01040562.1_pt1 | contig 15134 bp, 16 predicted proteins | sample 431651 | NCBI WGS metagenome assembly JFJP01 (sample SAMN02602958, study PRJNA72255) | Microbial mat metagenome, whole genome shotgun sequencing project. | biome: fresh water; feature: sink hole; material: water; isolation source: purple microbial (photo- and chemosynthetic) mats found in...
CAACCCAGATTCTTTTCATGGCGAGTGGAATTATTCCATCACCCCCAAAGAATCCTAGTTTGTATCAACTTATTCTTGCTAAGCTCCTAACGCACGCGCAAGTGCGAAGGCTGCCACCTGCTACCGCGAATGATGCCCAAGAGGTCGCTGACCGATTCTTTCAACTGGTCGGCCTGTTGGGTAAGCTCTTCTGTTGCTTTGGCTGTTTCGACTGTGCTAGAGGCATTGGATTGCGTAACTCTATCCAGCTCTGTCAAAGCTGTGTTTATCTGCTGGATGCCTTGACTCTGCTCGTTGGAAGAAGCTGCCGTCTGGTTTACGATATCGGTCAGCCTGCGGATTTTTTCAACGATCTGTGTCAGCCCTGATTGCACGCCTTGACTCATCTTCACGCCCTGCTCAATTTTTTCGCTTATGTCCCGTGCCGCATTCGCGCTGTTTTGAGCGAGGTTCCTGACCTCGTCTGCCACGACCGCGAAGCCAAGACCCGCCGCGCCTGCACGGGCCGCTTCCACGGCTGCGTTTAGTGCCAAAATGTTGGTTTGGAAAGCTATCTCGTCCACCTTTTTGATGATTTTTGAAATATCGTCCATCGCGACACTCATGTCTTGGACGCTTGTCAGACTTGAATCTGCTGCTGCCCGTGTTTCATTGGCGAGACCTTGGGCTTGGTGCGAATTTTCCGCGTTGCTTTTGGTCATGCTAGACATTTCTTCCATTGAAGCACTGGTTTCCTCAAGCGCGGAGGCCTGCTGTGTGGCGTCGCTGGATAAGGTATTGCTTCGTGTGCGGATTTGCGAAGTTTTTTCCATGACAGTTTCTGAGCTGATTCCGAGGTCTGTGGCCACTTTCACAATTTTGCCCGAAAGTCCCTGTATTGCCCAGACGATCACCAAGATATTTAAAAACGCAACAACACTTGCAACGGCCATCTGTTTTATGACCATTTCTATCAGGTTTTGCCTCAGATTATCGGGGGATTTACCAACGAAAAACATCCCAACAACCTCGCCCATCCCATCGCGCAGTGGCCAATATACAACCCTGTGATCTTTACCCAAAACCTTCGCGTCACCAAAAAAGGTTTCTCCCTTTTTCATGAAGCATCGAGGATGTCTTGTCGCGCGAGTTTTGTTCCAGTGCCACGCCCACCTTCAGGCGTTGTCGCGGTCGTGGAAACGCGTTCGTCACCGAGAAAAAGCGTGCATTCTACGCCAAATGATTTTTTGATTATATCTACATAAACATGATTTTTTGTTAGTTCACTGCCCACGATGATCACGCCTACCCGCTTTCCGTTTTGGGTAATAGGGACTGCTGCCCGCGCTGAAAATTTGACCACATTGCCAGCTTCGATGCCAGAAACGGCTTGACCTTCCATCGCTTTTTTCACCACGGCGCGAGCCTGCATGACATCGCCAGCTTTTGTGTCGTGGCCACGGGCTAGAACAACACCATCGTTATCAATCACCGTAACGACATCGGCCATTTTGGCTTCGGTTATAGCAAGAGCCTTCTGGCGCACTTGAGCCGAATCGCGCTGTGCCACCGCTTCGGAAAAGAGCGGGTCTGACGCAACCCACTGTGCTTTACCTGTAAGCTGCTGGAGCAAATCCGACATTTCGTGATTGATTTTTGACTGCGCATTTTTCAGTTGCGCATCCGTTTCTGTTTTTAAAAACTCTTCAGTCATGAAAAGTGAAAGAACCATAAAAAGGGCACACACTGTAAACATCGGAAGAAAAGAAAGCATCGAGAGGAGCCATTTGAGCGAAATGTTATTTTTCATCTAATCGTACAGTATGTGCGATGATTTAGAAATCAACCATTTATCGGCGATTGACGGCAATCAGCAATTGACCAATACATCCTCCAGCTTGGTCGCTTTTAGAAACTGGGCGGCGGGTGAATTGTGCGTGGCCAACTCGGCGAAGTGGGCTTCGCCGCATTTGATCTTGGCGTCCTCTTTGGTTCGCAGGTCGTCGGTGAAGAGGCTGCTCTTGGTTTCGACGACGAAGTAGAGACGCTCGGTGCCGTCTTTATCTACGAGCACGGCCCAGTCGGGGTTGTAGGGGCCGAGCGGCGTGGGGACTTTGAACCAGCCGGGTAGCTTGGCGTAAACCTTGATGGCTTCATTCTTCTCTAACTGCTCTGCGAAGGAGCGCTCGGTGTCGGACTGATAGATGACTTGCTCGTGGACGCTCTTGTCGGCGTTGATCATCGTCTTGAGGTAGCCGGTGAGTTCTTCCGTCTCGAACAGTTGCTGGGCGTAGTATTCCTCCGCACCGATGCGCTGGTATTTGATGCCGTCCACAAGGGCCATGCGCTTGCTACGGTTGATAATCTCGGCGGCAATTTCGATAAACTGTTGCGGGTTGCGCTTGAAATCATCGAGCCGTCCGCTTTCCACGAGGATGCGGTGGATGCTTCGGCGCGTGAGTTGGGTCTTGTCCTGAAGGTCGGTGAGGATGTCGGGCAGTTCGATGTCACCCTCTTCCAAAGTGACAGAAGCCGAGGTGGCTTTCCCGCGCAAGCAAGCCCGCTTCTGGTTTGGTGGCACCGCCCAACGCGGAATTTCGGCTGACATGTTTGAAAAAGCGGCTCGGCCTAGAGGCCATTCCGCGAAACGCCATGAGGCACAGCTTCGCGTCCTACCACTTGGTTTTTTACAAATGCAATTTTTAAAACGGGTGTTTGGAGCCAACCCTTGCTAAAGGAGAATCCCAACGAGCATGACGCCTCTCGCGGAAGCCGCAACCATTCCACAGATGTAAAGAAAACAGCCCGTCCTCTTCGTTGCGCGACGGTCAGGTATCGCAACGGATATCTTCCCTCCTTGCGCCTCGATGCCGAGCTGTTTTGATCGCCACTCATACGAAATATTTTGTGTTATGGACCACTAGGGTTAAATTAAGCCAAATTATGCTGAAGGTCTGACAGTGATGTTTATCGACATAGCTCCGTATATCTGCTAGTTGAATGTCTGAGAACCCGTTATGCCTGCACGCACCAAAACCAACGCAGCCGCCCAGTCCACCGCCACCATCGGTTTCGAAGCCAAGCTCTGGCTCACCGCCGACAAGCTGCGGAACAACATGGACGCGGCGGAGTATAAGCATGTCGTTCTCGGCCTCATCTTCCTCAAATACATCTCCGACACCTTCGAGGAACACCGCGCCAAACTGCTCGCCGGCCAAGGCGACTACGCCGGGGCCAATGCCGAAGACCCAGACGAATACAAAGCCGAGACCGTCTTCTGGGTGCCTGCCGATGCCCGCTGGTCGCACCTCCAAGCAAACGCCAAGCAGCCCACCATCGGCAAGATCGTGGACGACGCCATGGTCGCCATCGAGCGCGACAACCCGCGCCTCAAAGGCGTCCTCCCCAAGGACTATGCACGCCCCGCGCTGGACAAGCACAGTCTCGGTGAGCTGATCGATGTCATCGCGACGATCACCCTCGCCGCTGCGCCTTCGGACTCCGGCTCCGGCAAATCGCACCGGTCGGTCGATCTCTTGGGCCGCGTCTATGAATACTTCCTCGGGCGCTTCGCCAGTGCGGAGGGCAAACGCGGCGGCGAGTTCTACACCCCGCAGTGCGTGGACCGGGTGCTCGTCGAAATGATCGCCCCCTACAAAGGCCGCATCTACGACCCCTGCAACGGCTCCGGCGGACTCTTCGTGCAGAGCGAGAAATTCATCGAAGCCCACGGCGGAAAAGTCGGCGACATCAGCATCTACGGACAGGAGAGCAACCCGACCACATGGAAGCTCGCCGTGATGAACCTCGCCATCCGCGGCATCGAGGGCGACCTCGGGAAATACGCCGCCGACACCTTCCGCAACGATCTCCACCCCGACCTAAAGGCCGACTACATCCTCGCAAACTTTCCCTTCAATGTCAGCGATTGGTTCCGCAAGGACGACGACGTGCGCTGGCGCTACGGCCTGCCGCCGAAGGGCAATGCCAACTTCGGCTGGATTCAGCACATCATCCACCACATGGCCACGGACGGCATGGCGGGCTTCGTCTCCGCGAATGGAGCCATGTCCTCCAACCAGTCCGGCGAAGGCGACATCCGCCGCGCCCTCATCGAGGCCGACCTCGTGGACTGCATGGTCGCCCTCCCCGGCCAGCGCCCTCATCGAGGCCGACCTCGTGGACTGCATGGTCGCCCTCCCCGGCCAGCTTTTCTACAGCACGCAAATCCCCGTCTGCCTCTGGTTCCTCACGAAAAACAAGAACGCCGACATCAAACGAGGCTTTCGCGACCGCCGCAAGCAGACCCTTTTTATAGATGCCCGCAAACTCGGCACCCTCATTGACCGCGTCCATCGCGAGCTGACCGATGCCGACCTAGAGAAAATCACCAGCACCTATCACCTCTGGCGAGGTGACCCTCACCCGGCCTCCGGCCACCCTCTCCCACTGGGAGAGGGACGGGGTGAGGGAAATCCCGGCTACGCTGATGTAGCGGGATTTTGCAAATCCGCCACCACCGCCGAGATCGCCGCGCACGGTTATGTCCTCACCCCTGGCCGCTTTGTCGGTGCCGAGGAAGTTGCAGACGACGGCGAACCCTTCGAGGAGAAGATGCCGCGCCTCGTCGCGGAACTGAACGCCCAGTTCAAGGAGTCGGCCAAGTTAGAGGCGCAGATTCGCGCCAATCTGAAAGGACTCGGCTATGGCCTCTGATTCGGGACAAAAAGAAACCCCGGACCCTAGCACCGCCACAAGGACGGGAGAAGGGCACCCAGGGTGCACAACAGCAACCTAGGCAACTTGGATGAATACGCAAGCATGAATCCAGAGTTTTTTGATAACCTGCAACTGGCCTTGGCCAGCGAGCGGATGGATGCCTACCGCCAAGATGAGGCCGAACCGCTCGTCACCCTTGCCCGTTATCTTTGGAATATGGCGCTTTGCGAATCCCTCTATTCCCCACTCCAAATCGCTGAAATCGCTTTGCGTAATGCGTTGCACAGGAAACTGACCATCCGCTTCGGCACAGAAAACTGGTTCGATGACGCCACCTGCCGGGACATCCTCTCCCATACCCAACAACATCAGATTGATGAAGCCAAACAAACATTGACCATCAAGGGAAAACCCATCTCCCCGGGTCGCATGGTCGCTGAACTCACCTTCGGATTCTGGACGGCCTTCTTCAATAAGCGATTCGCGCAAAACAGCGCGGCGATCGCAGTCACATCAGGCACATTTCACGCGGCACCCAAAGCGGAGCGCGACCTCCGCAAGCTCAACCAGCGGTGGAGGCGCATCCGCGAGTTGCGCAACCGGGTCTTTCACCATGAGCGCATCATCCACTGGGCCGACCTCGAAGCGCAACACACCGAGATCCTCCGCGTGATCGGCTGGATCAGCCCCGAACTTCAAGAAATGGCACAAGCCCTAGATCGCTTCACCGAAATCCGGCAACAAGGCGTTGCTCCTTGGACCGACAAAATCTGCCACCACTGGCCACACCGCAAATGAACACGCACAGTATGACATTTAGTCTGCCTAGCCTCGTCGCCGAACTGCACGCCCAGTTCGCCGAGTCCGCCCGGCTCGAGACCGCCATCCGAGCCAATCTGAAAGGACTGGGCTATGCGCTCTGAATCCGCCCAAAAAGAAACCCCAGAGCCTCTCGACCGCAAGCGGTCAAGGAAGGGATTCCAGGGTCAACGGATGCAACATACGCTCTCTGAATTTGCCTGTCAAACTCTTTTTCGTGCCGTGCCAAGGCCTGTTCGCTCATGAATCTGGCGTTTTTCAAGCAAATTGAGGGCATCCTCCACACGGAGCGCATCGCCGCCTACCGACAAGATGGTGCGGATCACGCCCTGACGCTCTCCCGTTACCTGCTCAACATGGCCCTTAGCGAATCCCTTTACCCGGCTTTGCAATTCGCGGAAATCGCCCTGCGCAATGCGGTGCATCGAGAACTCTCCGCCCGCTGTGAGACGGACACTTGGTATGACTCGCCGCTGGCGCGACTCACCCCTTGGCAACAGGACAAGGTGGCCGAAGCCAAAGATGCCTTGAGAAAACGCCGGAAACCACTCACTTCGGACCGCATCGTGGCGGAACTCACCTTCGGATTCTGGACCGGTTTTTTCAACAACTGTCACGCCCGCACTGGCATCGGCTCGTATCTAGCCAAAACCGTGTTTCCCCACGCTCCCGCGCCGGAACGGTATCTCGCCAGGCTCGACAAACGCTGGCAAGACATCCGTGATCTCCGCAACCGCGTCTTCCATCACGAGCGCATCCTGCACTGGAAGGATCTGGATCTGCGCCACCACGCCATCCTCGAAATCATTGTGTGGATGTCCCCAGAACTGCGCGACCTTGCAGGCTCGCTCGACCGATTCCATTCTCTCCGCAGATCAGGCCTCAACCCGTGGCTGGAAAAACTTCGCCTCCACTGGCCCGACTCCTCGGCGGCATCCGCACCCCACGCCCAAGGAGGAAACCCGACATGATTTCACTCTTCTCCTGCGCCCAGTTCGCCTCGCTTCTCTCCCACTGGGAGAGGTCGGGTGAGGGTGCTTGCATATCCGCGAAACTGGAGCAGGCCATCAAAGCAAACCTGAGGGGGCTGGGTTATGGAAACTAGCTGCGCCCACTCTGCCGCAACGCGGCAACATGAGATAGCCCAGGGCAACGCCCTAGGAATCCGGTTCCGAACAATTCACCAGCCCTGAAAGGGCGAAACCCATGCCGCAATCACTCGCCCAAATCCTTGTGCATCTGGTCTTCTCCACGAAGAACCGGGAGGCATCGCTGGGCGATGACATCCGAGATGAACTTCATGCCTACATTGGCGGCATTGTGGAAAATCAAAAAGGAACCCTGCTCAAAGCTGGCTCGGTTGCCGACCACATTCATTTGCTGATTACCCACCCGCGCACCTGTGCACCATCGGAGTTGGTGCAAGAAATCAAGACCGGTTCCTCGAAATGGCTGAAGACCAAGGCGGCACGATATGCGGATTTCCATTGGCAGAGCGGCTACGGGATTTTCTCCATCAGCCCGTCCCATCGGCTCGCGTTGGAGCGATACATCGCCGGACAGGCGGAGCATCATCGAGTGGTCACATTCCAGGAGGAATACCGCCGTTTCTTGGAAAAATACAGCATACAATTTGATGAACGCTATGTGTGGGATTGACCTTCATTTCGCCCCTTCAGGGCTTGGGATGTTTTGGGGCGTCGAACCCAGGGCTTTGCCCTGGGCTATCGCATCTTGCCGCGTTGCGGCAACGGTCGGCCTCAAAGGGGCCGAATGTGAAAGCCCAGGGTGCAACCCTGGGTTGCGATCACATTTGATTAAACCAGCTCTGAAGGGGCCGGACAACACGCCAAGATGGTTCGCCGAGTCCGTGAAACTGGAGCAGGCCATCAAAGCAAACCTGAGGGGGCTGGGTTATGGTGGGTGAGTGGAAAGACATCAAGTTTGGCGACTGCGCACAGCGCGTCAGCGATGTTGTTCAGCCGCAGCAGGTGGCAGAGCGCACGCCATACATTGGGCTTGAACACATTGTTGAAGGCGGTCTCCACCTGAACGGGCAAGCCGACGCTTCGGAAGCCACTAGCGCAAAGACCAGATTCCACCGTGGCGATGTTCTATTTGGAAAACTCCGCTCTTACTTTCGCAAGGTTGTGCGTCCAAAGTTTGATGGCATTTGCTCAACAGACATTTGGGCTGTTCGGGCCAAGAATGGAGTGGATCAAGGTTTTCTGTTCTATCGAATGGCCTCACAGGAGTTTGTCGATAAGTCCATGGGAGCGAGCACTGGCACTCGAATGCCTCGGGCAGATTGGGGATTTCTCTCGCAATGGAAAATCCCGCTCCCACCCCTCGCCGAGCAAAAAGCCATCGCGGCGGTGCTTGGGGCGCTGGACGACAAGATCGAGTTGAACCAGCGGATGAACGCGTCGTTGGAGGCGATGGCGCGGGCGCTGTTCCAGAGCTGGTTCGTGGATTTCGACCCCGTCCGCGCCAAACTCGACGGCCGCCCCCCCCCCAACCTCGACCCCGCCACCGCCGCCCTCTTCCCCGAGCACTTGGAAGACTCACCACTCGGTCACATTCCCAAGGGATGGACCGCTAGCAAACTCGGCGACATCGGCACGAACTCAAGGCGCAGCGTCCAGCCCGGCGACATCGCACCGAACACGCCCTATATCGCCTTGGAACACATGCCGCGCCGATGCATCGCGCTCGGCGATTGGGACGACGCCGCAGACGTGGCGAGCGGCAAGTCCGCGTTCAAGAAAGGCGAAATCCTCTTCGGCAAGCTGCGGCCCTACTTCAACAAAGTCGGTGTCGCCCCGTTCGATGGCGTCTGCTCCACCGACATCCTCGTCCTCGCGCCGAAAAGCCCTGAGTGGTTCGACTTCCTCCTCGGCCACGCGAGCAGCGACGAACTGATTCAATTCACCGACCTCGCCTCCACCGGAACCAAGATGCCGCGCACGAACTGGGGCGACATCAGCTCTTTCAAAGTCGCACTGCCTCCGAAGCCCATCGCCGCCGCATTCACGCGCATCATTCGACCGATGCTCGACCGCATCCACGCCCACCTACACCAATCCCGCACCCTCGCCACCCTGCGCGACACGCTGCTGCCGAAGCTGCTGAGCGGGGAGTTGAGCGTGGCGCAAGCTTCCCTCGAAAAGGAGGGTCGAGTATGAGCAAAGAGCCCAGCAAGTTTGAGCTTACAAAGATGATCGATCGGCACCTTGCCGCTCTCTCGAAACTCTATGCCCAAGAAGGGAAACGCCAGCTTCAGGAGATCATTGTCAACGCCCAGACACGCATTCACGAAGAGTGGAGCAGGGACAACTGGAACGGGGGCACATACGGTCACGCGCTCTATCTCGTCCTACCCGAGCCCTTATTCCTGAGCGCTGTAAAGCTGAAGAACGACATCCAAACTCAAATCAAAGAGGACCTGAACAAGATTCACAACATTCAGAACGAGTTCATTGAGGAAGTTTTCATGGAGATGGAAATCGGAGAAGACCATGAATGGCGAAAAGACTCCGGCCTCTTGCTTGCGGGTAAGCGGGCGATCCCACCGGATGCTACGAAGCGAATTTGGGGAGACGAAGGATTCCGCGTTTTCCTGAGTCACAAGTCCGAGGTCAAGAAGGAGACAGCTGAACTGAAAGAACGGCTCCGCGTGTTTGGCATTTCTTGTTTCGTTGCCCACGAAGACATCCACCCGACAAAGGCATGGCAGGATGAAATCGAAAATGCGCTGGCGAGTATGGACGGATTCGTTGCGCTCATGACGTCCAACTTTCACGACAGTGATTGGACTGACCAAGAGGTCGGCTTTGCGTTTGCACGCGGCGTTCCAATAATCGCTGTCCGCCTTGGAAAGGACCCTTATGGATTCATTGGCAAGTTCCAAGGACTGACTGCTTCATGGGCCGAGGCCCCCGTGCAGATTGCCAAGCTTTTAATCCGGCATGAGAGGATGTTTCATGCGTTTATCCAGTGTATTAAAAATTGTCGCAGTTTCGACCACGGCAATCAGTTGGCTGAGCTTTTCCCGTCAATGGAAAATCTCACCGAGGAGCAAATAGATTTGCTGGTAGCGACTTATAATGCAGGCGGACAGGCAGGGGGGAGTTACGGATTTTTGGGAACGAAGCCGAGGACAAATGGCTCAGGTCTTGTTCATTTCCTCAATCGGTTAGGACGACGAACATTTCGGTTTAATGAGAAATGGTATGTAGAAGAGGTCGCAAATCCATCAGATGCAGACGCTAACTAGTTGTATATGAGCCTCAACGAATCCATCGTCGAAGACGCCGCCCTCGCAATGCCGATGGCAGCCCTCACCCGGCCTCTCCCACGGGGAGAGGAGAACCGCGAAGCCATCCGGCGGCTGAACCCGGCCATTCCATCCCGCACCCTCTCCACACTGCGCGACACGCTGCTGCCGAAGCTGCTGAGCGGGGATCTGAGCGTGGTGGAGACACTTACCAAGAGCCTATGAACATCCACCGCGAACTCATCAACATTTACTGCGATGAAAGCTGCCATCTGGAGCGCGATGGCGAGCCGGTCATGCTGCTGGGCGCGATTTCCTGTCCCGACGATGCGGTGAAGCAGACGCACCAGGAGATTCTGGACATCATGCGGAAGCACCGCTCGGCGTGGGAGCTGAAGTGGGTGAAGGTGAACCGTCCGCGCATCGCTTTCTACAAGGAGATGGTGGACTACTTTTTCGACAATCCGAAGCTGGAGTTCCGGGCTTGGGTCGTGGAGAACAAGGCGGCACTGAACCATGAGTATTTCAACCAGGGCAGCCACGACTCGTTCTACTACAAGATGTATTTCTACATGCTGAAGCCGCTGCTTCGGCGTCCGAACCGCTACCACATCTATCTCGACAAGAAGGATACGAGGAGCGCGACGAAGGTGAAGGAGTTGGGAGAGGTCTTGAAGAGTGCGAATCTCGACTGGTCAGGTCTGCTCGTCTCCCGCCTCCAGACGGTGGAGTCTCACGATATTCCGCTGCTGCAACTGGCCGACCTGTTGATTGGTGCGCTGGCCTACCGGCATCGTCCGCTGGTGATGAAGGTCGGCGGGGCGAAGCACGAGGTGATGCGGCATGTCGCCCAACGCTATGGCAGGGACTTGGTCGGTAACACGCCGCCTTGGGAAACCAAGTTCAACTTTTACACCTTCACCCCGCAGAGCACGCCGCAATGAACGGGATCGACTGGCTGCCGGACATGCTGCCCGTGAACCCGTGGAGCGGGATCACATATGAGGAGCTGTATGCCGTCTTCCGGCGGGACTTCGTGGAGTCGCAGCCGCGCTACCGGGGCCATCATGTCTGGTTTTTCAATGACATGGATGATGGGAAGGAGGCGATCTTCTGGCACCTGACGGACAAGGGGAAGAAGCCGAACCGCCTGCCCGACACGAACCGGAGCGCACGGCTGAGTTGGATTCGTCCCATGCTGGAGCACTGCCCCGACGCGGAGATGCTCGATTGGAATGTGGACGAGGACGGGGCAACCAAGACTTACGTCTGGCTCAAGAACCATGATTTCGTCGTGATCCTGAAGCGGATGAACAACGGAAGCCGCCGACTGCTCACTGCGCATCACCTCGACTACCAGGATATGCGTGCCAAACTCCAAAAGAAGTATGAAAGGCGAATTGGAATCGGAACCTGAAAAAAAGAGGCCCCCGCAATGCGGAGGCCCAACTCTTTCTGCAACCTGGCAGATGAGGTGTGGCGATCATACATGCTTGCTTGTATGGGGTCAAGCTCGTCGTCGGGATTTTGTCCGCCCTGCATAATTTATGTCCACGCTCAACGAATCCATCGTCGAAGACGCCGCCCTCGAATGGTTTGGGGAGCAGTGTCGCGTTGCTCCAACCCTCACCCGGCCTCTCCCACGGGGAGAGGAGGAAGAGCGCGAGGCCATCCGGCGGCTGAATCGGGCCATTCTCGAGGAGGCGCGGGCAGTTGTTGCAGATTCTGCCGCAGCTCAAACTGAACGGAGGCTTATTCCATGAGCAAAGACAAACCCCTGCGTATCCGCAACAGCACGGCGGAGTTCCTTATTTTCACCCGGCAGGCGGGCGACGAGGGCATCGAGGTGCGCGTGGCGGAGGAGACGGTGTGGCTGACGCAGAAGCTCATCAGCGTGCTCTTCGACAAGGGGCGCAGCACCATCACCGAGCACCTGAAGAACATCTTCGAGAGCGGCGAACTGGACGAAAGGGCAGTGTGTCGGGATTTCCGACATACTGCGGAGGACGGGAAGGCTTACACGACGCGGTTTTACAATCTGGACGCGATCATCGCGGTCGGCTTCCGGGTGAACTCGGCGCGGGCGATCCAGTTCCGGCAGTGGGCTACGGGCGTGCTGAGGGACTTCGCCATTCGCGGTTATGTGCTGGACAAGGAGCGGTTGAAGAACGGCGCGTTTCTGAGCAAGGAGTATTACGACAACCTGCTGGCGGAGATCCGCGAGATCCGGGCCAGCGAGCGCCGCTTTTACCAGAAGATCACGGACATTTACGCGACAGCGATGGATTATGATGTGAATGCGGAGACGACGCAGACCTTCTTCGCCACGGTGCAAAACAAGCTGCACTTCGCCATCCACGGGCTCACGGCGGCGGAGCTGATCCACGAGCGGGCGGACAGCCGGAAGGAGCGCATGGGGCTGACGATGTGGCGCAATGCGCCGCACGGGAAGATTCTGAAACCGGATGTCTCCATCGCCAAAAACTACCTGAAGGAAACGGAAATCAAGGCGCTCGACCGCATTGTGACGATGTATCTGGACTACGCGGAGGATCAGGCCGAACGGGACATCCCCATGACGATGCAAGACTGGGCCGCAAAGCTGAACGCGTTCCTCCAGTTCAACGAGCGCGACCTGCTCGACCATCCCGGCAAGGTGAGCGCGGAGGTGGCAAAGGCGTTTGCCGAAAGTGAGTTTGAGAAATACCGCGTGATTCAGGACCGGCTGTTTGAGTCGGATTTTGACCGTGCGATCAAGAAGCTGCCGGAGAAAGGGGAGAAACCATGAGTCTCAACGAATCCATCGTCGAAGAAGCCGCCCTCGAATGGTTCGGGGAGCTGGGCTATGCGGTGGGGCACGGGCCGCAACTCGCGCCCGGTGAACATGCTGGAGGCACCCTCACCCCGGCCCTCTCCCAGGGGGAGAGGGAGTCATACCGAGAGGTGGTGCTGGTGGGGCGATTGCGTGAGGCCATCCGGCGGCTGAACCCGGCTATTCCCGAGGAGGCGCGGGAGGAGGCGTTGCGCAAGGTGCTACGGGTGGCGACGCCTTCGCTCGTGCAAACGAACCGCGCCTTTCACCGGATGCTGCGGGATGGCGTGCCGGTGGAATATCCCCGGCCCGATGGCAGCATCGCGGGCGATCATGTTCGGCTGGTGGATTTCGGCGATGTGCGGGCGAACGACTGGCTGGCGGTGAACCAGTTCACGGTGATCGAGGGTTCCAGCTCCTCTCCCGCTGGGAGAGGCAAGGGTGAGGGTGCCTCCGGCTTGCACAACCGGCGGCCAGACATCGTCATTTTCGTCAACGGCCTGCCTCTGGCCTTGATCGAACTGAAGAACGCCGCCGATGAGGACACGACGATCTGGAGTGCCTACGCCCAACTGCAAACCTACAAGGCCGAAATTCCCAGCCTCCTCGCCTACAACGCCACGCTGGTGGTGAGCGATGGCTTGCAGGCGCGCATGGGCTCCGTGACGGCGAACCAGGAGTGGTTCAAGGTATGGCGGGAAATCGATACCGATTCCCAGCCACCCTCACCCGGCCTTCGGCCACCCTCTCCCAGTGGGAGAGGGGCTGGGGGAGAGGGAACGAAGCCGAAGGCGAGTTTAGAGCTGGAGGTGCTGGTGCGCGGGGTGTTCGAGCGGCGGCGGTTCCTCGACCTGCTGCACCATTTCATCGTCTTCGAGGAAGACCCGGACTCGGGCGCGCTGCACAAGATCATCGCGGGCTACCATCAGTTCCACGCGGTGAATGCGGCGGTGGAGGAAACGGTGCGCGCCAGTGGCATGACCGAGACTGGCAGCATGTTGCGCGAGGAGGCGGGCACTTACTGGTCCGGGCGACAACGCGGCGGCAAGCCGGGCGACCGTCGCGCGGGTGTGGTCTGGCACACGCAGGGCAGCGGCAAGAGTTTCTCCATGCTCTTCTTCGCAGCACGCGTGGTGCGGCATCCGGCGATGCAGAATCCGACGCTGGTGGTGCTGACCGACCGCAACGACCTCGATGAGCAACTTCTCGGCCAGTTCAAACGCTGTCACGACATCCTCGGACAGACTCCCGTGCAAGCGGAGAGTTGCGAGAATCTGAAAGAGCTTTTGAATCGGGCGAGCGGTGGCGTGGTGTTCACAACCATTCACAAATTCATGCCTGAAAAGGGCGAGAAAATGCCTGAACTGTCGTCGCGCAGGAACATCATCGTTATCGCCGACGAAGCGCACCGCAGCCAGTATGGATTCGGCGGCAAGGTGAATGAAAAGACCGGCGAGATGTCCTACGGCTTCGCCAGCAACCTGCGCGATGCCTTGCCGAATGCGTCGTTCATCGGCTTCACCGGCACGCCCATCGAGAAGACGGACGCGAACACGCGGGCGGTCTTCGGCGATTACATCAGCATCTACGACATCCAGCGCGCCGTCGCCGACAAGGCCACGGTGCCGATCTATTACGAGAGCCGGATTTCCAAGCTCAGCCTGAACGCCGCCGAACTGCCGAAGCTCGACGCGGAATTTGAGGAAATCACCGAAGGCGAGGAGCTGACGAAGAAGGAGAAGCTCAAGACGAAGTGGGCCGCGCTGGAGGCGCTGGTGGGCGATCCGAAACGCATTGCGCTCGTGGCCGCCGATCTGGTGGCGCATTTCGAGAAGCGTCTAGAGGCGATGGACGGCAAGGCGATGATCGTCTGCATGAGCCGCCGCATTTGAGTGGACCTTTACGACGCGCTCATCAAGCTGCGGCCTGAGTGGGCCAGCGCCAAAGACGATGACGCCGAAGCCGAGAAGGGCAAATCCTGCGTGATAAAAGTGGTGATGACCGGCGGTGCCGACGACGGCCCTGATTGGCAGCCACACATCCGCAACAAAGAAAAACGTCGCCAACTGGCCAACCGTTTCAAGGACGCCAAAGACCCGTTCCGCATCGTGATCGTGCGCGACATGTGGCTGACCGGCTTTGACGCGCCCTGCCTGCACACGATGTATGCCGACAAACCGATGCAGGGCCACGGCCTCATGCAGGCCATCGCCCGCGTGAACCGTGTATTCCGCGACAAGCCGGGTGGGTTGGTGGTGGATTATCTGGGCCTCGCCGATCAGCTCAAACGCGCCCTCGCCGTTTACACCGAGAGCGGCGGCCAGGGCGATCCGACTTTCGACACCGCGCAAGCCATCGCCGTGATGCTGGAGAAACACGGTATCGCCTGCGACATGATGCACGGTTTCAAGTGGGCCAAGTGGGCCACCGGCAAGCCCGCCGAGCGCCTCGCCCTCATCCCTGCCGGCCAGCAACACATCCTCGAACAGGAAGACGGCAAACAGCGTTGGGCACAGGTGGTGACGGAAC
>JFJP01038927.1_pt1 | contig 15131 bp, 8 predicted proteins | sample 431651 | NCBI WGS metagenome assembly JFJP01 (sample SAMN02602958, study PRJNA72255) | Microbial mat metagenome, whole genome shotgun sequencing project. | biome: fresh water; feature: sink hole; material: water; isolation source: purple microbial (photo- and chemosynthetic) mats found in...
CTGATTTGCTCCCATCGCAACCTGAGCTACATAAACATATCCATATGTAATTGCCATCATTCCTAGATCTTTCTTCCTTACTTTTTTGCCCGATGTTGCAAACTTCGCAACGGCACCAACCGGAGTAGATTTCGAAGACTGGCCACCCGTATTGGAATACACTTCAGTATCCATGACCAACACATTAACATCTTCACCAGAAGCCAAAACGTGATCGAGTCCGCCGTAACCGATATCGTATGCCCAACCGTCGCCACCAAAAATCCACTGTGATTTCTTAATGAGATATTGTTTAAGGTTAAGAATATCGGTTGTAGCTTTTGATTTTTCCTTTTCACAAGCATCGATAACCAATTTAGCAGCTTCTTTCGACTCTGCTGCTTTATCTTTGGCTGCGAGCCATGCTTCAAATGCAGCTTTCAGATCGGCTGATGCGCCATTCTTAATCTCAGCGGTCATAATCATACTAATCCTATCGCGCATCTGACTAACGCCCAACGACATACCAAATCCGTATTCTGCATTGTCCTCAAAGAGGGAGTTTGCCCAAGCGGGGCCTTCGCCTTCGCTGTTAATACAATAAGGGGTAGATGGTGCTGAACCGCCATAAATAGAAGAACAACCCGTTGCATTGGAAACCATCATTCTGTCGCCGAAAAGTTGAGTAATCAACTTAATATAAGGTGTTTCGCCGCAACCCGCACAAGCTCCGGAGAACTCGAAGAGAGGTTTGGCAAACTGAGTATTTTTAATTGCAGCATCTTTTGGAAGCAGGGTATCTTTGTAGGTAACCTTGTTACCAAGATAGTTCCAGTTTTCCACTTCAATCATTTGGCTTTCCAAAGGCTTCATGATGAGGGCCTTCTCTTTGGAAGGACAAACATCAGCACAGTTTCCACATCCGGTGCAATCAAGAACCGAAACCTGCATTTTGTATTGGAGGCCGGCTAATGATTTCCCATTGGCAGCAACTGTAACAGCACCTGCAGGCAGGCCTTTCATCTCTTTCTCATCAAGTAGGAAAGGACGTATGGCAGCGTGGGGACACACATAAGAACACTGGTTGCACTGAATACAATTTGCCGATTGCCATTCAGGAACATTGACTGCAATACCACGTTTTTCGTACTGAGTGGTTCCTGCAGGGAAGGTCCCATCTTCTCGGCCCATGAATGCGCTTACCGGAAGATCGTCGCCTTTTAGATGATTGATTGGCTCAACAACATTTTTAATAAAATCGGGAAGATCCCTTGAATCGGTTTCCTTACTGATTGCAATTTTCGACCAGCTTGCAGGAACCTCAACTTTTATAACCTCTCCTCCCCTGTCTACAGCTGCGTTGTTCATTGCAACGACTTCTTCACCTTTTCTTCCGAAAGATTTAACGATAAACCTTTTCATTTCATCAACTGCCAACTCGTAAGGAATCACGTTGGCAATTTTGAAGAAAGAAGCTTGCATAATAGTATTGGTACGATTACCCAAACCCAGCTCCTCGGCAATCCGGGTTGCATCGATGATATAAAAGTTGATGCTATTGTCGGCAAGGTACTTCTTCATCGAATCAGGCAACTTTTCAACTGCTTCTTTAGCATCCCATGAACAGTTTAAAAGAAACATTCCTCCTTTTTTCAATCCCTTAAGCATATCGTACTTGTAGATATAGGAAGGGACATGGCAGGCAACGAAATCAGGTGTTCCAACAAGGTATGGCGCCCTGATAGGCTGATCGCCGAAACGAAGGTGAGAGGTTGTTATACCTCCAGATTTTTTGGAGTCGTATGCAAAATATGCCTGACAGTATTTATCTGTAGATTCACCAATGATTTTGATGGAGTTTTTGTTTGCACCAACGGTACCATCAGAACCGAGTCCATAAAATTTGGCTTCGTAAGTACCTTTTTTTACCACTGATATCTCAGGAAGCAAAGGCAGGGAAAGGAAACTAACGTCATCGGTAATACCTACGGTGAATCGGTTTTTCGGTTCTTTCATTTTCATGTTATCGAAAACCGAAAGCATCATAGCTGGAGTGGTATCTTTTGAACTTAAGCCGTATCGTCCGCCAACAACTATAGGGGCGTTTTCTCTTCCGTAAAAAAGATCGCGTACATCAAGGTAAAGAGGTTCGCCATTGGCGCCTATTTCCTTTGTGCGATCGAGAACAGTTACTCTTTTAACGCTTTTAGGTAATACTTTGAAGAAATATTTTCCGGAGAAAGGACGATAAAGGTGAACAGAGACCAAACCAACTTTTTCGCCTTTTTCAACCAGCATATCAATAACTTCCTGAATTGTCTCAGTAATTGAGCCCATTGCAATGATGATGTTTTCAGCATCCTTAGCACCGTAATAGGTAAAGGGATGATACTCACGACCAGTCATTTTAGTAATCTGCTGCATGTAATCTTCAACCAAGTCGGGTAAGCCTTCATAAAAACCGTTGGCCGCCTCTCTGGATTGGAAATAAATATCAGGATTTTGCGCGGTTCCGCGGGTTACAGGGTGTTCAGGATTAAGTGCTTTATCGCGGAATGCCTGCACTGCTTCAAAATCAAGCATTGATGACAATTGGTCCATTGCCGGGTATTCAACTTTCTGAATTTCATGGGAGGTACGGAAACCATCAAAGAAATGAAGGAATGGAACCTTTGATTTAATTGCAGCCAGATGCGCTATGCCCGCAAGGTCCATGATTTGCTGCACACTACCGGTAGCCAGCATAGCGAACCCTGTTTGGCGTGCACTCATTACGTCGCTATGATCGCCAAAGATTGAGAGCGCCTGGGCAGCAAGACTTCGAGCTGAAACATGGAATACAGCAGGCAAGAGCTCACCGGAAATTTTATACATGTTTGGGATCATAAGTAACAATCCCTGGGATGCAGTAAAGGTTGATGAAAGGGCTCCACTCTGCAAAGAACCATGGAGAGCACCCGCTGCCCCACCTTCAGATTGCATTTCAGCCACTTTTACAACTTCACCAAAAATATTCTTTTTTCCATAAGCAGCCCATTCATCAATGTACTCTGCCATGGTTGAAGAAGGAGTGATGGGATAAATGGCAGCTACTTCGCTAAACATGTAAGCAATGTAAGCCGCTGCATAGTTACCGTCACAGGTCACAAAATTCTTTTTATCAGCCATTTCAGTATATTATATTAAGTAGTTATAAAACAATTAATTAACTAAAAAACAAACGAATTACAAAATTACTATAATTGCTGATATTTTTTAAGTAAAAATACGGGATGGGCCTTATTCATATTAATTTCAAATAAGGTTGGTTATACCTGACAGGTTTATAAACCTGTCAGGTATAACCAAAAAAAAATCCCTCCGTAGGTCCGGAGGGATTTCAAAAAGAAGCACATTCTTCCAAAAAATTTATTCGCTATTCATCGAAATCAGGAATTCTTCGTTCGAATCGGTTTTAGACATGCGGTCAGAAATAAAATCCATCGCCTCAACAGAAGTCATATCACTGAGGTAATTACGTAAAACCCAAATTTTGTTGAGGGAATGCTTATCCAGCAGAAGATCTTCGCGACGGGTGCTGGATGCATTGATATCCACAGCCGGCCATACGCGTTTGTTGGCTAGTTTTCTGTCGAGTTGAAGCTCCATATTACCCGTTCCTTTGAACTCTTCGAAAATCACATCGTCCATTTTCGAACCGGTCTCGGTAAGAGCAGTTGCTATAATGGTAAGCGATCCACCGTTTTCAATGTTCCTGGCGGCTCCAAAGAATCGTTTTGGTTTATGCAAAGCATTTGCATCAACACCCCCGGAAAGAACTTTGCCGGATGCTGGTGCTATGGTATTGTAGGCGCGAGCCAAACGGGTTATCGAATCGAGTAGAATAACTACATCGTGTCCGCATTCAACCATCCTCTTGGCTTTCTCCAAAACGATGTTGGCAACTCTTACATGTCTTTCTGCAGGCTCATCGAAAGTGGAAGAGACCACTTCTGCATTTACGTTACGAGCCATATCGGTTACCTCTTCAGGTCTTTCGTCAACCAACAAAATTATAAGGTAAACTTCAGGGTGATTGGCAGCAATTGCATTTGCAATGTTCTGAAGCAACACTGTTTTACCGGTTTTAGGCTGAGCCACAATCAGACCTCTCTGGCCTTTCCCTATCGGAGCGAACATGTCTACAACCCTTACAGACAAGTTGTTGTGTCCGGGACCCACAAGGCTGAATTTCTCATTGGGAAATAAAGGTGTCAAGAAATCAAAGGGGATACGGTCGCGAATAAAATCGGGAGTACGTCCGTTAATTTCCTCAACTTTTATCAAGGGGAAATATTTTTCTCCTTCTTTTGGGGGACGAATAGCACCTCTTACATTATCGCCGGTTTTTAAACCGAAAAGCTTAATCTGGCTTTGTGAAACGTAAATATCATCAGGGGAGTTCAGGTAATTATAATCGGCTGATCGCAGGAATCCATAACCGTCGGGCATAATTTCAAGCACGCCGGAAGAAACAATTATTCCCTCAAAATCATAACGGTCGTTCTGTCTTTTCTCAGGTCTCTCCCCTCTTTCGGGCCTTTCGGTCCGTGCATTTGGATCCTGATTTTCGTTCCTGTGCTTTCTTTCTTCTCGGGGGGCTGATGTTTCCTGATTTCCGTTAAAAGGCTTCCTTTCTTCGCGCTGAACGCTTTGGTTCGGTTTAAATTCCTCAGTAACGGGTACATCAATGGTTACTTCTTCGCTCCCATTTTCGGCTATGTCAGGTAATTTCACAGACTCATGTGGCCTGTTGCCATCAGCCTGAGAAGGTTTACCCGGTTTGACAAATCTTGGCTTTTTAAAATCCTTTTTAGGGAGGTTTTGCGCATTTGAACGGTTATCAGGACTTGTCCTGATTTCTGGAACCGGTCTTACCTCGGGAGTTGGCCTTGCTTCAGGATTTGTCCGAAGATCGGCATTTGTCCTGTTATCCAGATTTGTCCTCGTTTCCTGGTTCCTTCTTTTGTAATCGCGAGGCTTGCCTTCCTTGGACCTTTCTGCGGTTGCTGGAGGATTTTGAGGAGCTGATTCCTTTCTAACTGACTTTACCTCTGAGGCTGCAATGGCTTGCTGATCGAGGATTTTGTAAACAAGCTCCTGCTTTTTGAAGGATTCAACCCGTTTAATTTTCAGTTCTTTAGCTACTTCTCTGAGTTCGGGAAGAAGCTTCTTATTCAATTCAAGAATATCGTACATGTGTGGTAAAAATGTGGGAATTAATTATATTATGGTATAAAATACAAAGATTGTGAATCATAAAATGATTGCAGATAAATCTATAGTAAGGGAAATGATTGAAATAGTTAAATAGGGTATGGAAATTCTATGCAATATTAACTGATTTACATATGACTACCAAATAATTTTAATATTTTATGGGACCATGTCTTAGTGTTAAAAAAAAATTAATGAAAACCCGCTAAAAGCCCCAATGATATTCTCATCGATAGTTTGACTAATGGCCCATGCCATTTATACTATTTCAAAACAAAGTAACTCAACATGGAATTTCCCTGAACAAAATATAGGTTTTCAGAATCAATTCCATCAGGAAATTGAACAAGCCTTCGAATCTATTGTTAAATATTATTAATCGGCTACAGTCTGATTTGAAAACCTGTAAAAGAACCTTATAATCATCAGTGAATCAGAGTAAAAAAAAGTTTACAAATCTTGGATTGAAATGTAACCTTAAAAAAACTCATTCGTATAAAGAGCATTCAAAAAATACTGGCTAACGTTATGAGACAACTCAAAATCATTAAGCAGGTTACCAACCGCGAAACTCCTTCCCTCGACAAGTATTTGCATGAAATTGGAAAAGTAGATCTTATTTCAGCTGAGGAAGAAGTTGAGCTGGCTAGGCGAATACGAAAGGGCGACAAAGAAGCGCTTGAAAAACTGATCAAAGCGAATCTGCGTTTTGTGGTGTCAGTGGCAAAACAATACCAGAATCAGGGATTAAGTCTACCCGACCTTATTAATGAAGGAAACCTTGGGCTTATTAAAGCGGCTCAGAGATTTGATGAAACCCGAGGATTTAAGTTTATTTCATATGCCGTTTGGTGGATCCGCCAATCCATACTTCAGGCATTAGCTGAGCAGGCCCGCATTGTGAGACTCCCGCTGAATAAAATCGGCTCTATAAATAAGATCAACAAGACGTTTAACGAGTTGGAGCAGCTTTATGAGCGCGAGCCTACTATTTTGGAAATTGCTCAGGCAATGGAGCTCATACCTGAAGATGTTAAAGATGCCTTGCGCTCCTCGGGTCGTCATATTTCCATGGACGCTCCCCTTCAGGAAGGTGAGGACGGAAACCTTTATGATGTGTTATTGAATTCCGACACACCCAGTCCCGATAAGGGTCTAATGACCGAATCTCTCCGAAAAGAAATTGAGAGGGCTTTATCTACGCTCACATATCGAGAGGCTAGCATCATCAGGCTTTATTTCGGACTCAACGGCAAGCATCCTCACACACTCGAGGAAATTGGCGAGGAATTCAACCTTACCCGTGAAAGGGTCAGGCAGATTAAGGAGAAGGCTATTAAGAGGCTTAAACATACAACGCGCAGCAAGATTCTGAAGTCTTATTTGGGATAATGTTTATATTTGAGGAAAAATAAGACTAATGCCCATAATTGCACCGTCCATACTTACAGCAAATTTCCTCAGGTTAGAGGAAGAGCTACATATGCTTAACATTAGTAAAGCAGATTGGATTCATCTTGACATAATGGATGGTATCTATGTACCCAATATATCTTTTGGATTTTCGATAATACGACAGATTAAAACCCTCACGAAAAAACCTTTGGATGCACACCTGATGATAATCGATGCAGACCGATATCTCAAGGAATTTAAAGATTCCGGCGTCGACCGGTTAACGGTACATCTAGAAGCCTGCACACATCTAGACAGAACCATTTCGGAAATATCAAACCTAGGCATGAAGCCAGGAGTAGCTCTTAATCCGCATACATCCCTTGAAGGGTTGCAATATATTCTGCCCAAACTAAGCATGGTTCTTATAATGACCGTAAATCCGGGCTTCGGAGGACAGAAATTCATCGATTATTCGTACGAGAAGGTTCGAAAGCTAAAGGATATGATCCTCGATAGTGGGGCTTCTACCCTTATTCAGGTTGATGGCGGAGTAAGCAAATCCAACATAAAACCTCTCTTTGATGCCGGTGTTGATGCATTCGTTGTTGGAAACACAATTTTCTCTTCATCCGATCCGTTGGTCATGATTGAGGACCTCAAAGAAATGAATAATCTCAGTTAATTGTAAACCCTTTTTTAGACCGCCTGGATGTTTTTGAGGATAGACTATCTGAGCTAAACCCCATCAAGAAAATCCTGCAGATACGAGAAATATGGTGTAAGTTTTCCCTTTTCTGCTATTGTTGCCCTTTTTATAACAGAGGGATCAGAAATACCCAGTATTGAGGGGATTACATCCGAAGCAAGTTTTTCCCCAAAATCGCCTGAGGCATCTCGTGGTAACTCTCCTGGAAGGTTATCAACCGACATTACCGTAATATTTAGCAGGTCAAATGCCTTCGATTCCAAACCTGTAATGGCATTATACCCATAAAAAGGATCCTGGATGGTGGATGCGCGTATGGTTGAGGGGATAGGGCCATCTATGTCGCAAGAAACATCCGCAATAATCCGTAATCGGAATCCAGGCTGTAGCATATCACTGCGAGTCATTAATACCGGTGAGCGAGGATCCCAAAAATGACATGCGATAAATATATCAGCCGCGTGCGCAAAGGGGAGAAAGGAATTTTCATATTCCTGAGGATTGCTGAAAAAATGCTTCAGATCGAAAGGATCGTTCTTGCGATGTTTAACATAATGTATCGGATCCAATTGGGTATAAATATTCCCCTCTTCAACAGCAAGAAAATTTTCGGGACTTACTTTCTTAAATCCAGCGTTGTCAAGAATTTCCATTGCCCCACCTGCAACCCGGCCTCCCCCGGTAAGAACAATTTTCTGATCCTCTACACGTAATTCCGACAAATGTTCCATTAGTTCAGCTTTATCCTTGCATTGCCAGGCTGGTTTAAGTTCAAACCTATTGTATCTTTTACCGTATGCACGCAAGGCATTATATGCACCAACAAATCCTGCCCATCGACCAAATGCGACAATCCTGATGCCGTTGTTATCGGTCAGGTATTCGTAATCAATCAACTGAATGTTCCTATTTATTAAGGTCCGTAGCAATTCAAGATTATGCCTTTGCTTTTTTGCAGTGTGAGAAAAAAACATATAAGCTTTGCCTTCAATAAGATATTCAGGTTTAACTTCCTTTACTCCAATCAAAAGACTGCAATGATCAATGTTTTCTTGCACACTTACACCTTGCTTCAGGTATTCGTGATCTGAAAAGCACCTGTTTTCGTCGGGCTGAATGCAAATACTAAGTTCGGAATAACGATCCATCATTTGCCTGCATTGAAGTGGTGTGAATGGAACCCGGCGGTCGCGTGGGCTCTTGGTCTCTCGGAGAATAGCTATGTTCATTTTTTGTTTTTGATTGGACTAAAATACATAAATTTACTTCGGCTTAAAACATGCTTTTAAACTGATTAGGCTTCGAGGTTGGACGAACAGGCGAATTTGGGTCTGGGGATTTATTAAAACCGGAAATATTCAATAGGATAGTGTTCATATATAAATGATAAAGTGATACAGGCAAAATGGGAGCACTTCCAGCATATCATTATTAAGAAAAAGTACCTATTCACCTTATTATAAAAAACTCTAATCTGTTGAATTTAATTATTAATCAGCATATTATACAAGGTGAATAGATTACAAAAATAAAAATGCTTTTGAAATTGTTTTCACAGAGTGGCTTAAAGCAATAAAAAATGAAAAGTGTAAAAATCACCAAAATAATAAAAGTTGGGCAGGATTCTTTCCTGTTAAGTTTTAAGAGGGATTTTGAGTTTGTTGCCGGACAGGTGATTGGCATAAATATCGGAGAGGCGCAGCCTGCCAGATTATACAGCATAGCCAGTGGGAGCAGCGAAGAAGAAATAAAAATCCTTTTTAACCTTAAAGATGATGGTTATCTAACTCCTCGTTTAGCAGTCGGCAAACCGGGCGACACAATACAAATCTCACCTCCATTCGGCAGGTTTGTCTGCAACGAAAAAGAAGCCTATTGGATCGCTTCAGGAACTGGCATTGCGCCCTTTGCCTCGATGATATTCAGCGGAATAGCAGAAAGAAAAATCCTGATTCACGGAAGTCGGTTTCTTTCGAACTTCTATTTCCAAAACGAAATTGCTCCCATAATGGAGGCTCGCTATATACGTTGCTGTTCGGCAGAATCGGGAGAAGGGATTTATTCCGGACGCTTGACCCAATATTTACGGGAACAAGAAAATCTGGCTATAGATAATAAATATTACCTTTGCGGGAGCGCAGAAATGGTTGTAGACACGCGCGACATCCTTATAAGTAAAGGAATACCTTACGAGAACATTATAGCAGAGATATATTTTTAGATGGAAAAAGAGAATCTTTTCGGCAAAACGCTTAACGAACTTCAGGAGATCTGTTCCCGGCTCGGTTTGCCACGCTATTCCGCGCGGCAGATTTCCGAATGGCTATATCAAAAAGAGTTATGGGGTATTGACGGAATGACAAATCTGTCGCTTAAAAACCGAACAATTCTTAAGGAGCAGTTTAATCTGGGGATTACCCTTCATTCAAAAGTTCAGGAATCGGTTGACGGAACGAAAAAATATCTTTTCCCAACCAAAACAAATAAATTTATTGAGGCAGCCTATATCCCGGAAACCGACAGGGCTACGCTTTGCGTCTCTTCGCAAATTGGTTGCAAGATGGGTTGTTTGTTCTGCATGACAGGGAAACAAGGATTTCAGGGCAATCTTACTTCGGGGGAGATACTAAACCAGGTAAAAGCCCTTCCGGAAAGGGAAATGCTATCGAATATTGTCTATATGGGTATGGGCGAGCCACTCGACAATACAGAGGAAGTGCTAAAAAGTCTTGAGATATTCACATCCGAATGGGGATTTGGAATGAGTCCAAAAAAAATAACAGTCTCTACAATTGGCATAATTCCTGCTTTGGAAACCTTTCTCAACCGATCGGACTGTCATCTTGCTATTAGTTTGCACACTCCCTTCGACGATGAGAGAAGAAAACTGATGCCGATACAGAATGTTTATCCTATTGAAGATGTAATTCAGTTTGTGAAGCAGTTCGATTGGGCAAAGCAAAGAAGGGTATCAATTGAATACATAATGTTCAAAGGTTTGAACGACACCTCCCGTCATGTGAATCAGCTTGCACGGCTTCTTAACGGATTAAAATGCAGAATTAACCTGATACGCTTTCACCCCATACCCGATACCCCCCTCGAAAGCACCGAAGTAAATGACATTATAACTTTCAGGGACAAGCTCAATGCAAAAGGAATCACAGCTACCCTTAGGCGATCTCGCGGGGAGGACATTTATGCTGCCTGTGGCATGCTATCGACCAAAGAGCTTCTGAAAAAAGACAAGACGGATTATTAATAATCCTATTTTAACCTCTCTTCGACTCTTTCCCAGTTAACAATATTCCAGAATTCAGTTATGTAATCGAGCCTCCGATTCTGATAATCCAGATAGTATGCATGTTCCCACACATCACAGGTAAGAAGTGGGATCAGGTTTTCCAATAAGGGGTTCCAAGCGTTGGATCCTTGTTTGATTTTTAGTGAACCGTCGGAGTGTAAGACAAGCCATGCCCAACCTGATCCAAAAAGTGTTAGCGATGCTTGGGAAAATTGGTCCTTGAAACTTTCAAACGACCCGAAATTTTTCACGATTAACTGGAGAAGTCTTCCCTTTGGCTCGGATTTTATGGGTGAGCGAAGGGATTCCCAATAGAAGGTGTGATTCCATACCTGTGCGGCATTATTAAAGATTCCGCCTTCGGATCCAAGAATAAGCTCTTCGAGGGTTTTTTGCGCCATTTCCGAGCCTTCGGTAAGTTTGTTGAGATTGTTTACATAGGTCTGATGATGCTTGAGGTAATGAAATTCCAGTGTTCTTTCGGAAATCATCGGCTCAAGAGCATTCATAGTAAATGGCAGGGGTGGTAGTTGAAAGATCATGATTTATTGGTTTTTACAATTGCAAATTTAAGTCTTTTCTTAACCGAATGCCACTGTTTGTATAGGTTTAGCAACACTAATGACGCGGCAATTATGAACATCCCAAGCAAGGCATAAATATTTATTTTTTCACCGGGGAGGATAATCCACGCCAGCACAGCACCCAAAAGCGGGATCAGGAACTTCCAGAAATTAAGATCTGAGACTTTTACTCCCGGTCGCTTCAGAAGAATAAACCAGATTGAAATTGCCACCGCCGATAGAGCGCTCAGATAAAACAGCGAATAATAATAAGGGGGCGGTTGCCTAAGGGCAGTGAATCCTTCCAAAGGAATTGAAACCAGATACAACAGCAATCCACCAAAAAGCATACTGGATGAGCTTAGCACCAGTGCGGGAATTTTTCGCCCATCTTTTGCAACAAACACATTTGAAAAGCCGGCAATTATATTTACCAGAATTAAAAAGATAATCCCGCTGATTTCCGCTTCCCCGGAAACACTGAAATTTTCCCTTCCGAGACTCACAAGAATGATACCCGAAAATCCAAAGAAATAAATTAAAAGTTTTTTCCAGTTCAGAGAATCCCCCGGCATGAGAAAATGGGCTACAAATGCAATGAATAAAGGCTGAGCCCCTATAATAATTGCGGCCAGAGATGCTGGGACTCTGTTTATCCCCTGATAAAAAAGAGCATACTGAAGGAATGTCTGAAGGAGTGAAATCAGCACAACAATTTTCCAATGCTTGCGAATTGCTGAAAAATAAGTTGCCAATCCCCCTACGAAAGGTAGAATCAACAATCCGGAAATCATGAAGCGCAAACCGGCAAAATTCAGGGGTGTTGTATACTCCAAACCGATTTTTATCCCAACAAATGCAGAGGCCCAAAGCAAACAAGCAAATATAGCGGGAATACTGGTACTGGTTCGCTTTATAAGCATTCTGAACTTGCTAAAACTCTTTTAGCGAAACATCCCAAGGATTCTTCTCCGTTGAAACAGGTTTAATAATAAAACTATAACCCAGCGGACGGAAGGGTATTGAATATTTCGCATGTGTAAAAGCGCCCCATGAGTCATCTCCCCCGACACCCATCTGAGCCAAGTCAATATTCAGGAACACCTCATCGCGTTTCACAAGGTCGGTTGCATGAGAGCCGTCTCTTTTTGGACGGGTGAGATCCTCTACACTATAATGAAGCGCAGAAAAAGAAACAAGCTCTACTGCCTGGAACATAAGTCCGCTGTTATTGGCGTCTTTCAAGAAAAGCCAGCGGGTATCGGTTTTATAACCATTCTCTTGCGGAGCAATGTAGGGTACATACTGATCCGTTACGGTGCTTGAAAAATGTCCAACGAATGCTGATGTGTTCCGGTCGTTATAGTTTTCATGGGGACCTCTGCCGAACCATTCAAGATTTTCAAATGCAGGAGTAAGCGCAATGCTCATACCAAAACGGGGCATTCCTGGAAAGTCTTTGCCAGCCGGCTCCATATACATTCCAACACGCATCTCGCCAGCACCATTTACCTCATAATTTATATATAGGCTCGCCTCAACATCAGGGAGCCAATAATCGACATCGACCACAAAAAATTTGTTTTCGTCCATTTGATAACTGAAATCCCTAAGAACTGCATTTTTAGCTGCGTTTTTCCATACCGCTAACCTTTCATGCATATTGTTTCCAAAATCGTTTTCAGTGGGTCCGCGCCAGAAATTCGGTAGCAATGCACCGCTGTTAATCTTCTTTCCGTCAACAAACATCGAATGCAGAAATCCATCAGTTTTACTGAACTCAAACACGGTTTTCCCTGCCTGGATGGTGAGAACGGTTTTAGATTCGGTAACAACTTTGTCACCACGGTCTTCTGTTTTCTTGTCAGCATTGACATCCCCACCAGGAAACGGGAATTGTTCCATGGCGAAAATATGTCCTGCCGGAATAAGGGGCTGATTGTGATCAACAAAAGCTGTGAAGTTTATGAAATACTCAAGCCCGGGTTTAGGTGTGAAAGGCTTTACATCCAGATTCAAAATTTTGCTTGTGCCGGGGGCAATTTCCGGATTCAGTATCATTCCATCCTGAATCACTTTTCCCTCACCTTCAATCTCCCAGTAGATCGTAAAATTACTAAGATTTATAAAATCGTATTTATTCATTATCTCAACCTTATCCATTGCAAACCCAACAGATTTGAAAGCAATGTTCTGGTAGACTTTTTTCACTTCTGTCAATTTGGGATATGGAGTGCGATCGGGAAAAACCAGGCCATTAAGACAGAAGGTCCCATCGCTGGGGATATCGGCAGGGCCATAATCGCCACCGTAAGCCCAATATTTTCTGCCGTCGGGCGTATATTTTGCAATTCCCTGGTCTACCCAATCCCATATTGAGCCACCCTGGAGCTGATCATTGCTTTCGATCACATCCCAATAATCCTGAAAGTTGCCGGTACTGTTCCCCATGGCATGGGCGTACTCGCACATAATCAGCGGCTTGGTCCTTATTCTCTCAGCATATTTCACAAGGGTACTGATGGGAGGATACATCGGACATTCCAGGTCGGTGTTTCTGCCTCCTTCAGCTCTTTCGTAATGAACGGGACGGGAAAGATCGCGCGATTTAATAAAGTCATATGTGGCATCGAAGTTAACCCCATCGCCGGATTCATTGCCAAGCGACCACATGATGACGCAGGGATGATTTTTGTCGCGCTCGAGCATCCGCTGTGTGCGGTCGAGGTGGGAAAGTTTGAACAAAGGGTTGTTGCCCAAAGTCCGGTTGGGCTCATAACCCATTCCGTGGGCTTCGATATTTGCCTCGTCTATAACATACAAGCCATACTGGTCGCAAAGCTCATACCATCGTGGATCGTTTGGGTAATGGGATGTTCTTACGGTGTTGATGTTATTCTGCTTCATGAGCTGAACATCACGCAACATCATATCTTCCGAAACTACATGACCGTTGAACTCATCATGCTCGTGCCGGTTTACACCTTTTATCTTAATCGCCTTGCCGTTAAAAAGGTACAGGCCATTCTTGATCTCTGAAGAACGGAATCCTGTTTTAGTAGTGATTGCTTCAAGGATTTGTCCTTTCTGGTCTTTCAACTCTATGAGAAGCGTGTACAATTCGGGAGTTTCGGCCGACCATTTCCGGGGATTCTTCAGTTTGGCGCTGAATTTCAGGGGCAAAGACTTCTCTTCTTTAAACCTGATTTCGGAGGATTGGTTCAAAACAGGGATTTCATCGCCGGCTTTGTTGAACAAGCTAACGGCAACGGAATAGCTTCCTTTGGTTCTGCTATAATTGTTAACTGTTAAATCCAAGTCGAAAGTTCCATCGGTGTAATAATTTTCCAATCCCGCTTTACAAAAGAAATCAAACACATGGACTTTGGGGGTTGCAAATAGGTACACATCCCTCTCGATTCCGCTGATGCGCCAGAAATCCTGACACTCGAGCCATGCGCCATCCGACCAGCGGTACACTTCCAAAGCAATTGAATTCTCGCCAGGCTGCAGGTAGGATGTCAGGTTGAACTCAGCAGGAGTTTTACTGTCCTGACTGTAGCCAACTTTTTGCCCGTTTATCCAGATGTAGAAAGCTGATTTTACAGCTCCGAGGTGGATGAAAATTTCCTTCCCCTCAAAATTCTCCGGAAGCGTAAAGCTTCTTTTGTAGGACCCAACAGGATTATGCTCGGTTGGAACATCCGGTGGAGAAGGATTAGGGGCAAATTCATAGGTAGTGTTCACATAAATCGGGATGCCATAACCCTTTAGCTCCCAGTTGGAAGGAACAGCAATCTTATCCCATCCGGAAACATCAAAATCCTGCTTATAAAATTCCGCAGGTCTTTGGGCAGGATTATCGGAATAATGAAAAAACCATTCCCCGTTGAGCAATAAAAAGTTAGAACTTTTTGTCCGATCG
>JFJP01012251.1_pt1 | contig 15128 bp, 13 predicted proteins | sample 431651 | NCBI WGS metagenome assembly JFJP01 (sample SAMN02602958, study PRJNA72255) | Microbial mat metagenome, whole genome shotgun sequencing project. | biome: fresh water; feature: sink hole; material: water; isolation source: purple microbial (photo- and chemosynthetic) mats found in...
AAATAGCATTAACACAAACAACACAACACTAAAAACCAGCAGCGGACGTTTGCTCATCTATCTTCCCTGGTTTTGCAACACTTTCTGGAATGCCCTGAGTAGTGTGCCTCGCTGCTCAAAGCCCGTTTCACTCAAGTCAGCAAGTGCCAGAAATAATTTCTCCCGGCAGCGGCTGAGCAAACCGCCACTGAGCCGCGCAAGAGATTCGATTTCAGCGTTAACTTCATCTGAGTCCATCCACATACGGCCTGATTCCCAGTGGCGTGACAAAACATAGGGATGCGTCAATGGCTGGGAAAGCCGCTGTACCCATCCGCTGGAGCCCGGATCCAGCCAGAATTGCACAGCGACAGGACGATTCATCATCAGGAAGGTGTGCGCAGGTGCCACCAGAACCGTCTCTTTGTTTTCTGTGCGCCATGATTCCAGATATTGAGCAGCGATCACTCCATCTTCCAGCATTGCAATGTATTCCTTCCCAAGGCCAAGACCTGACAGGTTGTCCATTTCATCGAAGCCTGGCAGGTGTATGGCATTGCGAAACTTTTTGATGGACTCGATCAAACTGGACGCAATGCGGACTGCATCCATGTTGAGATGAAATCCATACCCAGGTTGTGAAAGGACTTCGCCGAAAAGTTTCCGTAAAAAGAAATCAAATGGCTGGGGAGTTGTTTCACGGTATTCATTGAGCCAGTTCCTCAAGTTTGTATATTTTTCGCCAAGAGTGTAGGTGATGCGTTCCTGCATTTCGGGTTTAATTTCCTCGAAGGCGGAAAGCCGCGTCTCCTTTTGGCGGTAAACAATTTCGGTTAGTAACTGCGCACGGATCAGGTCGGTGTTCAATGCAAACATCAGCGCATGGGCGACATCAAATTTTGCAGGGTGCACATTCCAGTCTGGATGCGCCAGCGCCGACAGGGTGAGTAATGTTTTACTGGCGGGTTCATCCCGCAGGGAGCGGGATGGGCGATGTGAACGCCAGCGAATCCCCGCCGCCTCCAGCCGCTGGGTGATCGAGAAGCGCAGTGCATCTGAAAGGAAAGGTGCAAGCACCACGATCTCAGATGGGGGAAGGCCGTCATTTTCGATCAGTGATTTGATCCTGGTTACAACCACATCCAGCATTTCCGGGTAGTAATGTGTCAGGATAAATTCAAGTGTGCCATCTGGAATTGTATTCTTAACTTCACGGTGTGTGATCGCAGAAACCAACATGTCTGAAAGTTGGGCGATATTTTTGGACGAAACAAAGCTTTCTCCGAATTCGATTGTTTCGTCACAGGAATCACGCAAGGCGAACCCGGTCACTGCATCGCCGCCAAGGAAGTAACGATATCCTGCGTCTGTGTCATAGATCAACAGCGCCGAGTCAAAATCCGCAAGCCATTCATTGATTATGTCGTGCGAACGTGGCCCATCCTCTTCCACGTTGTCATAGATCAAGTGGCGATAGATACGCTTGAGATAATCCTGCACCTGACCTTGTTGCCAGAGGATATTTGAAAAGATTTCGAATTGCAATGAGAAATCGAGCAGGTTGTGGTCAAGGCAGTACTCGCGGAAGAGGGTTGCGCACTCCTGGGCATCCTGATAAATGCGGCGTTGAACAGGATCACCGAACCAGGCGGTGTCCATGCGCGCGCCGATCTCAGTGTATGGGAAACCGACGACCGCAGCTTTATTCAAGTTGTCTAGAATTTGGGAATATAAACGATTGCGGTCGATGGTCAGTGATTGAAAATAACCCTGCTCAAGTTTTGGGCGTACGATGTATGCCATGTAATATTGTGCGGTTTCGAGCGTGAGAAAGACTGGCGGCTGGTTGGGGTTTTTAAATCCTGCCGCTTCTGCCGCCAGGGGCCAGAACAGATCACACATGCGCTGTGCAAGACCGCCCATTGTGGCTGATGTCACCTCGCCGCCCGCGCTCCGTTCGGGGCTGATTAGCAGGTCGAGATATGGTTCCTGCATTGTCCTTTGCGGTGTGAGCATGAGAATATTGTCTGCCGGGATGCCTTGTGCCAGCAGGGTACGCATCCGCTCCACCCCTACGGTCGTTTTACCCATCCCTGCGCGACCCGAGATAAAGAGCCGGCTGTCGAGGGGCGATTCAACTACTTGAAGTTGAATCGGGCTGAGACTTGCCCTGCCTAGACCCTGAAGAGGTGACGAAGAAGGAGGATTGATCATGCTGTGAGGGTAAAGGATGCAGGGATTTTTGTCAATAAAAGGGAATAAGGTTGTATTTGAAAATGAAGTGTTGTATATTTGGCGCAAAATTACCGTGCGCTGCAAGGTAATCAGACCTCAACTTATTTCACAGGAGATTTCCCATGCCCACCCCGATCAAAGCCACAGCCGTTGCCAAAGGCGGCGTTGCATCTGCAAAATCAACTTCCTTTGTCAAATTTTCAGACAAGTTGACCGACTCGATCAGTGACATAACAAAGATTATCGAACAGAACAAGGAAATGATCGATTCGATCCAGGAGATCGCAATCGAGTTGACCAGTTCCATCGGATCACTCCACACGCTTACAGTTAAGTATGCCCGCACTGCAAACCAGATCCTGGACGTCCTGCTGCCCATTCTCAAAAACCTGCCTATTATTCCCAGGAATGTGATGGATTTGCTGATCAATCTTGAGAGCATCACCCAGAAGATCATTGACAATGAAACGTCCACTTCCAAGACCATTACAGATGTTCGCTCCGGATTAAATACCGGGGATGTGGACAAGATCAGAGGACACGCCGACCAACTCAAGACAGTGACGAAGACTCTCACCGCCATGCTTCCGAAATAAAGTGTGAAATTCGTTTCCGAGTCGTCCGCTGTCGAACAGGAATGCCTTATGTTTATGATAAATTTCGCGCCAAGGGTAGATTAGCCTTTCATTTGCCCCCGGTTTAAGGGGTCAAAATCGTTGACAGGTGTGCCTTCTCGCAAGTATAATACCGCCCGCTAAATAACCCAGCTTCCCCGAAGTCCGGCGTAGAGTGTAAGTTCTCCGCAGAACGCTCGGCGAAGTGATGACTGGAGAAAATTATGAGAATTGCAATCGTTGAAAGCGGCGGCAAGCAATACCGTGCCGTCGAAGGCTCCACCATTGATGTGGATCGCCTCGCCTATGAAGTAGGTAAAAAGTTTGACTTTGAACGAGTCCTGCTCATGGCAGACGAAGACATTGTAATGGTCGGCACACCCACAGTGGGTGAGATCATCGTCTCTGCCACCGTGGTGGATCACGTAAAAGGTCCCAAGGTTACTTCCTTCAAATATCGCCCCAAGAAGCGCATCCGTGTCAAGGGTGGGCATCGTCACTTTTACACCCGGTTGATGATTAACTTCATTGGCAAGCCCGGTGAAGAGCGTAAGGTTGAGGTGAAGCAGGAAGCCCCCGCCAAGGTTGAAACTGTTGAGGTGGTGGAAGAGCCAAAGGTTGAGAAGCCAAAGAAGGCTTCCAAGTCTTCGACACCCAAGAAGACTGACAAGAAGTAAAGTGAGAGGTAGAAATGGCACATAAAACAGGTGGCGGATCAACCCGCAACGGTCGTGACAGCAACTCGCAGCGTTTGGGCGTGAAGCGTTACGCTGGTCAATTTGTTCTTTCCGGCAATATTCTTGTCCGCCAGCGCGGCACCAAGATCAAGCCGGGTCTTAATGTATTGGTTGGCAAGGACGATACCTTGTTTGCAATTGCAGACGGGATCGTAATGTTTGATGTGGTGCATGGACGCAAGCGCGTAAATATTGTCCCTGCCGAGGTGGAGTAGCATGAAAACAGGAATCCATCCTACAGTTTATGAAGCGAAAGTTACCTGTGCCTCCTGTGGAAAAACGTGGGTAACCACTTCCACCAGGAAGGAATTACGCATTGACGTTTGCTCGAATTGCCATCCGTTCTTCACGGGTGAATCTGCACGTATTCTGGATGTTGAAGGTCAGGTGGATCGCTTCTATAAGAAACTTTCTGCCCGTCAGACTTATGTGGAACAGCAGAAAGTCAAGGAAGAGGCTGCGACCTCTCCAGATCGTTCCATTGACGACCTCGTCCTTTCTCCTCGTGCAACAGATGCGCTCAAGAAAGCGGGCGTATTAAGCATTGGGCAGGTCCTTGCGAAACTTGGCGAAGGTAATGCCGCCATGTTGGAAATTGCCGGTTTTGGTCAATCTTCCCTGACTGCCACCAAGAAGAAGTTGCGCGCCCTTGGCTTTGAAGTTCCTGAAGTCCCGGATGCTCCCAAAGCACCCAAGGCTCCCAAGGTTGTGGCGCCCTCCGAAGGCGCCGAAACTACTGAAGCCGCAGCAGGCGAATAAGATTTCATCCTGCTGGCACTTTGTCAGGTAAAGATTTCTCAGGTAAACTAGACAGGCAGATGCAAAAGCGTCTGCCTGTTTTTTATAATCCATTTATGTCATTGCGAAGACGATGCCCTTCCCAGGGGCTCCGTCAAAGCTGGAATTGCTAACCTGTATTCTTGAAAGAGCATCAGGATCATCAGGATGATGTGACCTGCCGTGCAGGTGACGTCAAGCGAATAAAGCCTTCCTCGCACTGACGAGAGGTAATATGCGTCATACACATGGTTCCATTGAAGTCATTTGCGGTTCGATGTTTAGCGGCAAGACCGATGAGCTCATCCGCCGGCTGGTACGCGCTACTATTGCAAAGCAAAAAGTGCAGGTGTTTAAGCCCGCCATTGATATCCGTTATGCTGTTGAGAAGGTCGCATCCCACACCGGTTCAACATTTGATGCGATCCCGGTTCAAAAAGCCGCAGAGATACGCACCAAACTGGACAAGGATACAACTGTGGTTGGGATCGATGAAGCTCAATTCTTCGATGCTGAAGTTGTTCATGTTGCGCAGGAATTAGCCGCGCATGGAGTCCGTGTTCTCGTGGCAGGCCTGGATACGGATTTTCGCGGCGAGCCGTTCGGCTCGATGCCCATCCTCATGGCCGAAGCTGAGAATGTCTTAAAACTTCATGCCATTTGTATGACCTGTGGTGATGATGCCTCGCGTACGCAAAGGCTGGTTAATGGCAGGCCTGCGCGTTATGATGACCCCGTTGTGATTGTCGGTGCATCCGAACTGTATGAAGCACGCTGCCGCCTGCATCACGAAGTGCCGCGCTAGTTTAGAATACTGGATTGCTTTACCTATCAGACTACAAAACCACCAAACCAGGGAACTTAAGCCATGCAAAACTATAAAGATGTACTTGCTGAAATATTAATTGACCCGGAAACCCTTCAGGCTCGTGTAAAGGAACTTGGAGCTCAGATCAGCGCAGACTATCCCGATGGTGACTTGTTGTTGATCTGCATTTTGCGTGGCGGCGTACCGTTTATGGTGGACCTCAGCCGCAGCATCACCTCGCCGCATAAAATGGATTTCATGGCGGTTTCATCCTATGGTGTTGGTGCGCGTGAATCCACAGGTTCCGCCCGTGTGACACTTGACCTGCAAATGGACATCCGTGGTCAACAGGTCCTGCTTGTGGAGGATATTGTCGATAGCGGACATACCATCGCATCGGTACTGAATATGCTCCATACACGCCAGCCAAAATCGCTCAAAGTGTGTGCCCTGCTCGATAAACCCGAACGCCGTGAGGCGAATGTTACTATTGATTACCTCGGTTTCACCATTCCCAACAAATTCGTCTTTGGTTACGGACTCGATCTCGATGAATACCATCGCAACCTGAATTTTGTCGGCGTGGTGGATCTGGAAAAATACAAACCATCCAATTAATAATGTTGTCGCAAGCCTGCTCCTGTTTGCCTGTAATGAAATCCTCAAATAACATGTGGGGAAGTCAAGTGTTTGCTCAGACCTTGCGCGGCACGCCTCATCGTCCTCCTGCTCGTATGGCGATGAGGTGAGTCAATCCCCTTTCAATCATAAGGAGATTGCTTTTCCGCCAAAGACCAAAAGCAGTGGTCGCAGTGATATTATTACAAGTTCATGATCTATAAGCCCTAATTACAGTTTTAAGTGATCATGGATATGGTGCAGGAAGTGTGTCTGACCCTGGGTGGGTAGTCAGGTCGAATGTAGTAAAAAAAACTGGTATTAATTATTTTCCGGCAGAATAATGGATGCGGGGAGACGGCTAAATATGTGGAAGGTATCCAAGTCGCCCGGAGTTCTTTGAGACAGAATAGGAGAATGAGAGGTATTCCTGCTCCATTCTTTTGTCATTCCTACAATTGACTCAAGCAATACATTTCCCGGTGAATTTGTTATACTCACAACAAATGACTGACGGATCAGTACCGCCTCATTCACCATACACAGGACGTTGGGTGGCTCGCCTGCGCGGGAAAGTCGTGGCGCAGGGTGACACGCCTGAGCAAGCCCTGTACGCTTCACAGCAAAGCCGTCACAAGGAAAGACCAGAGATCATCTTTATGCTTCCGCTTCCCCCTTTGATAAAAAAAGTATTGGAAATTCTGCCTGCCGGGCAGGAGATTTACCTTGTTGGCGGGGCAGTGCGTGACCTTTTGCTTTCTGTCCCTTCGCCCGACCTGGATTTTGCCCTGCCCGCGAAGGGCATTTCCATTGCCCGAACCGTTGCCAATTCCCTCGGGGCAGGCTTTCTCCTTCTGGATGAAGAACGGGATACGGGTCGGGTGATCGTCACCCAGGAAGATGGCTCACGCATTTTTCTCGATTTCGCAGTCTATCGCGGCGCAAATTTAATTGAAGACCTCCGTGCGCGGGATTTCACGATCAACGCCATGGCATATAACCTGCGCGATGAAACCATTATTGACCCGACTGAGGGTGGAAAGGATTTGCGTGCAAAGACCATTCGCGCCTGTTCGCCTGCATCCTTTTCTGATGACCCTGTCCGAATTTTGCGCGCCATCCGCCAGGCTGCTGCTTTTGATTTTCGTCTCGAAAAAAATACCCGTGAACTGATGAAGCAGTCTGCGAACCAGCTTGGACGTATCTCGCCAGAACGTCTACGCGACGAGGTCTTTAAGATACTTAAAGGCCCCAAGCCAGACACATGTATCCGCGCACTGGAAATGCTGGGGGTACTCCCATACCTTATGCCTGAACTCGCTGCCTTGAAAGGCGTCGCACAATCCGAGCCGCACATGTACGATGTGTGGACGCATACCCTCGCTGTGCTTGGTCATCTTGACCGGATAATTTCTGCCTTGCGCGTAGGCTATGATGCTGAAAAAACCAACGACATGTTCACGGGTTTGCTTGGTTTGCGTCTTGGGCGTTACCGCGCACAAATTGCAGAACATTTTGCTGAGTCGCTCAATATTGACCGTGAGCTGCGTTCCCTGCTTTTCTTTGCCGCCCTGTACCATGATGTCAGTAAACCTGAGACCAAAATAATTGAAGAATCGGGACGCATTCGTTTTTTTGACCACGATATAAAAGGTGCAGAAATTGCTTCCGAACGGTTGCGCTTTTTCAATGTCAGTAATAACGAAGTCGAGCGTGCGCGAACGATCATTAAAAATCATATGCGGATACATTTCTTTGTAGACCGTCTTGAAAAAGAAAAGCATCCCCCTTCCCGTAGAGCCATTTACCGCTTTTTCCGTGACAGCGGAAAGGCAGGTGTTGACCTTGTCCTGCTTGGTCTGGCAGACGTTCGTGCCACCCGCGCCCATGCCCTGACGATTGAAACCTGGACCACCTATCTGAACATTGCCCGCATTTTGTTGGAGAATTATTTTGAAAAACCTGAAGAAGTCGTCTCTCCGCCGCGCTTGCTGGATGGAAATATATTGATGAAGGAACTGGGCATTAACCCCGGTCCTGTGGTGGGGCAGTTGTTGGAATCCATCCGTGAGCATCAGGCGGCGGGAAAGATCGAAACCCTTGAACAGGCGCTGGCGTTTGCCCGTGATGAGCTGGCGAATCAATCTACCATTAAGACTTGAACCGTTTATTTTTAGGGAAACCCGTCAAGTCTTTACGAAAGGTGAATGATGAACTACGTATTCTTTGATCTGGAAACACAAAACCTTTTCGATGATGTCGGCGGGCGTGACAATATCGAAAAACTGAAAGTTGCCTGCGGTGTGACCTGGTCGACGCAGCGAAATGATTTTGCCATCTATTGGGAAGAGGATGTCCCGGACTTGGTCCAGGAATTGAAGTCGGCGACAAAGGTCATCGGATTTAACTTGCGCGGGTTTGATTACCGCGTTTTACAGCCCTATGCACCCGATACCCGCTTCCCTGCCATTCCAACCCTAGACCTGCTTCTCGACATCCAGCAGATCCTGGGCTTTCGCCTTAGTCTCGACACCATTGCCAGTGCCAGTCTTGGAGCAACTAAAACAGCAGATGGTGTGAAATCTGTTGAATGGTTCCGCGCGGGGCAGCTGGATAAGGTCGCTGAATACTGCAAAGCCGATGTGGACATCACCCGCCGTGTCTTTGAATTTGGGCGCGATAACGGACATGTGTTTTATAGATCGAAATTGGGCAGTAAGTTGAAGGTCAACGTGAAGTGGAAGTGAGGGGAAAGATCAATGATAAAAATACCTTCCTGTAACGAAGTGAGAGGAGTCTGTGATGGAAAAATTTCAGGTTAATAACATAACCCTGGCTTATGAACGATTTGGCAGAGGCGCGCCGCTGATGTTGATCCATGGCTTCCCACTGGATCATACAAGCTGGAGTGAAACCACCCCCTTGTTGAAAAACGACTTTGATATCATCCTGCTCGACCTGCGTGGATTTGGTCAATCCACCACTATTGAAATTCCATATACCATGTCAGACATGGCGGATGACCTTGCTGGTTTGCTCGATCATTTGGAAATCGAAAAAGTTGCGCTGGCAGGTCATTCAATGGGCGGGTATGTCGCGTTGGCTTTTACCAGGAAATATCCGCAGCGGGTGAGCGGTCTGGGATTGATCTCATCGCAAGCCGCCGCCGATAGCTCTGAACGCAAATCGGGACGCTACCAGACCATTAGAGATGTAACTCAAAAAGGTGTGGGTGTGGTAGCTGAGGCAATGACCCCAAAACTTTCTGCTGATGTGCGCGTACAGGCATTTGTCCGCCCGCTGATGGAACGGCAGCCTCCCTCGGCGGTGATCGGTGCACTTAAAGCAATGGCCGAACGCGAAGACCTAATGTCCCATCTTTCCACTGTATCATTCCCTGTGACTCTGATCCACGGCAGTGTTGACATGTTAATCCCAATCGAACGCGCGAAGGAAATAAAGGCCGTAATACCTTCTGCGGGATTGGTGGAGTTGCAGGGCGTTGGTCATATGCCGATGATGGAGGCTTCACGCCAAACTGCGGATGGATTGAGACTATTGGCGGGTTAGTTTTTTAGTGGGATATGATCTTAACGACAAAATCCCCGTGGTTTTTTTCAGCAACGGGGATTTTGTAACAGGAGAAAACTTCAGGTTAAGATGGATGTGGCTGCGTATTATGAGCCATTGGATTGCTATTTTTTTTTAGATTAACTTTATCCAATGATCCAGTCTGCCGTACAATTTTCCTGATGTGGGCAACAAGCACGCTGCTAGAAACAGGTTTAACGAGGAAATCATCCGCGCCTGTATCCAACACGCTTGCTACTATACCCGGATCGTTGATGGCAGAAAGAATAAGGATGGGCACGTTGCTAAATGCACGGAGCGCCTTGCTTACCTGCCATCCGTCCATATCTGGCATCATCAGGTCAAGAAGCACAACATTTGGGCGTTTTTCCTCGACCAATCTTATACCCTCTGCGCCGGTGTTTGCTGTAATTACCTCAAAACCATGGGTTTTAAGCAGCAAATTCATTAATTCAGTTATGGCAAGGTCATCGTCAATTACAAGTATTTTTGTATGCATAATGTTTTCCGTTCACTTATTATGCCTGATTTGTTGATAAATGCACTTTGCAATATATTTACAGATTACAGGATGACTTATTGTTGTGCATGATATTATCATTTTAGAGGCATTATGAACTGTAAATTTTTGGTGCCTCGATGAGAACATGATTTTTGTCAGTTGTGGATTTGTCCCTTTTTGGTAAAATACCTTCTGGTTATCATCATAACTAAGGACTTCGGAAATTTTTTGTGGATTGAAAAATTACGCAAGGCTGGGTGGGTTTTCCGAGGTTTTCAAATTTCACGTTTGCAGGAGATTATTATGAAGAAATGGGTCTATCTATTCAACGAAGTGAAAGAAGTTGAAAAACTTGCCGGTGGTTCATGGGATGGTGTGAAATCCATCGTAGGCGGCAAAGGTGCTGGTTTGTTGGACATGACACGCGCAGGTGTGCCGGTGCCACCATTCTTTACGGTGACAACAGAAGCATGTAACGCATACCAGGCAGGTACGAAGTTCCCCGCGGGCATGTGGGAGCAGGAATTAAAGGCGCTTAAAGTCATCGAAAAAGCGACCGGTAAAAAATTCGGTGATGCCAAGAATCCGCTTTTGGTGTCCTGCCGTTCAGGCGCGAAGTTCTCAATGCCCGGCATGATGAACACCATTCTCAATATCGGTTTGACTGATGAGGTGGCTCAGGGCATGATCGCCGCAACAGGCAATGATCGTTTTACCTACGATTCATATCGCCGTTTGGTTGAGATGTTCGGCACAGTTGTGATGGATGTCGCCGATGAAGCGTTTGAACACCCGATGCATCAGTACAAGAACCAAAAGGGTTATAAGCTCGATACAGAAATGACCGGCGAGGATTGGAAAGCGGTCGTTGAGATTTTCAAGGCGGCTTATAAGAAGGAAACAGGCGAGGATTTCCCGCAAGATCCCTACAAACAGCTTTCTTTAGCCACTGAAGCCGTGTTCCGTTCATGGAACGGCAAGCGTGCGGTTGACTATCGTAACAAGGAAGGCATTTCCCATACTTTGGGAACCGCTGTCAATATTTGTACAATGGTCTTTGGTAACATGGGCGATGACTCTGCGACTGGTGTGGCGTTCACCCGCAACCCATCCACTGGCGATCACAAGATGATGGGTGAGTATTTGATTAACGCCCAGGGCGAAGATGTGGTGGCAGGCATCCGCAATGCTGACCAGATCGAAGACCTTGTCAAGCAGATGCCCCAGGCGTACAAGCAGTTCATGGATATCACTGCAAAACTCGAAAAGCATTATTTCGATATGCAGGATGTGGAATTCACCATTGAACGCGGCAAGTTGTGGATGCTGCAGACACGCATCGGCAAGCGCACCGCCAAAGCTGCTGTCAAAATGGCTGTGGATATGGCGAATGAAAAACTCATTACCAGGGAAGAGGCGATCAAACGCATTACTCCTGAAAATGTGGATGCCTTGCTTCACCCGCAGTATGATGCCGCGGCGATGGATCAGGCTGAGAAGGAAGGCAAGTTCCTGGCCAAGGGCGTCAATGCATCTCCCGGTGCCGCGGTGGGTCAAATTTATTTTGATGCCGATATGACCGAGAAGATGGCAAAGGAAGCCAAACAGCAAACCATCATGGTGCGCCCGTTCACCAAGCCGGATGATGTGCATGGCATGATCGCCTCACAAGGCGTGCTGACCAGCGAAGGCGGCGCGACTTCTCATGCCGCTGTAGTGGCTCGTCAGTTTGGCATCCCGTGCGTGGTTGGCGCATCTGTGATCAAGATCGATCTCGAAAAACGTGAGATGCAAGTCGGTGAAATAATCGTGAAGGAAGGTGAATGGATCTCGGTGGACGGAACAACGGGCAAGGTGTTCGTTGGACAGATCCCCATGACCACACCTACACTCGAAGAACAAACCGAATTGATGACCCTGCTCCAATGGGCGGATGAAGTTTCTGCCCGCAAAGGTGTTCGTGTGGATGTGAATGGCAAGCCGATGCGTGGTTTGCAGGTTTGGGCGAATGCTGATTACCCGAAGGATGCCCAGCGCGCCCGCTCATACGGCGCCGTGGGTATTGGCCTGTGCCGCACCGAGCACATGTTCTTTGAACCCGAGCGCCTGCCCATCGTTCAGGAGATGATCCTCTCTGAAACCAGCGATGGCCGCACCGCCGCACTTAACAAACTTCTGCCAACCCAGCGCAAGGATTTTGATGGTCTCTTTGAAGCGATGGACGGTTACCCGGTCATTATTCGCTTGATCGACCCGCCGCTTCATGAATTCATGCCTGATGAAGAAAAGCTTCTCGAAGAAGTGATCACCATGCGTGTTAAAGGTGAAACTGACGGTTTGAAAGCCAAGGAAGACCTGCTTGAGTCCATCAAGGGCATGCACGAATCCAACCCGATGATGGGCTTGCGTGGTGTTCGTTTGAGCATAGTCATGCCCGAGATCGTCGAGATGCAGGTGCGTGCGATCTTTGAAGCTGCTGCCGACTGCACCCTGCGCGGAATCGTGGTCAAGCCCGAAGTGATGATCCCGCTGACCGGTACGGTCAAGGAACTTGAATGGATCCAGCCGCGTCTTGTACGTATCGCCTCTGCGGTAATGGCTGAAAAGAACATCAAGTTTGAATATAAATTCGGCACCATGATCGAGATCCCGCGCGCCGCAGTGACCGCGAAGGAAATTGCGAAGCAAGCTGAGTTCTTCTCCTTTGGTACCAACGACCTCACGCAGATGACCTATGGTTACTCACGCGATGATGCCGAGCGCAACTTCCTCATCACCTATCAGGAACAGGGCATTCTCGGTACCAACCCCTTCCAGACCATTGACCGTGATGGTGTTGGCAAGCTCATGCAATGGGCGATCAATGAAGGCCGTACCACCCGCCCGAACCTCGAAGTGGGTATTTGCGGTGAACACGGCGGTGACCCAAACTCAGTGGAATGGTGTCATATCATTGGTAACAACTATGTTTCATGTTCTCCGTTCCGTGTGCCGATCGCCCGCCTTGCTGCTGCTCATGCGGCTTTGACTCATCGTCCTAAAGCTGCGGTGAAGAAACCCGCAGCGAAGAAGCCTGCCGTAAAGAAGGTTGTCAAGAAGGCAGTTAAGAAAGTTGTAAAAAAGAAGTAGTTAGACAAACCGCAGGAAGACTTGATTTCCCAATAGTCTTCCGCGTTTCGTGAGCCTGTAGACCTCCGGGGTTTCTGAAATCCCGGAGGTCTTTGATTCAAGCAGGCCGAGATGAATGAGTTCTTCAATTTCCTTTGGATAGACATCCAGCAGTCCGCATCCGAATCTCATTCTGAAATCTGATTCCACGGCACCGGCAATTGTTAATCTGAGATTGTTTAACATGTATTCCGACATATCGTCCTGTATTGTTTGTTTGTGCTGGTTGACGGCGGCAGGGGATAGCGGGAAAGGATGACTTGTAAAGGATGAAGGATCTACAAGCCGCTCAATGTAAGTTTTAATTCGTAAAGCATTTGAATAACGGTAGCCATTGGCATAGCCGTGTGCGCCTGCACCGAAGGCCAGGTAGGGGTGGGAGTGCCAGTATTGGAGGTTGTGCCGGCAGGCATATGAGGGAGTCAAATCTCGAAAGCTGCAGGTCGGGTCTTCCACTTTTGACTTTTGGCTATCGATATCCCTTGCCCAGTTCGATATTTCATAATGCACATATCCATTACCGGCTAAAAACTCTTCGGCATATTCGTACATGTCAGCGGCGAGGTCTGAGTCTGGGAGCGGGAGCAAGCCTTTGGATGACCAGCTTCCAAAGGGTGTGCCATGTTCGAGGGTGAGGGCATAGGCGGAGATGTGTTCGGGATGCAGATCAACGATGCGGGATAAAGTGGTTTTCCATGAAGCAAGAGTTTGCTCGGGAAGACCATAGATCAGGTCAAGATTGAGGTTGTCAAACCCCGCTTTTCTTGCATTAAATACGGACTCTATGACGGTAAAGAAGTCATGGATGCGCTCGAGCATGCGCAGTTCTTCAGTATTTGCAGACTGGACACCAAAACTGATCCGGTTGATGCCTGCGTCACGGATTGCGTCTAATTTCTCGTGTGAGATCGTCCCCGGGTTGGCTTCAATGCTGATCTCCGCGTCAGCAGACAATGCAAAGGCGGCACGCAAGGCTTTGAGGATGGCATCAAATTGTGATCCAGAGAGAAGTGAGGGAGTCCCGCCTCCGAAGAAAATTGTATGGATTGCCGTGCCGCCGGGTTCGGAGGTCGAATAGTTGGCTTGCTGACTCGCTACATAGTCTATTTCCCGGATCAACGCGTTAACATAATCAGGAATTGAATCTTCCTGGCCTGCGTATGTGTTGAAGTCGCAGTAGGCGCAGCGATGTTTGCAAAATGGGATGTGGAGGTAGATCGAGGTTGGGGACATGCTTATTTGACGAAAATCCGATAATCCCAGGGCTGAAGTTCAAGCTGTGTGATGGCAGATAACTCTGCAGGCTGTGCGTTCATGTAGTCGGTGTACTTCCCGTGAAACAGGCTTTCCTCGAAGGCCACAGTTTGCGGCTCGGTGGAAAAATTAAAAATAGAAAATACTTTATCATTCCCGTTCTGGCGCACAAAGCTGAAAACTTTTAAGGGCACGCTGTTTGGCACGTGGATCATCCTTGCACCCCAATGGGCATTCCAGAGGGCGGTGTTTTTCTTTTTCAGGGCAAATAATTTTTTGTATAGCGTCCCAATCGGATGCTCTTTCCACTCGATCGGATCTTTCTCAAAGAAAGATAGACGCTTGTTTTCACCGGCTTCCTGGCTGTTGTAGATCAGGGGCATTCCCTCACTGGTCACAGAGAGCGCGATGGTGGCTTCGAGTGCATTGCCAAACTGCTCATTTTGGGTTCCATTCCAGGCATTCTTGTCGTGGTTTGTAACAAAGAGCATGCGCATAATGTCAAAGGGATAGGCTTTCTCATTCCATGAATAATAAATGAACAGGTGACTGACATCGCCTTCACCTTTGGCGATGCTCAACATCGTGTCATACCAACTCCAGGCATAGGTCATGTCGAATGCTTCGGCGTGCAGGTCGCGCGCTTCCCATTCTGCCAGCAAGAAGACTGGTTTTACCGCATCCAATTCCTTGCGGAGTGTGTTCCAAAAGTCAGTGGGGACAAAACCTGCCACGTCACAGCGGAATCCGTCCACGCCTGCTTCCGTGACCCAGAACTTCATTGCTGCTGACATATACTCGCGGACTTCCACTTTTGAATAATCAAGGTCAATGATGTCCGACCA
>JFJP01039774.1_pt1 | contig 15125 bp, 15 predicted proteins | sample 431651 | NCBI WGS metagenome assembly JFJP01 (sample SAMN02602958, study PRJNA72255) | Microbial mat metagenome, whole genome shotgun sequencing project. | biome: fresh water; feature: sink hole; material: water; isolation source: purple microbial (photo- and chemosynthetic) mats found in...
TACAAATGGTTTCGCTTTAACCAGGGCTTTTTTAGGGTATAAATTTCTTCCCGCAGAAAATTTTTCCTCAACAATAATAATTAATATTGGAACTCCTGAGGATCTTCCCCTGGGATCAGAACCAAAAAGGTATGCCTACTTCAGAGAAGCTTCCATAGCATATAATCATAATAACCTTACAATCAATTTCGGGATTGCAACTATAAGAACTTTCGATTTTCAGCAAAGATTCTGGGGGAAAAGATATATTGCCCCTGAATATCAGTCGCATTATGGGTATGGTTTTGTAGCAGACCTGGGAATAGTAATGGACTACATTATAAATGACATATTTAAATTTGATTTATGCCTGCTGAATGGTGAAGGTTACACTAATATTCAGATGGATAATAGTCTTAAGACAACAGCAGGCCTGACGATAACTCCCGGCAATAAAATAGCAATAAGACTTTATGGAGACATAATGAAACCAGGAAGTGTATGGCAATCAACACTTATTGCTTTTGCCGGATTTAAGAATGATGTCATGACTTTTGGAGCTGAAGCAAGCTACAAATCAAATATTGATCTTACCGAGGGTCATAATTCATGGGGAATATCTGCCACTGGTTCTGTAAGTTTAACAAAAAACTATGAAGTTTTTGGCCGTTATGATTATGCTACATCTGTAAACATGCCGGGGGATATATTACAATGGAATTATGAGAATGATGGCAGTTTCGCTATTGCCGGATTACAACGTACATTCAGTACTAATCTAAAGATGGCTCTAAATTATCGCAAAAGACATCCTGCAGATTCAGACAGTCCAAATTCTGATGCTATCTACCTCAATGCATCATTCCGGTTTTAAAACAAGCGGAAAATCAATTTGTTTTGTCAGCTGTATTTCAGATTTCTATTTTCCTGAAATTTCCCGGCCTGCCTTTAGTGCTCTAAGGTTAGCTTCCACAATCTCCTCCCCCTTCCGGGAAAAAAGATTCCTGATCGCCATTTCGAGACTGTCATATGACATATCAATGAATGATGATGCCGCTCCCAGAATTACAATATTACCAGATCGGGCCGATCCGGTTTCTTTTGCAATAGCATCAGCATCAATTATTATATGATTCCTGACCTTTTTTATTTCGGAAATTATCGCCTCAACCGGAGGGTAGTCAGGAATATTAATAAACGGGTTTGAATTGGTCACCAGCCATCCATCTTCTGAAAGCCATGGAAGATACCTAAGTGATTCCATAGGTTCAACTGAAATTATAAGATCGGCTTTCCCATGCGGAATAAGGTCAGAATGGACCGGTTTGTCAGAGATTCTGAGATGAGATTGGACATCTCCTCCCCTCTGACTCATGCCATGTACTTCTGATTGCTTAAGATAAAGGTTGTTAGCAACTGCAGCTAATCCTATAGTTGCTGCGATTGACAGGATGCCCTGTCCTCCAACTCCTGATAAAATTATATCGTTCTTCATTACATTATACTACAATATAGTTAAGCGGCTTATTCTTCTGATCTTTTTCTCTTTGCTGCTGTCTGGATACATTCCCGTGAGGCTATGATCACTGAAACACCGCGATATTCAAATTCTTCTTTCATTACAGCTACATTTTCATCGTGATTTTTCCGTAATGGAACCATAACTCTGATGTGACTGGCTTCGACACCTATGCCGCGACAAATCTGTTCCAGACGGCCAGTTGCCTGTGATTTTTGCCCTCCTGTCATTCCGGTTGTAGAATTATCTGATATAATTATAGTCACTGCTGAATTTTTTACAACTGCATCGAGTAAACCGGTCATACCTGAATGAGTAAATGTGGAATCACCTATTACTGCAACTGATGGATATAATCCGGCATCAGCTGCGCCAACTGCCATTGTCACAGAAGCACCCATATCGACACATGAATTTATTGCACTATAAGGAGGCAATGCTGCAAGAGTATAGCAACCTATATCGGAAAATATATGTCCCTGACCATAAGGTTTAACAGCTTCCAATAATGAATTGAACATATCGGCATGACCGCAGCCCTTGCAAAATGAGGGAGGCCTCATTCTGACAAGAGCAGGAACATCATGACCATAGCTGACCTTTAAACCAAGAGCCCTGGCAACGATAGCGGGATTTAATTCACCATCACGGGGCACAGCTCCATCAAGTCTGCCATAAATTTTTATTCCATCATCAAGAATTCCTCTTAATGATTCTTCAACTACCGGAGCGCCTTCCTCAAGAACCAGAATTTCTTTGCACCTTCCGGTAATGTCTTTTACCAGATCCCGAGGAAAAGGATAGGCTGAAATTTTCAGTACCGGGGTACCTTCCAGCATACTTCCATAATTCTCCATCAGGTAGTTATACGCAATTCCACAGGCAATTATTCCGATATCTCTGTTTTTCCCATCTCTGAATTGATTATACCTGGAAATCCTGGTATCATATCTCACTGATTCATATGATGACAACAATGCTTTATATTTCTTACGGGCAATTGCAGGCAGAAGCACAAATTGAAGAGGATCTGAAGGAAGAGATAATTTTTTTTCGGGCAACACATCCTTTAACTCTACATTAGCCCTTGAATGGGCAAGGCGTGTTGTTATTCGGAAAAGGACCGGAACACTGTATTTTTCTGATAATTCAAATGCATCAAAAACCATTTCATATGCTTCCTGCTGGTTAGAGGGTTCAAAACACGGAACTGAAGCAAACTTACCATAAAACCTCGAATCCTGCTCATTCTGAGAAGAATGCATTGATGGATCATCAGCAGAGACAACAATAAGCCCTCCATTTACACCTGTCATAGCAGAATTTATGAATCCGTCAGCAGCTACATTCAGCCCTACATGTTTCATGGCAACCATTGCCCTTTTTCCCGCATATGACATTCCAAGAGCAGCTTCCATTGCTGTTTTTTCATTTGCAGACCACTCTCTGTGAATATTCCTGTCAGCTGCATCTGCCGATGATTGTATATACTCCATTATCTCGGTTGAAGGAGTTCCCGGGTATGCGTACATTCCACTCAAGCCTGCATCCAGTGCAGCCTGAGCAATCGCCTCATCTCCAAGTAGAAGAAGATTTTTCATAATAATTCAAAAAGTTTATAATTGTACAATGAACTAATATCTTCACCTCCTGTCTGGTTACCATGGAATTTAAACAAGCATTCTGAAACTTCTTCATAGAAATGAACTTAAGAAAATGCATGAGAATATATACTATTTTCTATTGTTGAAAATACAGGTATCGTGTAATTAATTCATATTATTAATGGCAGAACGATAAGAAAATTAATTGAAACAAATATTGGAATATTTTCCATATATTAAAATGATAAATGTTATAAATAAAAAAGTTAAGGATTAATACATATTTATGATTGACGTTAAAATATAGTTAAATGTTTTACCGTTACATTCAATATTGCTTATTTTGCAGACGAAATGCAGCTTGAAAAGTTAATACATTTTTGTTGAACAGACTCCTTAATACAATTTCAATAATTATTCTTTCTGTTTTTGCACTGAATGGCCAGTCAAACGAAAAAGAGAGATTTGTACAGGTCAGTGGAATAATAACTGATGAGTCATATGTTGCAGTTCCAGGGGTAGCGGTTATTTCCAAAAAGTTGCATAAAGGCTCCGTCAGCGAATGGTCTGGAATCTACTCTATTACAAGTACTCCGGGAGACACTATATATTTCAGGGCCATTGGATTTAAAAGATATCACACAATTATCCCTTCCTCATATGAGGCGAGACACTGTAAAGTCGATATTGTCCTGGAGGTTGATACTATACCGATTAAAGAAATAACTATATTGCCATGGAGGAGTTATAATGAATTTATCCGAGAAATGACAAAAGAACGGCCTGTGGATCCAATTATTGAAAACATGAATGATAATATTGCATCTATTTATGTGGCTGTGGCAAATCAGACAGGTGTGAAAATTTCAGCTGAAGCAGGTTACAAATATGCCATGGAACAAAATTTCTCTGCGTTATCGACTAAAAACCAATTTCCTGTCAATAACCTTCTGAATCCATTCGCCTGGGCAAAATTCATGAAAAGTGTTAAACATGGATTATTTAAAAGCCAGACATTTAATAAACCTGTAAATGCTAAAGTCAGGAAAAAAATCAAAAAGAAGGGAACCAATTAAATACTTGCCAATCCCTCTTAAAAGGCTTGAACATTAAGTAAATTTTTAAATACAAACTCATTAACTGATTTTCTTGGCCTTCGTTTTTCATCTCTCTTCAATAATTCAGGAGAAAGAGTAAGTCCTTCACCGATGTATCCGACTGCCATCATTGCTACAGGTTCTATATCTTGATCCATTTTAAAGTATTCTTTTACCTTTTCAACAGAAAAACCACCCATCTGATGTACATATACATCCAGAGCCAGAGCCTGGAGAAGAAGATTAGACACAGCCATTCCGGTATCGTGAAACGCATACCTGTTTAACTTCCCGTTAAGGGTAAATTTTGTCCGGGCCATACTTATGACTAATGCATATGCTTCTTTTGCCCATACCCTGTTTGAATCTGTGAGAAAACCAAGATAATCATTGAAAACATTTGTGTTTTGCTGAGTTGTATAGACAAATATCCATGGTTGTTCATTATTACTGGATGGTGCATAACCGGCAGCTTCAAACATTGCTTTCAGCCTGGATTCTTCGACAGGAGTTGATGAAAATGAGTAAGGACTCCATCTTTCCTGTATTATCTCAAGGATTAATTCTTTTTTCATCTGTATATAATTTATTTTTAAAGGTCAGATGGAACCACACATGATTGGAAAAAAATATATTCATTCTTGTTAGTGATTGGGTCAATCATGTGGGTTTCATAATATTTAAATAATCGTAATATATTTTTATCTGATCGTCGCGCAATGATTATAATACTCAATTAATGCAATAACTTATCTACTTTTAAAAAGTCTCAGTTACTCTTTAAATTATAGATTATTTAAGAGTTACAAAAGTAATAATTTATAATTTTGCACTGCATGAAAAAATATGAAGGAAGACTTGTCGGGATTCTGGGTACAGTAATAATACATCTTATTGCCGGGATAGTCTTTATGTCGTTCCAGATAAGATCATTACATGTAGATAATACAGATGAGTTCGTTGTTGAATTTGCCCCGGCTGAAGAGGCAAACGATAAGGACAAGCTGATTGAATTACCTGTCACCTCCCTTGAAAAAATTCTTCAGGGTGATGAAGATATGCTCAATATTGCACGAAACCTTGCCAATAAAACTGAAGAAAAGATTAATGCTTCTGATTATATCGATATGGTTAAGGAAGAACTGATAAAAAGTGGCAAGCTTGATGCTGACAATTATATTGACGAGCAAAAAAGGCTAAACGAGCTCAAATCAGAGGAGAATATTGCAGAGGAAAATATCTCAGAAGAGAATAATGAAAAGGATAAGCCTGACAAATCGCAGGAAATGGCAGCAAACTATAAGGGTCCGACAAGGATATATTATGATCTTCAGGGGCGTACTCACACATATCTGCCAATTCCTATATATAAGTGCCAGGGATCAGGTAAAATTGTTCTATCTATTGAGGTCAACCAGAAGGGATTTGTTGAGAGAGCTCTGATAATTGCCAGCGAGAGTACTACATCAGATCCATGTCTGATTGAAACAGCTGTATCAACAGCTTTAATTTCGAGGTTCAACTCTGACTTACGTGCTCCGAAAATTGTAAAAGGGACATTGTCATATCATTTCGTGGCACAATAAACCACTTAATGCGAACCTTCCGAAACTTAAAAACCGGGGTATTCCACCGTTATATATCTCCAAAAAAATATCTGTCAGAAAAACAGATTACCCTGCTGTCTTGCATACGGCTTAATTACTTCCAGTGTATTTTTGTTTGCGCTCCTGTCACTAACAAGCGGGCCAATAGTGTGTGCCTTTAACTTATCTGACGGATATTGCTTAAGAAGACTAAAAACTTCGGTTTCCGAAATCCTGGTATCTAACCAGGCGGTTTCTGCAGATTTATCAAGAATTGCAGGCATCCTTTTTCCAGAATTATGTATTTCTGCCATCAGTTCATTAGCTTCTGTAGTAATTACTGAAAAGGTGCGGAAAATTTCATTTGTTGAGCTATAAATCCATTCATCATAAATGCCGGCAAGGGAAATTATCTCATTTTCAGAATGATATATATACCATGGGATTTTCTCCTTTCCGATATGCTGCCATTCAAAAAAACCCATGACTGGTATTAAACAATGTCTGTTTTTAAAGGATTGTGAAAATGAAGGCTTTTGCCTGATGGTTTCAGCCCTGGCATTAAAAGTTTTAGACCTTATAAAAGTTGCTTCTTCAATACTTTTAGTCCATGATGGAATCAGTCCCCAGGTAAAAAGTTGAACTTTAGCAGTATCATCAGAGCATACTACAGGCAATTCAGGAAGTGTAAAGGCATGATAATAGTAACTTGGCCGATATTTATCAGGGTCGATCAGAGTTGCCCCATATCTATTTTCAAGTTCCTCCTTAATTATATTCACATTAACAGTAAAACACATGTTTACCTGCTTAAATTTTCATCTACCAGAGTATTCAGTGGTACTGGAAGAGAATAGTTAAAAAGGTCATATTCAGGCCATGACTTAATCTGGGACAAAACCCTGTACATCATATTATTTATATAAGAATAAATTTCAGGTCCGTTCCATGCACTGGAATTAAACAACACAACCCATGAGATCCCGTCGGATTGTCTTTTCATCATTCCTGCAGTGCCTGGGAAAGAGCCGGTTCTCCACCATGTCCCATTATCAATTGTAGCTTTCCATCCAACCGGTGCAAATCCATTATCATTATCGGTCATGAATCTTATACTCTGATTTCCAAGTATATCCGGTCGCGACTGAAAACCATCTACAGCCAGTAAGAGTCTCATGAGGTCAGGAGTAGTTGCAAGCCAGGCTCCGGCCCCTCCCAGGGCTCTGATATCATTTCCCCCATAACTTGGGCTGACCATATCACCAGTACCATAAATAGAAGGTTTGAGAGCGACGTCGGAAGGTTCATAATAGGTTACCTCAAATGGGGCTTTTTCGGAAAGAAGATTCCCTGCAATCCTCATATCATATATACCAAGTGGCTCCAGGATAGTTCGTCTGCAAAAATCTTCATATGACATAGCCGAGACTTTTTCAATTATCAGTCCAAGTATACTATAGCCCAGATTTGAATACGAGCGACCTGTTCCGGGAGTAAAATGAAGTCGCTTATTAAGTGCAAACCTGACGATAGTTTTAATATCGGCAGGAGGGTGAACACCCATTTTTTCAGCTATCAGCATTGGCATAAACATCTGATCTCCATATCTCTGTGTCCAGCCTGCCTCATGACTAAGCAGATGAGCTACAGTTATATCCAATACTCTTTTGTCTTTAGGATCGCTAAAATACGGATCATTAAGAATACCGTCGGTACCAAATACTTTGTCATTAAGAGATATTTTACCTTCTTCACAGAGCTTCATTATACCTACTGCTGTGATAAGCTTAGATATGCTTGCAATCCTGAACTGACTATATGGTTGTATTTCTGCACTTGAAGCTGTGTCTGAATACCCAAAACCTCTGGCAAAAACCAGTTTGCCATCTTTTGCTATTGCTACGGAGGCTCCAGCGATGGACCACTTCCTCAGAAATGAGTTAATAGTCTTTTCAACTCCTTCGAACTCCTTTCCGGAAGAGTTTATGTTTGACAGTCGTACATTATGAGGTACCAGCTTCTCAACAACTACACTACCATTCTCCCGGGCGCCAGGATCATAGCTCACAAGCGATACCAATAATGTAATCAGCAGTATTTTTTGTATTCTTGACAAAACTCTTTTTATTACAGGGAACAAAAATAAAAGTATTCTTTTTCACTCGTGCAAGTATGTTATAAATTTTACAATAAAGTATATCAATTTATGTTTTCTAAAAATATTTATTACAACAGGGAAAAAAGTTCCATAAAAAAGGATCAAAAAATTAACTTTGCATTCATGAAGTCATCCAGAATTTTATTTTGTCAGTTAATAATAGTCTCTGCGTTAACTCTAAATTCAGGTCAGATAATAGCACAACAGCAAGCTATTGATACTTCTGAATACATGCCATCCTTTTACCCCGGAGCATATGATATTAACCTGATGATTGCAGCTTCGAAGGGATATACCCTTGAAATAGAGAGACTGATTGAAAAGGGAGCCAATGTTAATGCAGAAACAGATGAAGGAGCTACAGCACTGATTTTTGCTGTATCAAACAACAAGTTACTGGCAGTCAAAACACTCATTTATTATAATCCTGACCTCGACAAGAGGACTTCAAATTATGAAACACCGCTGATCATTTCTGTAAAAAACAGAAATTTTGAAATAGCTGAAACCTTAATCAGGGCAGGAGCTAATCTGGATTATACTGACAGTCATGGAGCTACACCACTACATCACGCTACTGTATCAGGATATATGGAGATTGTTGATCTGCTTCTGTATTATGGAGCTTTAATTGATGCAAAAACCGAAGAAGGATCTACACCTCTTTTGGCTTCAATCAGGGCGGGATACCAGGATATTTCAGACTTACTGATACAGAATGGAGCCAATATGGAAGCAAGAGATAATGATGGTTTCACTCCATTTATTCTGGCTGCTTATTTTGGAGATACAATTATTTTAGATCTGCTCAGCAGAAAGGGAGTAGACATATATGCAACAAACAAGTATAATCACAACGCATTAACTATATCAATTGTCAATGGCCAAACCAGCACCACCAAATTTCTTCTGAAATCAGGCAATAATTGGGTTCAGCCCGCAGGTAAAACATTAAATCCCTACAACGTTGCAACAAAATATCAGCGTAAAGAAGTTATAGATATTCTAAAAGCAAGTGGAGTCCCGGGGCAGGCCAAACATGCAATTGACCAGGTCGCACTGACAGTTTCATCAAGATTTTGTCTGCATGACGCCTATCCTGGAATAAGTCTTTCATTTAAAGAACCATACCTGAATGGAGGATTCCTGGTTGGATTCGACATGAAATTAAGATATACAAGAGTATTGGTTCAAAGTTCCGAAAATTTATTTTATCAATATATGGACAAAGGCTCTGTGGCTTATGCCGGGATATTCAAAGATTTTACAATTACAGATCGGCAGAATAAAGCTAATCTCGCAATTTCAACCTCAATAATGGCAGGTTATTCATTTGGGAATAAACTAAAAGGGACTCTTATTAGCCATGGGAAGAGGCTTACTGCAGTACCTTCTATTTCATTAAAAATGACTAAATTGAATTTTTCAATTAATATGGGTATAGAATATTTGAAAACAGATTATTATAAAAATGGCCCGGTTTGGCTCAGAATTGGTTGTTCATATAATCATTACTTCGACAAAATCAGAACAAAAGTTAAACCGGTTAAATGGTATTAATCATTATGAAAAGACTGAAAAGATCAGCAGCTCTTCTAATGTTAGTTTTATTATTTTCATGTGAAGAGCAGGGACTTTTTGTTTATTGCCCTGATTGTACCGAGGATGATCCGGTTTCCACATATATTGAAGCAAAACTTGAGAACAGCACTTTTTCCGGAGTCCTTGTACAAATCTATGAGGGTAACATTGAAGATAATATGCTTATATATTCAGCAGAGGTTAATTCATCGACTTTTAATTATGAAGTAAGCATTAATAAAAAATATACATTAACAGCTACTTATAATATTTCAAACTCTGTATATATTGCAGTTGATTCAGCCACTCCGAAGGTCAGATACAGTAAGGATCAGTGCGATAATCCCTGCTATTATGTTTATGATAAAATATGCAACCTGCGTCTTAAATATACAAAATAGAGATTTACTGTAACTTGTTATGTAACAGTATCCCTGGACAGATAATAGATCCAGAAAAAATTAAGCCTTCTGATACGTAAAAAGTGGTTTACCTTCCAGAGCTTTTTCCTTCATCATTTGCACTTCCTTACTTTTCAGAGGTTTCAGATTGCCTGAGACATTCAGGGCAATTTTAAAAAGCTCTTCCTCTCCGGGAGGAACTGCAGCAGTTACAGGGTGAGACAAGGTAAACCTGAGCCCCATTTTAATATCATCTTCACTTGTAAGTGGTTCATACCAGCATTTAGGAAATTTGGTACGATCAGCTCCTTCAAGCCATGGACCTTTGGCCATTGCCTTCAGGGCGAGTATTCCCATCTTTTTCTCCTGAGCTTTTGCCAGTACCTGCGGCCCAAAATTTCCGGCATTCCATGTTGCATAGTTCACAGGGAATAATATTGTGTCAAAATCGAATCCATCCATCAATGCCATAGCTGCTTCAACCGAATGTGCAGAGAAACCCAGAAAACGGACTTTACCTTCTTTCTTTGCCTCAATAAATGTTTCCAAAGCACCTCCAGGACCAAGAATAGTGTGTACATCCTCCATTGATGTAACAGCGTGAAGCTGATAAAGATCAAAATGATCAGTACGCATTCTTTTTAATGATTGTTCGAGCTCTTCCCTGGCTTCAGCCTTTTTTCTTTTTCCTGTTTTGCACGCCAGAAATACATTCTTTCTGTATGGTTCCAGGGCTGGTCCCAATTTGATTTCAGCATCACCATACGATGGAGCAACATCGAAATAATTGACTCCTGCATCAATTGCCATTTTTACAGCAGATGATGCCTGCTCTGGTGTAGCATTCATAACTACGATGCCTCCGAATCCGATAATTGAAAGCATCTCACCAGTGCGCCCCAGTGACCTTTTCTCTATTTTCCCAGGATATGATTCTCTGGTAATCGCAGTGAGATCAGCAGAAAACAGACTAATTACAGGAGCAATAGCCGCAGTTTTAATAATAAAATCACGTCGTTTCATAGTTATATTGTATAAGTGTTTTATTATAATATAAAGTGTAAAAGTTACTCATTTGTTCACAAATTTCAAAGAAATTTTTATCCGAATCGTACTCCTTTAACTATTGATCCGTGCAAATAAATTGACCTTCCCTCCTTCTCATAATGTTTTTTTCATATTGTAAGGAACCTGATACAGTCAGAGATGAAGCAAGTGACAAAACTGTAAAAGTTACAGTTAAAAATTAATTACAGGTTTCGTAGTATATTGGATTTCTTCTTTCCTGTAATACACTTTTTCCAGGAACAATCCGCTTGGAGGTGCTGTTAACCTGGCCGGAATATCAGTTTTAAGCCGGAAAAATGATGCAACTTCTGCCGGAGTTAGTTTTCCGCGCCCCACTTCAACGAGTACTCCTGTCATTCTCCTTATCTGCTTCCACAGAAAATGTGAACCCACGACATGAAATACAAGCATATCTCCAAAATCATTCACCTTTGCATGCAGTATCTCAACTTTTGTAGATGATTGCTCACCCTCTTCATCAGTGAAATACCTGTAATCTTTCAGCCCGGGGAAATTTTTAGCAGCTTCGTTCATCAGGTTAATATCAAGCTGGTCTTTTATCCACCATACATATTTTAGTCCGAAAGCAGTACGCCGCCTACTGATCTGGTAAATATAACTTCTGGCATTTGCATCGTGACGTGCATGAAACTTTGGATGCGCCTCTTCTACATTTATCACGCAAATGTCGGGCGGAAGACGGTCATTGATCCCATATTTTATTTTAAGCGGGAGAAGATCAGTATCAACACCCAGATGTGCAACCTGACCTGTAGCATGAACGCCCCCATCAGTCCGGCCAGCACCAAAAATATCAACCTCTTCATTCTTAAATAATTCTCTTGAGGCATCCAGCAACTCGCCCTGAATAGTTTTACCGCCTTTCTGCATTTGCCAGCCCGAATAGCGTGTACCATCGTACTCAATTGTCAACTTATATCTGCCCATCAATGTCTTTTTATAATTTTATAAAGGTAAGATAAAAAATCATAAAGCTTCCTGGTTTATTGCTTGTAGACTGATATTCAAGTCCTGAAGTTCACTGTTTCATCTAAAATAATTTTTTGATTGCTCCGATCAGCTATTTAAGACTTTATATAATAGCAGAATCATTAATACGTTAAAATCCTTCAGGGTTACCTGTTAATTAATAACAATAATGATTTGCTATAAGAAGATATCATTTATGAATTTCAGCAAAACCGCTTCATACTCGCTTAATATTCTCAGCTTTATGGCAATAAACTGCGAGAACCAGATGTCAGCAGCATATCTTACTAAAAAGCTTAAAATACCATATCCATATCTCAGGCAGATCTTATCAGACCTTTCAAAAAGTGGCTTTATTCACAGCACAAGATGAAGAAATGGCGGGTTTACCATCAGCAAGCCAAAAGATGAAATTTCTCTGGCAGATATAATTGATGCTACTGATGGCCTTGATAGTCTTGAAAAATGTATCCTGGTCTTTAATCAATGTCCATTAGACGAAAAATGTTCAATGCATTCTGTTTGGTAAAAAGGAAGAATTAATACTATGAAGGTGTTAAGGGAAACCTCCCTGGCTGATCCTGTAAATAAAATAGTATATTTCTTTCAGATAATATGCTACATTTTTATATCAATTTAATTACTATTTAAAAAGGAGGTCGGTTGACTCAACAATGGTCCTTACCGGACAAACACTGGCATATCGGCAAGGGAACCGGGCTTACAGTTAAACCGGCATTCTTTTATAATACAGTAATGAGTGTTGGCATAAAAGGTGTTATCGGAATATTTTCACCGGCAACAATTAAAACTGAAGAATTAATACCTGCTAATTAGAAGTTAGAATTCAGATATCAAATTAAAGGGTATAGCTTAAGGTTATGCCCTTTATTATTTTGTATGAACTTTATTGTCGTACAATATGTTTACCTATGAGCTCACTTTTGATATATTTGTCTTAACAGAAAGTTATTAAGTTTTTAGTGCAATGAAAAGCAAATACATGAATCCTTACATAGCAGGAACTATGCTTGGGATAGTTCTACTTCTGGCGATGTATCTTTCAGGTCGCGGACTGGGAGCAAGCGGAGGGCTCAAATATTGTGTTGTTTCAGCTGTCGGAGCTGTTGCCCCGTCACATGCTGAAAAATCGGTATATTACAGTAAATATTTTGAAAACGGGAATAAACCACTGAAAAACTGGCTGGTTATTGAAATTATGGGTGTGCTTGCAGGAGGTTTTATTTCCGGAGCATTATCAAAAAGGCTAAAGTTTAAAATTGAAAAATCACCAAAAATATCGAATACCCGGCGTCTTATCTTTGCGTTTCTGGGTGGTGTATTTTTCGTTTACGGGGCACAGCTTGCCCGCGGTTGTACCAGCGGTGCGGCACTATCAGGAATGGCTGTTCTCTCGGTCGCAGGTTTTGTTACCATGATTGCAATTTTCGGGTCAGCCTACATTTTTGCCTGGTTTTTCAGAAAAAACTGGATATGAGTTTGCCTGGAACAATGAGCTCCGGGAAGTTGGCATCTTACTGATGAGAAATAAATGCTGATAACAAGATAATTTGACAATAAACAATTACAGAAAATATAATGGGACCAATATCATCATTAATACAAATGCCTGAATGGCTTGATTTGCTGATAGCTCTTCTCATAGGGATCGGATTCGGGTTTTCCCTTGAACAAGCAGGGTTCTCGTCGAGCAGGAAACTTGCAGGAATGTTTTACGGATATGATACTACAGTTATTAAGGTCTTCTTCACTGCAGCAATAGTCGCTCTGGTTGGATCGCAATTTCTAAGTTTTTTCGGATTATTGAATCTGAACCAGGTATTTGTTAACGAATTCTATGTAACGGCTTCAATAGTAGGTGGAGTAATAATGGGTGCCGGTTTCATAATGGGAGGTTTTTGTCCTGGAACCGGGTTGAGTGCCCTGTCAATTGGCAAAGTTGATGCGCTTTTTTTCTTTGCAGGAGGCTTAACAGGAGCATTCCTATTTGCTGAAACCTATCCTCTAATACAGAACCTGGCAAATGGCTCGTACAAAGGACCAGCAAAGATTAACGAAGTGCTTGGTATCACACCCGGACTATTTACTGTTCTGCTAATCGTTGCAGCCGTGGCAATGTTCTGGATTGCAGAGCTGGCAGAGAAAAAATTTGCAAGGCCAGATATCACTAACGAGCTATAACCACTAATTATATGAATATCAGAAGAAAATATGCTGTTTTACTAATGAGTCTTGGCATAATACTGGCTCTCCTCCCCTTATCCGGGAACCGGTCATTTACTGTCAAACCAAAACAGCTGCTACCAGTGGTTAATAACAGTGAGCTGGCGTTTACTGCTGACCAGGTGGCAAGATTTATCGTGTCTGAAGACAGTACAATTCAATTAGTTGATCTGCGCCCTTCTGAAGAATTCCGGGAGTTCAATATTCCAGGATCAGTTAATCTTCCTTATAAAGATCTGCTTAATACTGACCCTGCAAATCTTATAACCAATCCTGATACCAGGTATATTTTTTACTCAAACGGTGTTTTTGATGCAAATTTTGCATTAGTCATAGCTAAGGGAATGAATTATAATAATGTATATATAATGAATGGGGGTCTAAATGAATGGTTCAATACTGTCATGAACTCCACTTTTACGGGGAATGTAATTTCTGCCCGTGAAAATGCACTATTTGAAACAAGAACAAGGGCCAGAAGATTATTTACTGAAATAAACAGTCTGCCTGATAGTCTTAAACAAAAATATTATGAAGCTAAACACCTGGAGACTAAAAAACTTGATGGAGGATGTGAGTAACATTATAAGGCTCTATACCTTATAATGAAGCAGAGAGGAAACCAGGAACGAAGCTTACTAAAAAGGTTTGATTCGGGTCACCCTCTAAGAGTCCGGCAATTACTGAATAAAAATGATTATTGTGAATGATACATTGACAAAACATAACACCTGAAAATCAATGATGGTCTTTGCATGGTTCGCGATACACTGAAAAACATATTAAAGAGATGGAAACAATTAAGCAATACAGGGTGGTAATAATGATTGTGTGCCTGGTACTTGTACTGGTTGTAATCAGATCGGCCGGAATCAACCATTTTAAAACTGATGCAAAG
>JFJP01005640.1_pt1 | contig 15124 bp, 14 predicted proteins | sample 431651 | NCBI WGS metagenome assembly JFJP01 (sample SAMN02602958, study PRJNA72255) | Microbial mat metagenome, whole genome shotgun sequencing project. | biome: fresh water; feature: sink hole; material: water; isolation source: purple microbial (photo- and chemosynthetic) mats found in...
CAGCGATGCAAACGCCCGCGAACAGACCAGGTCGTAGCTGCCACGCAGTTTCTCCACCCGCGCGTGCAAGGCCCGCAGATGGGGCAAACCCAGGCTCACAGCCACCTGTTGGATGAACGCAGCCTTCTTGCCAACAGTGTCCACACAATGCACTTCGAGCGCCGGGCAGCAAATGGCCAGCACCACTCCGGGCAGCCCGGCCCCCGAGCCGACATCGAGCAGACGCAGCGATTTGCGCTCACCCGGCGCATCAGCCGCCCGGTGCGCAGATGCCAAATAGGCTTGCACCGGGTTCACCACGGCCAGACTGTCAAGCAGATGGTGCGTCAACATCTCTTGCGGGTCGCGCACTGCCGTCAGGTTATAGACCTTGTTCCACTTGTCAATCAAGCTCAGATAGTTCAGCAACTGCCCGACCTGCGTGTCGTCCAGTGCCAGCGCCAGCCCAGCCAAACCCTGGCGCAAAGCGGGCTCCAGCGACTGGGTCATGGCGTCGGCGCCGACAAATCGCTGGCAAAGCCTTTGAGTCTCGACTTCTTCAGGTGAATCAGCAACAAAGAGATCGCCGCTGGCGTGACTCCCGACAGGCGCGATGCCATGCCCAAGGTCTCTGGCTTGAACTTGTTGAGCTTCTGGCGCACCTCAAAGCTCAGCGCACTCACCTGCATGTAGTCAAGATCTTGCGGCAGCCGCAGCAGGTCGTAGTGCGCGGCGCGATCCACATCGGTCCGTTGCCGTTCAATGTAGCCCGCGTACTTGGCACCAACCTCGACCTGCTCAACCACCGCGCGCGCCAGCGCCAGCGCCTCGTCCGGCCAGGTGCCAGGCTCAGGTTCAAGCAGGCCCTGCGGTGCCAGCTCAGTCAGTTCCGCCGATGCGTACTTGCCACCGTCCAGCGACATCAACGCGGTGTAGCTGACGTCGGGGCGTCTGAGCAGGTCGGCCAGCGAATACTCGCGCTCAATGGCTTTGCCCAGCACACGCTCTGACTCCGCCGGATCGAGCTTGGCCGGGCTGACCCAGATCGAGCGCAGGCGCTCTGTTTCACGTGAAACAGCATCGCGCTTGCGGCAATAAGCCTCCCAGCGCGGGTTGTCCACCAGACCGAGTTGACGGCCGACTTCGGTCAGCCGGACATCGGCGTTGTCTTCACGCAGTTGCAGCCGAAACTCGGCACGACTGGTAAACATGCGGTAGGGTTCGGTCACGCCCTTGGTGATCAGGTCGTCCACCATCACACCCAGATAGGCCTGGTCACGCGCCGGCAGCCAACTGTCGTGCGCAAAGTCAATCGCACCAGCCGCACTGTGCGCTGCCACCCCCGCGCCCATGGCACGCACCTGCAAGGCCGCATTGATGCCTGCAAACAAGCCCTGCGCTGCTGCCTCCTCATAACCAGTGGTGCCGTTGATCTGACCGGCAAAAAACAGCCCGCCCAAGGCACGCGTCTCAAAGTTGCTGCGCAACTGCTGCGGATCAAAGTAGTCGTACTCAATGGCGTAGCCGGGGCGCAACAGGTGCGCGTTTTCCAGCCCGGCCATGCTGCGCACCAGTTGGTACTGGATGTCAAACGGCAGGCTGGTACTGATGCCGTTGGGGTAGTACTCGTGGGTGCTCAGGCCTTCGGGCTCCAGAAAAATCTGGTGACTGTCTTTGTCGGCAAAGCGGTTGATCTTGTCTTCGACACTGGGGCAATAACGCGGCCCGATGCCTTCGATCTTGCCGGTGAACATCGGGCTGCGGTCAAAGCCGCTGCGAATGATGTCGTGCGTGCGCTCGTTGGTGTGCGTGATCCAGCACGACATCTGCAGCGGATGCTGCTCTGGCCGGCCCAGAAAACTGAACACCGGCATGCCCGGCCCGCCGGCGACACCCCCAGGCGCCGCGCCCGCTTCGCCCATGGCCGACCCGTGCACGCCATCACCCAGTTGCTCCTGACAACGGCTGAAGTCAATGCTGCGCCCATCGATGCGCGGAGGCGTGCCGGTTTTCAGCCGCGCCTGCGGCAGCTTCAGCTCCTTGAGCCGAGCGCTCAACGACAAGGCTGGCGGGTCGCCGGCACGGCCGGCCGGGTAGTTGGCCAGGCCCACATGCACCTTGCCATCCAGAAAAGTGCCCGCGGTCAACACCACGGTGCTTGATGCAAAGCGGATGCCCAACTGCGTCACCGCCCCCACCACCCGGTCACCCTGCACCATCAGGTCATCCACCGCCTGCTGAAACAGCCACAAGTTGGGCTGGTTTTCCAGCCGGCGGCGAATCGCGGCCTTGTACAGAATGCGATCCGCCTGCGCCCGGGTGGCGCGCACGGCCGCCCCCTTGCTGGCATTCAGAATCCGGAACTGCACCCCGCCCTCATCGGTCGCCAGCGCCATGGCGCCGCCCAGGGCATCGACCTCTTTCACCAGATGGCCTTTGCCAATACCGCCAATCGACGGATTGCAACTCATCTGCCCCAGGGTTTCGATGTTGTGGGTCAGCAGCAGCGTGGTGCAGCCCATGCGGGCGGCCGCCAGGGCGGCCTCGGTGCCGGCGTGACCGCCGCCGACCACGATCACGTCAAAGTGTTGGGGGTAGAGCATGGGCGCGATTTTACTGACCAGCGCCAAAAACCATAGCGCCAACAAGTCTGGATCGGCGCCTGCAGCCAGATCAGAGGCACAATGGGGACCGGCATTTTTTGTCACAAGCTTTACTACAGGACATGATCATGGGAACCGGAAAAATACTCGTCGCCCAAGGCGGTGGCCCGACCGCCGTCATCAACCAATCACTCGTGGGCGTTGCGCTCGAAGCGCGCCGCTTCGGCCAGATTGGCCACATCTATGGTGCGCTGCACGGCGTGCGCGGCATCATCGATGAAGACTTTGTTGACCTCACGCAAGAGACCAGCCACAACCTGGAGCTGGTCGCCAGCACGCCCTCGTCAGCGCTGGGCTCGACGCGCGACAAGCCCGATGCCGCCTATTGCCATGAAATTTTCAAGGTGTTGCAAGCGCACCAGATCGGCCATTTTTTCTACATCGGTGGCAATGATTCGAGCGACACGGTGCGCATCGTCAGCGAAGAGGCCCACGCCGCCAACTACCCGCTGCGCACCATCCACATCCCCAAGACGATCGACAACGACCTGGTCGGCAGCGATCACACACCCGGTTTTCCGTCGGCGGCACGTTTTGTCGCGCAGGCCTTTGCCGGCGCCAACCTCGACAACGCTGCCCTGCCTGGCGTCTATGTGTGTGTGGTGATGGGGCGCCATGCCGGTTTTCTGACAGCCGCCTCGGCCCTGGGCAAGAAATTCCCCGACGACGGCCCACACCTGATCTACCTGCCCGAGCGCACCTTTGTGCTCGACAAGTTCCTGGCCGATGTCAAAGCAATTTACGAGCGCCATGGCCGCTGTGTGATTGCCGTGTCGGAAGGCATCCACGACGAGTCCGGCGCGCCCATTGCCGCCCTGCTGGCCAAAGACCTGGAGCACGACGCGCACGGCAATGTGCAGCTCTCGGGCAGCGGCGCCTTGGCTGACTTGCTGTGCGAAGAGATCAAGACCAAGCTCAAGATCAAGCGTGTGCGCGGCGACACCCTGGGTTATATGCAGCGCTCGTTCATCGGTTGTGTGTCAGACGTGGACCAGCGTGAGGCGCGCGAAGTCGGTGAAAAGGCGGTGCAATTTGCCATGTGGGGCAGCCAGGACGGCTCGGTGGCCATCAAGCGCACCGGCTTTTATTCGGTGGACTACGAGTTGCTGCCACTGACCACGGTGGCCGGCAAGACGCGCACCATGGAAGACGAGTTCATCTCAGCCAGCGGCACCGACGTGACCGACGCCTTCCGGCTCTATCTGCGCCCGCTGCTGGGCTCGGGCATGCCGGATGCCTTTCGCTTGCGCAACAACCCTGTGCCCAAGGTCTTGCACAAGTAAATCGGCCTGCAGCGCTTATTTGATAAGCGCTGCCAGCTCTATTATCAATAGCATCAAGAGAACCCATGAAACTTCTGGTGTTTGCCGGCAGCACAAGGCAGCAGTCATACAACCGGCAGCTTGCGCGCGCCGTCGCCGATCTGGCGGGCACGCGTGGCGCCGAGGTCACCCTGTTGGAGCTGGCCAGCCTGGAGATCCCTCTGTACAACGCCGACCTGGAGGCTCAGGGCACACCCGCCGATGTGATCCGCCTCAAGCAACTGCTGTGGCAGCACCCGGGCTGGATCATCTGCTCGCCTGAATACAACGGCGGCATGACGGCGCTGCTGAAAAACGCGCTGGACTGGGCCTCCAGCCCGGTCCGGGGCGACCCGGACTGGGGCGATGGCCTCAAGCCCTTTGCTGGCAAGGTGGTCGGCTTGCTGGCCGCGTCGCCCGGTGCGCTGGGCGGCTTGCGTTCGCTGGCGCAGTTGACCCCGATGCTGCTCAATCTGCAGTGCTGGGTGGCCCCGCGCCAGTTTGCGCTGGGGCAGGCGGCACAGGCTTTTGCGGCGGACGGCCAATTGCAGGTGGCACAGCAACGCGCCGGGGTGCAGGCCGTGCTGGAGCAGGTGTTGTGGGCCAGCGCGCGGCTGGGGTCTGCCTGACGCTCTGTTTTCAGTAGCTGCCTGCGCTTACTAAATAAGGGTTTCAAGGCTTTTTTGCTCTAATTCCTGAAAATCTCAGGGCTTGTAGTGCGCCGATTAAACTCAGGGCCTGCAAGATCAGGTTGCCACGGTATCGCTCATGGAGCCGGCCCTGCGTGACCTTGGACCCCACCGAACCACCGTTTTTCATCCCATACCACCATGAAACTGTATTTCTCGGCCGGTGCCTGCTCGCTGGCACCCCACATCGTCTTGCATGAAACCGGTCTGGCGTTCGAGGCCATTTCGGCGCCCACCAAAACCCACAAGCTGGCCGATGGCACAGACTACTACAGCATCAACCCGCTGGGTTATGTGCCGCTGCTGGTGCTCGACGATGGCCGACAGTTGCATGAATGTGCCGCCATCATGCAATACCTGGCCGACCAGGCCCCCGCCAAACAGTTGGCGCCGGCCAACGGCAGCTTTGAGCGCTACAAGCTGCAAGAGTGGCTCAACTTCATTGCCACCGAACTGCACAAGGGCTTTTCGCCGCTGTTCACACCGGGCATGCCCGACGAGGCCAAGGCGCTGGCCAGGACCCGGCTCGAAGGGCGCCTGAAATGGGTCGATGGCGAACTTGCCGGGCGCAGCCACTTGATGGGCGAGCTGTTCACGGTGGCCGATGCCTACTTGTTTGTCGTGCTGGGCTGGTCCAAGTACGTTGGCATGGACTTGTCGGCGCTGACGCAAATCAGCGCGTTCATCGCCCGCGTGGCGGCGCGCCCCGGGGTCCAGGGTGCTTTGCGCTCTGAAGGCCTGCTGGCCTGAGGCAGCCCAGCGTGCATGCCCCTCAAGACATCTCGGTGCTGGCCGACCCGGCCTGCCATGAGGCAGCCGGCGCCCAACGCGGCAGCAGCACACCGCAACGCCCACTGCCTGTGGCGGTGCCTGACTACCTTGAAAAAACCTACTGGTGGGCCTACACCCATCCCAACGCGGTACGCGTGTTTGAGCGCCAGTGGCTGGTCAACCTGATTTTGTGGGGCAACTTTGCCCGTCTGCGCGACCTGGCCTTGCAAGAAATGGGCGATCAGATCGACGGCCAGGTGCTGCAGGTGGCCTGCGTTTATGGCAACCTGACCGAGCATCTGGTGCGCCGCCTGAGTCCGCAAGCCCATTTGAACGTGATCGACGTCGCACCGGTGCAAATCGACAACCTGCACCGCAAGCTCAGCGACAAGCGTCAGGTCAGCATCCTGCAGCAAGACGCCTCGCGCATGCGCTTTGCCAGCGCCAGCCACGATGCGGTGCTGGTGTTTTTCTTGTTGCATGAAATGCCGCTGGAGGTGCGTCGCCAAACGCTGGCCGAGGCGCTGCGTGTCACCCGTCCGGGTGGCAAACTGGTGCTGGTGGATTACCACAAGCCGGTGGCCAGCAACCCGTTTCGTTATCTGATGCGCCCCATCCTGAGCCTGCTGGAGCCTTTTGCGCTGGACTTGTGGCGGCACGACATCACGCATTGGCTGCCCGATGACCTGCGCCACCTTCAGGTCACCCGTGAAACCTATTTTGGTGGTCTGTACCAGAAGCTGGTGATCACCCGCTGAGTGTCCCGGGTGCATCGGCACCCTGGGGCTGTGACAAAGCGCACCGGGCCAGCCTGGCGGCTGGCCCGATAATCCGCCCAATTTTTTGCACACACTGTGACCGCCGTGAACCCGCCATCCACCCTGACCCTGAGCCGCCTTGGCTGCAGCAAGGGCGGGCGGGCGCTTTTTCGCGACATCGACTGCAGTCTGCACAGCGGCCAGTGGCTGTATGTCACCGGCCCCAACGGCGTTGGCAAAACCAGTTTGCTGCGCATGCTGTGCGGTTTGGCGCCGGTCGAATCGGGTGCCATTTTGTGGAACCAGCAGCCCATTGGCAGCCAGCGTGAGGCCTATCTGCAAGACCTGTTTTATCTGGGGCATCTGAATGCCTTGCAGGAGTCCATGACGGTCGAAGAAAACCTGCGCTTTTGCAGCGCGCTGGCAGGTCAGTGCGCAGACGGCGCCCAGATACAGGGCTTGCTGACCCGCTTTGGCTTGCGTGGACGCGCGCGCCAGTTGGTGCGCCACCTCTCGCAGGGGCAAAAGCGCCGGGTCGCCCTGTCGCGCCTGCTGCTGAGCCGTGCCCGGCTGTGGGTGCTGGACGAGCCCTATGTCGCCATGGACGAAGGCGGCGTGCGCATGCTGGCCGACCTGATCGCCAGCCACCTCGACGCCGGTGGCCTGGCGGTGTTGACCAGCCACCAAAAAGTGGCGGTAGGCGAACATCCGGCGCAGTTGCTGGAACTGTGTGCAGCATGACCCTGCAACTCAAAGCCCTCACCCTGCCTGATGTGATGCTGGCGGTGATCCGCCGCGAAGTGGCGCTGGGCATGCGGCAAAAGGGCGAGGTGCTGACGCCACTGGTGTTCTTCATGGTGGTGACCAGCCTGTTTCCGCTCGGGGTGGGCGCCGAGTCGCAACTGCTGCTGCGCATGGCACCCGGGGTGCTGTGGGTCAGCGCCTTGCTCGCCGCCATGCTGAGCCTGCAACGCATGTTTGCCACCGACTACGCCGATGGTTCGCTGGAGCAAATGGTGCTGTCACCCACCCCGCTGGGCCTGCTGGTGCTGGCCAAGGCACTGGCGCACTTTCTGGTCTCGGGCCTGCCGCTGGTGGCGATTGCCCCGGTGCTCGGGCTGCAGTTTGGGCTGGATGCCCGCGCCCTGGGCATTTTGATGGTGACCCTGCTGCTGGGCGCCCCCACGCTGAGCCTGATCGGCAGCATTGGCGCGGCGCTGACGCTGGGCGTGCGTGGCGCCGGCGTGTTGTTGTCGCTGCTGATTCTGCCGCTTTATATTCCGGTGCTGATCTTTGGCGCCGGTGCGGTCGAGGCCGACGCCGCCGGGCTGGGTTTTTCTGGCCATCTGTCACTGCTGACAGCCATGCTGGTGCTGTCTTTGTTCTTTGCCCCTTTTGCCACCGCTGCCGCATTGAGGATTTCGCTCGAATGACAAGCACCCCGATTCACTGGTTCAAATTTGCCTCACCGCAAAACTTTTATTTCCTGGCCGGCAGGCTGTGGCCGTGGTTTGCCGCGCTGGCGGCGCTGTTGATGCTGCTGGGCTTGTGGATCGGCTTTTTTGTCGCACCCATCGATGCCCAGCAGGGCCAGGGCTACCGCATCATTTTTGTGCATGTGCCGGCCTCGCAGATGGCCATGTTCATCTACCTGGTGATGGCCGCCTGGGCCGGGGTGGGCCTGGCCTTCAACACCCGCTTGTCGGGCATGATGGCACAGGCACTGGCGCCCACCGGTGCGTTGTTTGCCTTTTTGTCGCTGTTCACCGGCGCCCTGTGGGGCAAGCCGATGTGGGGCACCTGGTGGGTGTGGGACGCGCGCCTGACCTCCACGCTGATCCTGTTCTTTCTCTATCTGGGTTTCATGGCCTTGCAAGCCAGCATCGACGACCCGCGCCGGGCCGACCGGGCCGGTGCCGTGCTGGCGCTGGTGGGTGCGGTGAATGTGCCCATCATCTACTTTTCGGTCAAATGGTGGAACACCTTGCACCAGGGTGCATCGGTGTCGCTCAAGGGCAGCTCCATGGCCAGCACCATGCTGACCGGCATGCTGGTAATGGTCGTGGCGTTCTGGATGTACGCCATCGCCATGGCCTTGCTGCGGGTGCGCAACATCATTCTTGACCGTGAACGACATACCGAATGGGTGAAACATGCAGTGGCATAGTCTTGAGGAATTCCTGCACATGGGCGGCTACGCCCTGTATGTCTGGGGCAGCTTTGGCGCGACTGCACTGGTCTTGCTGGGCGAAATCTGGCAGGTGCGTGCGCAGCGACGCCAAATTCTCGGAAACCTTCGCGACGAATTGCTGTCTCACGCTGCCTGTTCCACTGAAACGAACGATCCAACACCATGAAATCACGTTACAAGCGCGGCGCCATCGTCCTCGGTGGCCTGGCCAGCGTCAGCCTGGCGGCCTATTTTGTGCTCAACGCCTTTGAGAGCAATCTGGTCTTTTTCTTCACACCAACCCAGATCGAAACCGGCGAAGCGCCCAAAGACCGCACCTTTCGTGTCGGCGGCATGGTCAAGGAGGGTTCCGTCAAGCGCGACAACATGACGGTGAACTTCATCGTCACCGACACCGCCAAAGACGTGCGGGTGGCCTACACCGGCATCCTGCCCGACCTGTTCAAAGAGGGCAAGGGCGTGGTGGCGCAGGGCCGGCTGGACGCCAACGGCCAGTTCACCGCGTCTGAGGTACTGGCCAAACACGACGAAAACTACATGCCACCCGAAGCTCAACACGCGATGGACCAGGCCCAGCTTGACAAAGCGGCCAAAACACTCAAATAAGGACACCCCACCATGATCCCTGAACTCGGCCATTTCGCGCTCATTTTGTCTTTGCTGGTCTCGGCCTGTCTGGGTGTGCTGGGCCTGGCCGGCGCCCAGTTGCAACGCCAGCACTGGATGGTGTTCAGCCGTGCCGCAGCGCAAGCCTTGTGGGTGCTGTCGGCGCTGTCTTTCGCCTGCCTGACCTATGCCTTCACGGTGAACGATTTCTCGGTCGTGTACGTCGCCCAGCAGTCCAACACCCAGTTGCCCATGCTCTACAAGGTGTCGGCGGTGTGGGGCGGACACGAAGGCTCGCTGTTGCTGTGGCTGGTGATGCTGACCAGTTGGATGATGGCCGTCAGCATTTTTTCGCGCCAGTTGCCGCTGGCCATGGTGGCGCGCGTGCTGGGTGTGCTGGGGCTGGTCACGGTCGGCTTCCTGCTGTTCATGCTGCTCACCTCCAACCCGTTTCTGCGCCTGTCTGACATCCCTGAAGACGGCCGCAGCCTGAACCCGCTGTTGCAAGACCCCGGCCTGGTGTTTCACCCGCCGCTGCTCTACATGGGCTATGTCGGCATGGCGGTGCCGTTTGCCTTTGCCATTGCGGCGCTGCTGGGCGGCCGGCTGGACGCCGCCTGGGCGCGCTGGTCACGCCCCTGGGCCACTGCCGCCTGGATTTTTCTCACCCTGGGCATTGCGCTGGGGTCCTGGTGGGCTTATTACGAGCTCGGCTGGGGCGGCTGGTGGTTCTGGGACCCGGTTGAAAACGCCTCTTTTCTGCCCTGGCTGATCAGCACCGCCTTGATCCATTCACTGGCCGTCACCGAAAAGCGCGGCCTGTTTCGGCACTGGACCATCATCCTGGCGATCACCTCGTTCTCACTGAGCCTGCTCGGAACCTTTCTGGTGCGCTCGGGCGTTTTGACCTCGGTGCACGCCTTTGCCACCGACCCGCGCCGCGGCGTTTTCATCCTGATCTTTCTGGCGGTGGTGGTGGGCGGCTCGTTCATCCTGTTTGCGCTGCGCGCTGGCAAAGTGCGAGGCGGTGGCAGCTTTGCGCTGGTGTCGCGCGAAACATTTTTGCTGGTCAACAACGTGCTGCTCACTGTGGCCATGGCCAGCGTCTTGCTCGGCACCCTCTACCCGCTGATCATCGACGCGCTCAATCTGGGCAAGCTCTCGGTGGGGCCGCCGTATTTCAACGCCGTGTTTGCACCCATCATGGTGCCGGTGCTGTTGTTCATGGTGATCGGTTCGTATGCGCGCTGGAAAAACGACACCCTGCGCGAGATCGGGCGCCGGCTGCGGCCGGTGGCAATCGTCTCGGTGCTGCTGGGCTGCACCCTGCCGCTGCTGGCAGGCGCCTGGTCGCCGCTGGTGGCCATGGGCCTGACGCTGGCGATCTGGATCGTGCTGGGCTCGCTGGCGCACATCTATCAACAGCAAAAGTCCACTGCCGCCGGCCAAAGCGCACCGCTGTCGTACTGGGGCATGCATGTGGCGCACATCGGCATTGCCGTCTGCGTGGTCGGCATCACCATGGTGAAAGGCTATGAAACTGAAAAAGACGTGCGCATGGCGCTGGGCGACACCGTGTCGGTGGGTGGCTACACCTTCAAGCTGACCGACATCCGCACCGCCCCCGGTCCCAACTACAAGGCCGACATCGGCACCGTCGAGCTCAGCCGCGACGGCCGCCTGCTGCGCAACCTGTACCCCGAAAAGCGCGCTTACTTTTCGTCCACCATGCCCATGACCGAGGCCGCCATCGACAGCAGCCTGACACGCGACGTGTATGTGTCGCTGGGCGAAAAGCTTGACGATGGCCCGCCCGCGGCGTGGGCGGTACGCGTCTATCACAAGCCCTTTGTCAGTTGGATCTGGTTTGGCTGCCTGATCATGGCCATTGGCGGCAGCATGGCGGCACTGGACCGGCGCTATCGCAAAAAACTGGCCCAGGCCGCAGCCAGCACCCCTCTGGATGGCACACCCATGAGGGCGGCATGAAAAAAACCTTGCTGATTCCACTGGCCATCTTCATGGTGCTGGTGGTGTTTCTGGCCATTGGCCTCACGCGTGACCCGCGTGAAATCCCCTCGCCACTGATTGGCAAGCCGGCCCCGGTGTTCACCGCACCGGTGCTGGACGGTGCTGGCAAGGTGTTTTCGTCCAAAGACATGCTGGGGCAGGTGTGGTTGCTCAACACCTGGGCCTCCTGGTGCGTGGCCTGCCGCCAGGAACACCCGCTGCTGGTCGAGCTGGCCAAGAGCAAGACCTTTGCCATCGTCGGGCTGGACTACAAAGACCAGGACGCCGACGGCCTGAAATGGCTGGCGCGCTACGGCAACCCCTACGACGTGTCCATCACCGACCGCGATGGCCGCATCGGCATTGACTTTGGCGTCTATGGCGTGCCCGAGAGCTTTCTGATCGACAAGGCCGGCCTGATCCGCTACAAGCAAATCGGCCCGTTCACCCCGGAGTCCATCCGCGACAAGCTGTTGCCCTTGGTGAGGGAGCTACAAAAATGAAAGCATTCCTCGCTTGTCTGTACTTGCTTGCAAGCCTTTTTGGCAACAACCCGGCCGGGGCCAACGAAGCCGCCCCGCTGGCCGATGACCCGGTGGTCGAGCAGCGCCTGACCGTGATCGCTGAAGAGCTGCGCTGCCTGGTATGCCAGAACGAATCGCTGGCCGGCTCGCGCGCGGACCTGGCGCTGGACTTGCGCCGCGAGGTGCGCAACCTGATCAAGTCTGGCAAGAGCGACGCCGAGATCAAAACCTTTCTGGTCGATCGCTATGGCGATTTCATCCTGTACCGCCCGCCGGTCAAACCCACCACCTGGCTGCTCTGGTTCGGGCCACTGGCCTTGCTGCTGCTGGCCGGCTGGGTGCTGTTTTCGATCATCCGCCGCAACCAGCGTGACACCGCCGCACCCACACTGGATGCGGACCAACGTGCCAAAGCACAAGCACTTCTGCAAGAGACCGACTCTTCCAAACAATGAATTCATTTATCGCGCTTGCAGCCATCCTGACCCTGTTGCTGCTGATCTGGTTGCTGCGGCCCTTGTTGCGTCGCCAGCAGGACAGCGGCACCACCAGCGCTGCGCTCAACACTGCCTTGCACCGCGACCAACTGCAAGCCCTGCAAACCGACCTGGCGCGCGGACTGATCAGCCAGCCCGACTTTGAAACCGCCCGTGACGAGCTGCAACTGCGCCTGCTTGACGACGCGCAAGACGACACCCCCCCGGCCACCCCGACCGCACCCCGCAGCGCGCGCGCACGCAACACCGCCATCCTGGTCGGCTTGACCGTGCCGTTGCTGTCGCTGGCGCTGTACCTGCAGTTGGGCCAGCCGGCGGCCATCGATGCGCAGGCCAAAGCCAATGTCAGCGAGCAGGAAATCCGCCAAATGATCGACACCCTGGCGCAACGGCTGAAAGAAAAACCCGACAACCCGCAAGGCTGGGCCATGCTGGCACGCTCCTACAAGGTGATCGGAAGCTTTGACGAAGCCATCGACGCCTTTGAAAAAGCCGGCGCCCTGGTGCAAAGCCAGCCCGATCTGCTGGTGGACTATGCCGATGTGCTGGCCGTCAAGGCCAACGGCAACCTCGAGGGCCGGCCCATGGCGCTGATCACCCAGGCGCTCAGCCTTGACCCGCAGCACCCGATGGGACTGATGATCTCAGGCGTGGCCGCCTACCGCCGCGCTGACTTCAAACAGGCCATCCAGCAATGGGAAAAGCTGCTGACCGTGCTGGAGCCCGGCTCGCCCGATGCCCAGCAGGTTGAATCAGACATTGCCGACGCACGCGCCAAGGCCGGCCTGGGCACAGCCCCCCTGGCCACCGGCCCCATGACCGCCCCGCCCTTGCGCAGCGCGTCGGCCAACGACACTGGCAAACTGGCACCGGTACCCGAGAGTGCGGCCGCTGGCATGACCCCCGAGATGATCAACCAGATGGTTGAGCGCCTGGCCGCCCGCATGAAAGAAAACCCCGGCGACCTGGCCGGCTGGGCGCGCCTGGCACGGGTTTACAAGGTGCAGGGGCGCCTGGACGAAGCCGCCCAAGCCTATGCCAACACCGGCCAACTGATGGACACCGACGCCAACCTGATGACACAGTATGCCGACTTGCTGGTCATGCGTGCCAAGGGCAGCTTCGCCGGCAAGCCGCAGCAACTCATCGCCAAGGCGCTGGCACTGCAGCCCAAACACCCCATGGCGCTGATGATGGCCGGCCAAGCCGCATACCAGGCGGCCGACTACCGGCTGGCCATTCAGCACTGGGAGTCGGTGCTGACGGTGCTGCCCGCCGGCTCTGACGACGCCAAAGCAGTGCAAGCCGAAATCAGCAGCGCCCGCACCAAACTGGCCGCCAAGTAAGGCACACGCTTTGGCCCGGGGGTCGCTTGCCAGGGCCGGCAAACCCTGTGGACAACTTTTGCACAAGCAGCTGCTTATCCACAGACTGCGCGCTGCTCACAAAGTTGTTCACTTTTGCACGACACCACGAAAGCACACTCATGCACATCCGCTCAGGTGAGCTAAGTGATTGATTTCAATAAGCAAAGGCCACTTGTCCCGGATTTGCTCCACGCCTATCTATTACTAGGTATTTGAATCATTGAATTGATATACAAGACAACACAGCATCCGCATGCCAACACTGTGCCGGTTTGGCACATGAATTGCTATTGATCTGGCATCCCGTGGGTGCCTCCAATGAGGTCGTCGCCCCGCCCCAACGCCTGCGAGCCATCCAGCATGCCCAGCACAGGACCCCTTGATTCAGCGGTGCGCCACCACGATGCGCAAGTGGCAGCGCTGGGCTTGCCGATCTGGGTCGGTGCCGAGCCCACCTATACCGACCGGCTGGCGCAGACCCCGCCCTGGTTGAACCAGGCCCAGGGTGCCGACAAGCAGCCCCGCGCACAAGCTTTGTTGCGCCAGCTTGCCGGCCATTTCCCGGGCGCCCTGCTGCTGCGCAGCCGTGGCCGGCTCTATCCGGGTGAGGACGAGGCGCGCTGGAGCTATGGCTTGCTGAGCCAGCGCGACGGCACACCTTTGTGGCGCGGCCCGCCCGAGCCCCTGCTGCTGGCGCCCGACCACCTGCCCCTGGCCGCGCCGGATGTGCCAGCCTGGGCCGCGGCCCTGTGCACCCGGCTGCGTGCCCACGCCGGCTGCACCTGCCAGGCCCGCCCTGCGCCCAGCCCGCACGACCCGCAGGCCTGGTGCCTGAGCCTGGTGCCGCCCGCCGCGCCCCCTGGCAGCGCAGCGTTGCAGATTCTGTTGGGTGTGCAAGCCATCCAGAGCGCTGCCAGGCCCGACGCCCAGGCCTGCGCCGTGCTGCACTGGCCGGCGCTTGACGATGTGGACCTGTTCCTGACGCTGTTGGCTTGCGTCGAACAGGCCAGCACCGCCTGTGGCCTGCGCGCACTGGTGCTGGCTGGCGAGCCAGTGCCGGTTGATCAGCGCCTGGCGCTGACCACGCTGACGCCCGACCCGGCGGTGATCGAAGTCAACACCGCCCCGAGCAGCAACGCCAGCGCCTTTCTGCAACTGGCGCGCCAGATCGACCGCGCCGCGCTGGCCTGCCAGTTGGCCCCCTATCGCCTGTACTTCAATGGCCAGGTGGCCGACTCGGGCGGTGCCGGGCAGATCACGCTGGGCGGGCCCAGCCCGGCCACCAGCGTGTTTGTCAGCCACGCCGCGCTGCTGCCCGGCCTGGTGCGCTATTGCAACCAGCATCCGGCGCTGAGCTATTTGTTTTCGCACGACTTTGTCGGGCCGGGGGGCCAGGCCGTGCGTGCCGACGAGCGCGGCAGCGACGCCCTGGACGAGTTGCGGCTGGCACTGCACCTGGTCGAGCAACAGCCGCAGGCCACCGCGGTGCAGCGCTGCCAAAGCCTGATTCCATTTTTGTGCGATGTGCTGGGCAACCGGCACCGCGCCGAGATCAACATCGAAAAGGGGCGCGGCCAACTGGGGCTGGTCGAGTTTCGCGCCCTGCGCATGCAGCACAGCCCCGAGCGCGCCACGGCCATCGCCTGCCTGCTGCGCGCCCTGGCCGCCATGCTGGCCACCCAGCCCCACTCCGCGCCGCTCACCTCGTGGGGGCCGGCGCTGCACCAGCGCTATGCCATGCCGTTTTACCTGCAGGCCGACCTGGATG
>JFJP01030770.1_pt1 | contig 15124 bp, 12 predicted proteins | sample 431651 | NCBI WGS metagenome assembly JFJP01 (sample SAMN02602958, study PRJNA72255) | Microbial mat metagenome, whole genome shotgun sequencing project. | biome: fresh water; feature: sink hole; material: water; isolation source: purple microbial (photo- and chemosynthetic) mats found in...
CTGCCGGTCGCCGCCTTTCTGAATGCGCGCCAACTGTCCGGCCGACGATTGGGCACGGCATGAAGGTTCGCGCCAGCGCAGCCCGGGTGCTGGGGCAGGTCTTCGGCAACGGAGCTTCGCTGAGTACCGCACTACCGCCGACCTTGAGCGCGACGGATCCCCACAATCGCGGCCTGCTCCAGGAATTATGCTATGGGGTCTGTCGCTGGCATCCGCAGTTGCAGGCCTGGCTGGATCGATTACTGACGCGACCGCTGGACCCGCGTGAACACGCGATTCACGCCCTGTTACTAATCGGTTTATATCAGTTGCAGCATCTGCGCATTCCCGAATACGCCACGGTGGCGGAAACCGTCGCGGCCGCCCGGATCTTGCGGAAACCGTGGGCCGCCGGTTTAATCAATGCCGTGTTGCGTGCAGCAGTCCGACGGCAGGCGGAACGGGCCCAGATGCTGGAAGCCGATCCGGTCGCCCGCACCGCTCATCCCCGCTGGCTGCTCGAACGGTTGCAACAGGATTGGCCGGATGACGGGTCAGCTATCGTTGCCGCTAATAACGCCCGCCCGCCGTTGACCCTGCGCATTAACCCGCATCACGACCGACCGGATTCACTTTCAGACCGAGGCACAAAAGTCGCCCACGTCGCCACCGCGCTGATTTTATCCGAACCCGTAGACCCGGCAACCTTGCCCGGTTTTGCGGAAGGCTGGATTTCCGTGCAGGACGCCGCCGCCCAACTGGCAGCGCCGTTGCTGGACGTTCAACCCGGGATGCGGGTACTGGACGCTTGCGCGGCTCCCGGCGGTAAAACCGGCCATGTGCTGGAATGCGTCCCTGATGCGGATTTGACCGCACTGGATCAGGACGCCGCCCGTCTGGAACGGGTGCGAGAAAATTTGCATCGACTGGGCGTCCAAGCACGTTTGGTGACGGGCGATGCCCGGCAACCGGCGACATGGTGGGATGGGATTCCCTATGACCGGATTTTGCTGGACGCCCCTTGTTCCGCGACGGGCGTGATTCGTCGCCACCCCGACATCAAACTACTGCGCCGGGAGGCGGACATCGCGACGCTGGCCGTGCAACAACAGGCCATGTTGGCCAGCCTGTGGCCATTGCTGCGCCCCGGCGGCCGGTTGCTATACGCCACCTGCTCAGTCCTGCGTCAGGAGAATGAGCAGGTAATTAACCGCTTTCTGACCGCGCAACCCGATGCCGAAGAGTCGGTTATCCCGGCGCTTTGGGGCCGACCCCTGGCGCACGGCCGGCAAATTCTGCCCGGTGAGGCCGACATGGATGGATTTTATTACGCCCGGTTGTTGAAACATGGCGCATCGCCGGAGGGTGCCTGATGTTAGCGCGTCTTCGCCCTGGGATACGCGGGCTGGCGCTGTTGATCCTGATGATCGCCTCCATCGCCTGGGCCGCGGGTTTTAACGTCCTGGGCGCTTCCACCCGGCTGGATGGCGAAGTCTATCGGTTGAACGCCCAAATCCAGTACCGCTTCAGTGGCGCTGTCCAGGAAGCCTTGAAAAATGGCGTACCGTTGATCATTGAACTGGAGATGGAAGTCCGGCGGCAACGCTCTTGGGTGTGGGATGAAACCGTTTACGCCTTAGTCCAGCGCTTCCGGCTGGAATACCACACGCTCAGCCGGAAATATCTGGTCAGCAATCTCAACAGTGGCGAACGCCGGGCGTTTCCGACCCAGGAGAGTGCTTTGCAGTTCATGGGCCAAATGACCGATTTCCCGTTCCTTGATAAGGGACTGCTGACATCGAACGAGCAGTATCAAGGGGCCCTGCGCGCTCAACTGGACATCGACGCCTTGCCGCCCCCCCTGCGCCTGTTTGCCTACATTTCGAACGACTGGCGCTTGGCCAGTGAGTGGCGGACATGGCGGCTCTGATTCGGCAACTGGCCCGTGGCCAGGGATTGTCCGTGGTCCTCGGATTGCTGGGCATGTTGCTGGTGATCCTGACGCTGATGAGCAACGCGACCACCGATTCGACGCAATTTGAACAGGTCTACGGTTGGATGCTGTTGATCAGTGCCATTGGCCTGTGCGCACTGGCGGTGTTGATTGTTTATAACCTGATCGAGTTGTTGCGTCGTTACCGTCGCCACGCACCGGGTGCGGGCCTCACCCTGCGCCTGGCCGGGGTCTTTGCCGTACTGGCTATTGTGCCGGTGGCGCTGGTCTACAGCTTTTCGCTGACCTTCCTGCAGCGCGGGATCGATAGCTGGTTCAATATCCACGTCGATCGCGGCCTGGAAGGGGCCTTGGAACTCAGTCGCACTGCCCTGGATTTGCGGATGCGCGACGTGCTGAAACAAACCCAGCGGATGGCTAACAATATTGCCGAGAGTGATGGGGAACAGATGGGTCGGCGTCTCGATGAGATGCTGGATCTCGGTGAAGCGTCCGAACTGACCCTGTTTGGCCGTGATGGTCGAATCATCGTCACTGCCACGGCTGCGCCTTCCCTGATCATGCCCGATCCGCCTCCCGATACGGTGTTGCTGCAAGTCCGCCAGGGTCGCAACTACGTCGGGCTGGAGCCGATCCGTGATGCCTTTCACATTCGGGTGGCCGTTAAACTGTTGCTGTTTAGCAATGAAGAAGGGCTGTTGCAGGCGCTGTTTCCGGTGACTGACCGCCTCAGTTTACTGGCGGATGCGGTGCAGGCCGCTTTCGACAGTTATAAGGAACTGGTCTTCCTGCGAGCGCCGCTCAAGGCCAGTTTCACGCTGATTCTGACGCTGACGTTGCTACTGGCGGTGCTGGCGGCGTTCTGGGCGGCGTTCTATACCGCCCGTCGGCTGGTGCGCCCGTTGCGGGAATTGGCGGAAGGGACGCAGGCGGTGGCCGCCGGTCAGTTCGACCAGCAACTGGCGAGGATGGGCAGCGATGAACTGGGCTTCCTCGTGCAGTCATTTAACGAGATGACCCGCAAATTGGCTCAGGCTCGCGATACCGCCCAGCGCAGTCAGCAACTGCTTGAAAGCCAGCACACTTATCTGGAAACGGTGCTGGCGCGGCTCTCTTCCGGGGTACTCACGCTCGATCAACGCGGCCGTTTGCAAACCTGCAACGCGGCGGCGAGCCAGATTCTCGGCGTTGATTTACAGATTTTTATCGGCGCGGACAGCGAACATATCGCGGAGGCCCAACCGGCGTTGCAGGATCTGATCGACGCGATCGGTCCACAGGTCGCGCAAACCGGCGACTGGCGGCAGGAAATCGCCTGGTTCAACAGCGCCGGGCAACGAATTCTGATGTGTCGCGGCAGTTCGTTGCCGGATGCGGTCGGTCTGCGTGGTGGCCATGTCATCGTGTTCGACGACATCACCCACCTGGTGCAGGCCGAACGCTCGGCGGCCTGGGCAGAAGTGGCGCGCCGCCTGGCGCATGAAATCAAGAACCCGCTAACCCCGATTCAACTGGCGGCCGAGCGTATCCGCCACAAATACCTGAAACACATGGACGAAGAACAGGGTCGGGTGCTGGATCGCGGCACCCACACCATCGTTCAGCAGGTCCAGGCGATGAAGGAAATGGTGGACGCTTTTAACGAATATGCCCGTCCGCCACGCCTGCAACTGGCACCGCTGGAACTCAACGACTTTGTGGCCGAAGTGCTCTATCTTTATCGGGATTATCCGGCTAATGTGGAAATTCACCTCGATCTGGCACAGGAACCGCTGTGGATCGACGCCGATAAAGGCCGTTTGCGGCAATTGCTGCACAATCTGGTCAAGAACGCCATTGAGGCCATTCGCGATGGTCACGGCTCCAACCTGTCCATTCAAACCCGCCGTGAGCATGTCACTGGGGCTGATTGCGTGGAATTAAGCGTCTGCGACGATGGTCCGGGCTTCCCGGAACACCTCATAGCCAGCGCTTTTGAACCCTATGTGACTACCAAACCCAAGGGAACCGGGCTAGGATTAGCGGTTGTCAAAAAAATTGTTGAGGAACACGGTGGATGGATTCAACTGGAAACGCCGGTGGCTGGCGGTGCTCGTATCGTAGTCCGGCTGCCGTTCTGCACCGAAACGGTTGGATCACTCCCGCCAGCGGTTCCCACCGTGCCGTCAACCCCCGATAAGGAGTCTGGATGAGTGCGTCCTATATTCTGATCGTTGATGATGAACCCGATATCCGCGATCTGGTGAAGGAAATTCTCGAAGATGAAGGTTATAGCGTGGGGACGGCGGAAAACGCTGCCGCCGCCCGTGAAGCGCGTCGTGCCCAGCGGCCTGACCTCATTCTGTTGGATATATGGATGCCGGATACCGATGGCATCACCCTGCTCAAGGAATGGAGCGAGGGCGATCACTTGCCTTGCCCGGTGGTGATGATGTCCGGGCATGGCACGGTGGAGACTGCGGTGGAAGCGACCCGGCTGGGCGCTTACGATTTCATCGAAAAACCGCTGTCCATGTCCAAGATGCTGCTGACGATCGAGCGGGCGTTGGCAACGCACCGTTTCCGAACCGGTTGGCCGCAGCGAGGTGGTTCAGCGGTTGCGCGCTCAGGTGCTGAAAATCGCCCAGCATGATGCGCCGGTGCTGATTTTCGGCGAACCGGGCACTGGCAAGGAAGTCTACGCCCGCTTTCTGCACACCCACAGCCTGCGGCGGATTGGACCTTTCATCGACGTCGGGGTCGGCTCCATCGCCCGCGAGAATGCCACACTGGAGCTATTCGGTGCCGAGCAGGGTGAGCGCATTCACTACGGGCGGCTGGAACAGGCCAGCGGCGGCACTCTGTTCCTCGACGAATTGGCTGACATGGATACGGAAGCCCAATCCAAACTGGCGGGGGCTTTGGAAAACGGCTCCTTTCTGCGCATCGGCGGCAAGGATCCGGTGCGGGTCAATGTGCGGTTAGTGGCCGCCACGCACCGGGATCTGGAGCAGGAAGTGGCGATGAGCCGGTTCCGTGAAGATCTGTACTACCAGTTGAATGTGGTGCCGATCAAACTGCCGCCCTTGCGCGACCACATTGAAGATGTCCCCGACTTGCTCAATTATTACGTCAGCTATTTTGTCGACCAGGAAAGCCTGACCTACCGGCATTTCACGCTGGCGGCCCAGAACCGGCTGCGCAATTACGCCTGGCCCGGCAACATCCGCGAACTCAAGAATCTGGTGCAACGCCTGCTGATTCTCGGCGGCGAAGAGGATATCACTCAGGAAGAAGTCGATGCGGCGGTGCGAGGCGCGACCACCTCGAAGTCGCATGATGTCGGCAGCATTCCCCTGAACTTGCCGTTGCGCGAGGCGCGGGAGCAGTTTGAACGGACCTACCTCATGCAACAGTTCCGCGAATGCGAGGGCAATGTGGCGCGACTGGCCGACCGGGTCGGTATGGAACGCACTAACCTCTATCGCAAGCTGCGCGCCCTGGGCATTGACCCCAAGAAAGCGCTGGATGAATAGCCTAATCGCTTTGAAACCTGAATATGTGATCTGATGAAAATTGTCATCCTGGGCGCCGGACAGGTCGGTGGTTCCGTGGCGCACATTCTGGCCAGTGAAGCGAACGACGTCACGGTGATTGATTCCAACGCCGAGCGGCTGCAAGCGTTACAAGATCGGCTGGATCTGCGCACCCTGTGCGGCCACGCCTCGCATCCCTCGATTCTGGAACAGGCCGGCACTGCCGACGCCGATATGTTGATCGCGCTGACGGACAACGACGAAGTCAACATGGTCGCCTGCCAGATCGCCTACACCCTGTTCAACACGCCCACCAAGATCGCCCGGGTGCGGGCCAGCAGCTATATTGCGTCTCAGGATCTGTTGTTCAAAGATGACGCGCTGCCGATTGACGTGCTGATCAGTCCCGAGCAACTGGTGACGGAATACATTCAGCGCATCATCGAACATCCCGGGGCGCTGCAGGTGCTGGACTTTGCCGAGGGTCAGGTGCGGCTGATGGGCGTCAAGGCGTATGAAGGCAGTTCACTGGTCGGCCAGGCGTTGCGGTTGCTGCCTGACCGAATGCCGGGCATTGAAACCCGGGTCGCCGCCATTTTCCGCCAGGGCCGCCCGGTTCAGCCGGAAGGCAATACCCAGATCGAGGCCGATGACGAGGTGTTTTTCATCGCTGCCCGCAAGAACGCCCGCGCCATCATCAACGAACTGCGCAAGCTGGATCGGATGGTCAAGCGCGTGATCGTGGCAGGCGGCGGACATATTGGTGCCCGACTGGCGCAGGGGCTGGAAGAAAAATTTCAGGTCAAACTGATCGAGCGCGATCCGGAAACAGCCCGCTGTTTGTCTGAACAACTCAGTCGCGCCATTGTCTTGCAGGGCGACGCCGCTGATGAAAACCTGCTGCGGCAGGAAAATATCGAAGACGTCGATGTGTTCTGCGCCGTGACCAACGACGACGAAGCCAATATTCTATCGGCGATGCTAGCCAAGCGCATGGGTGCCCACAAGGTGATGGCGCTGATCAACCGGGTGTCCTACGTCGATCTGGTCGAATCCTCGGGCATTATCGATGTCGCCATTTCGCCACAACAGGCTACCATTGGCAGTCTGCTGGCGTATGTCCGGCGCGGCGACGTCGCCAAAGTCCATTCCCTGCGGCGCGGAGCCGCCGAGGCGATTGAAGCGGTCGCGCATGGCGATTACAAGACTTCCAAGGTGGTGGGTCGACGTCTTGATGAAATTCGCCTGCCGCCGGGTGCCACCATCGGCGCGATTGCCCGTGAGAATGAAGTCATCATCTGTCATCACGACACCATGATTCAGGCGGATGACCATGTCATTCTGTTTCTGGTCGACAAGACCCGTATCCCGGAAGTCGAACGGCTGTTTTCGGTAGGCGCTACCTTCCTCTAGCCGATAGTTCTCCTATGTTATGGTAAGGCTGTATACACCGCGACCGGGAGTAAACGGCCATGCAATTTCCCTACGCCATTAATGATTTCGGAATCCTGATCCGGGAGGGCTACTTCCATCAGGATCGCACCGACCGCATTCCGCAACTGGAAAAAGCCGGACGGCAATTGATTTTGATCGACCTGCTTGAGAATTAACCTGACCTGCCTCGTTGCTTAAGGTTTGCTGCGCTGCAACAGATCTAAACCTTGGGAAACGCGGCGACATTTATATCCAGCGCAACGCTGATCTCCTGCTGACTCACCCCGCAAATTTTGTTCACCTGTGCCATCTCATTACTAATTATTCAATGTTCAATTAAGATATTTCAAAAATATTCAATTAGTTTCAGCCAGTTAAGTAATTATTATGAGACTATTGACACGGGGGGGGGTAAAGTATGATTGAATGCCAGTATCAATATTTTGAGGCGTCAAGTCGATAAATCTTGGCAGAACCAAAATGTTTGAAAACAAAATTTACGGGAGAACACTAATGTTTAAGAAAAATATCATAAACACCATCGGATTCCTGCTGTTCTGTAATCCACTATGGTTGTCTGCTCAGCTTTTTACGAACGGAGATTTTTCTAATGGGTTTACGGATTGGCAGCAATTAACTTATTTAAATAATGGCGCATATCTTGATACTAGTGGATACCCTATAAATCCTTCTAACCAAAGCGGAGGAACTTGGGTTTCAACAATTCTTACTGGAAGTCCAGGACAAACACTTGATTCTACAACTGGACTAAAATTTCCAAGTTATAGCGGCGTTGTCGCTAGAGTTAATGCAAGCTCGTCTCAAGGTGGAGATAATCGAAATATCAATTCAATTGCAAACAGGAGCATCGTAACTAGCGCCGATCTTGATCCTTCCGACAATAGGGTGCATATAAGGTTTGCCTGGGCAGCAGTTCTTGAAAATCCTCCAAGCCATGCATTAGATAGACAACCTTTTTTTCTTATTGCAATTCGCAACATTACTCCGAATCCGGTGACAGGCTTGTATTTCCGTATTGAGTTCGCGAATAAAAACCAGCCTATGTCTATGTGGAAGTCAAAGTCCAACGATCAGATTCTATATACAGATTGGCAGATATTTGACGAAGTATTCCCGGTTGGAGCTATTAATATTGGTGATCAAATTGAAATTGAAGTAATGGCTGGTGGTTGTGCCGACGGTGGACATGCTGGCTATGTTTATCTAAGTTCCATTGGTTCTGCTTCGCCCCCTGGAAACCAAACTCTTAAGGTCACAAAATCCGGGACTGGCAGATGTTCAGTTACCAGTAATCCTTCAGGCGTTTCCTGCGTAGACAACTGTACTACACAAACCGCAGAATTCAGCAGTGGGCAAAACGTCGTTCTTACGGTATCACCTGACGGTATATCCACGTTTACTGAGTGGAGTGGGGATGAGTGTACGGGAATAACAGCTCCCACTTGCACTGTACCTATGAATGCTAATAAAAACATAGTTGCCAATTGCAATATCGTCGATCCTCCAAGTTTGCAAGTTATGATAACGGGCATCGGTACCGGGTCAGTTGCCAGTAATCCCAGTGGCATCTCTTGCCCGAGTGACTGCAACGAAGATAATTATAGTGTCGGGCAGACTGTCAATCTTACCGCCACCCCTGAAAGCTGTATGGAGTTCATTTCTTGGCGTCAGGATTGTCCAGCAGGAAATACTCCGACGTGTAGTTTACTGATGAATAATGGTGATAATAAGGTCGCTGAAGCTGTTTTCCATCCAATCACCTATGCGCTATCGGTATCCAAGAGTGGTTTGGGTAGCGTCAATAGTGCCCCATCAGCTATTAGCTGCGGTACCCAGTGCCAGGAAACCTTCTCATGTGGCAGCACAGTAGAGCTAACAGCTACTCCAGACACCGATTATGTTTTCACGGGCTGGAGTGGAGATTGTTCCGGGACTAGCGCGACCTGCAACCTAACAATGGATTCTGATAAGAATATTGATGCCACTTTCGTCCTTATGCCGACGCTGACGGTTAGCAAAACGAGTGGCGGCACAGTAACCAGTAACCCGGCCGGCATCAATTGCGGTTCAGATTGCAGCGAACGCTACAATGTCGTACCAGTTGTTACCGTTATCTTAACGGCCACGCCGTTGCAGGGTTACATTTTCACGGGCTGGAGCGGTGATTGCTCTGGAACCGCAACTACCTGCACTGTGATCATGAATGCTTCCAAAAATGTCACCGCAACTTTTGCCAAAGCTGCCGAACTGAAAATCGGCAAATCCGGGACTGGAACCGGCACTGTAAAAAGCACCAGCCCGGATACCATCATCAACTGTGGCTCAGTTTGCCGGCAAAACTACCTGCTGAATACCCCGGTGATCCTGACCGTTACCCCAGACTCGGGATCTTCGTTCGTGCGCTGGAGCAACAGTTGCACCGGTACGAATCCAACGACCACCGTCAAGATGAGTACGGGTCGGTACTGCGTGGCGACGTTCAAAAAGCCCTGAATAAACAGGTGCCTCTTGGTATTCACGCCTGCTGCCTGATTAACCTCAATCAAGCAGCAGGCGACGCCCGCCAGCAAACCAAGGCTTGCCTCAAAGCCATTATAAGGATTGCAAAAGTGTCTTTGAACATTGCTCTGTCCGGGATTAATGCTGCGAACGCCGATCTGAGCGTAACGTCCGATAACATTGCCAACGCCAATACGACCGGCTTTAAAAAATCCCGCGCTGAATTCAGCGATCTGGTCAATACCCTGTCCCCGAACCGAGGGAACCATTGAAAATACCGGGCGAACATTCGACATGGCCATTGTCGGCGACGGCTTCTTTCAAGTCAGGAATGACCAAGGGATTTCCTACACCCGTGCCGGCAATTTTACGACGGCCCTTGCGATTGAAACCGTTGCCGGACAGGAAAAAACCGCCACTTATGTGGTCGATAACCTCGAGCAAAGGGTGCAGGGTTTCATCATGCAAGACTACCCGCCGCAGCCGACTACCGAAGTCCGGATCGATCTCACCCTGCAAAACCTTGATATTTATGGGACGGCCAATGCACTGGAAAACGATCCGGTCGATTTTGACCCCGACAATCCCCTGACGTACAACCACCAGACGGCGGTGGAGGTCATTGACAGTTACGGCACGGTTCACCGGCTTAACACCTACTTCCTCCATACGCCCGCCGCCCCGCCGACCTACGACAGCCACACTTGGCAAGTTTTCCACCAACTCGATAACCGGCCAGCCATTGATGGCGGCACCGTCACTTTCGACGGAACCCTGACCGGTGCCATTGCCATCAACAACCTGCAAGACAATCTGACCTTCTCCTCAGCCGACTTGGGTGCCAATCCGGCAACACTGACCATCAATCTCAAGGACACCACCAACCCCGGCCGATTGCTCAGTGCGCTACCCATCGGCAGCACTGACGGCCTGCGGGAAGGTACTCAATTTACCGTGGATCGCCTGACCGCCAATGGCGCGTTGGCCACCCAGCGCCTGAGCGACGATCCCCGCGATTTGGTCATCGACGCCACCACTCAGCCGCCCCGGATGACCCAGCAGGCGCTCTTCGAGATCAACCTGAACGCCTCGGAAAAGCTGTCCTATCCGGTGTCGACCGTAAAGTACACGATGAACCTAGATGGCAGCACCCTGACCATCGATCCGCTGACTGATCCGTTTGATCCAGATAATCCCGCAACCTACACCCTGTCCAATCAAGTCGCGGTTTATGACCGCCTGGGTGCTCACCATCTTCTCAATACCTACCTTGTACATACCGGCGGCGATGAATGGAACGTCTACTACCGCTTGGACGGAACCACTGTCAAAGCGGGACAAAATACCGGCGATGTCGGTCTGGGTTTCAACGGCATCCTCGGCGAAATCGACCCCTTGATCAGTTTATTTACCCCCGCCGTGGTGTTCACCGCTGCCGAACTCGGTTCAGGCGCACCGGACTTGGCTATTGCGCCCGATTTCGGCCAAGTTCGCCAACTGATTGGCGACGGCACAGGTACCGATCTCTCCAAAACCGAACGCCTATTGGCCACTGCGCCATCGGCGGATGTGACAACCTTCAACGCTGCCGACACCAGCGCCTACCACGCAGCCACCGCCCTGGTCATTTACGACAGCCTGGGCATCGATCACGTCCTGAATCTCTACTTCCGCAAAATCACCGACAATACCTGGAGCGTTTATCAACAAGCCCCAGACATTAGCGCTACCGCCAGCAAAGTCGGCAGCCTGATCTTTGACAGTCGGGGTTTGCTGGTCGCCGCACAGGACTGGCACGGGATCAGCGATGCCGAGCAACCGACCAGCTTCAACATCATCGGGCTTCAATTCAGCAACGGTGCCGCCCGGCAAAACATCCAGCTCAATTTTGCCGATGCCACCCAGTTTGATAGCCAGTTCGTGATCACTCGTCTGGAACATGATGGCTATACCATGGGGACACTAACCGGTGTTGAACTGGACGAGACCGGTCTGCTAACCGCGAACTACAGCAACGGTCAGGTTCAGATCAGGGGGCAGGTCGCGTTAGCCGTTTTCGAGAATCCCCAGGGGCTAAAACGGATCGGCGACAATCGCTGGAGCATGACCCTGGAATCCGGCTCTGCCCGCATCGGCCGACCGGGTGAGGGGCGGCTTGGACAACTTGTCACCGGCGCGCTGGAAGGTTCCAACGTCGAGCTAACCTCTGAACTGGTTGACATGATTACCGCCCAGCGCAATTTCCAAGCTAACGCCCAGGTTATCAGCACCACCGGTGCCCTTCATCAGGCGCTGCTCAATATCCGGTAGACCCGTTCTGGCTCCCGTCCCGACTGGGCAGGGTTGCCTCATCAACTGGCGGTTCTCCTATGTTATGGTAAGGCGGCATACACCGCGACCGTGAGCCAACCGCCATGCAATTTCCCTACGCCATTAATGATTTCGGAATCCTGATCCGGGAGGGCTACTTCTATCAGGATCGCACCGACCGCATTTCGCAACTGGAAAAAGCCGGACGGCAACTGATTTTCATCCGCCCGCGCCGGTTCGGCAAAAGCCTGCTGCTCTCGATGCTGGAGCAGTACCTGATCATGAAATGGGACTTTTCGCTGGTGAATGCCGAGGGCAGTTTGTCGGAGATCAAAGCGGCGCTGTATCAGCATGTCAATGACCGGGTGACCGAGTTTGCCGCGTACTATGCCCCTCTGTTGACCCACCCAGTGCGGGTGCATCCGACCAATGCGGTGCCCTCGCTGGAATCGGCGCGGATGGCCGCACGCCTGGCGGGTCGGAACATCTACCTGCTGGCGGATGAATGCGACAACTTTGCCAATGACGTATTGGTTGCTCAAGCTAACCGGAGAGCAGGTTCGGGTCAAGTTCATGGACGAACTGGCGGCGCTGGAACTGGTGCAGGACGCACTGGCGGCGGCGGCAGTGTAGGCGCGGCGGTATGGGGCGGCGTTGGCAGACCGCTACGGGCTGACCGATCTGCGGTTGTATGCGGTAGTGGCCGTCGGTTTGGAGCGGGTGGTGTGGCAGGTTGTGATGTGAACCCCGCCCCACATTCCTCTTCATCAGCCCCGCGCTGTAACCACAGACCTTGTGTTAAAATAAATCTGCCCTGAATCCGAACCGAGGGGCATTGCCCCCACCAGAATCCCAAAAACACCCGCGTTGACAGGACCTTCAGAACATGACCGCATTCAATTTCGAGCAGGCGCGTTTCAATATGATTGAACAACAGATCCGGCCTTGGGAAGTGCTGGATCAACGGGCGCTGGACACCCTCACCCGGATTCCGCGTGAGGACTTCGTACCAAAACGCTATCGCCATCTGGCGTTCAGCGATGTTGCCATCCCGATCGGTCACGGCGAGATCATGCTCAAACCGGTGGTGGAAGGCCGCCTGTTGCAAGCACTGGCCTTGCAACCCACTGATCATGTGCTGGAAGTCGGTACCGGCAGCGGTTACCTGACCGCCTGTCTGGCGCGATTGTCCGCTGGTGTGGTCAGCGTGGATCTGATTCCCGACTTTATTGAGGACGCTCGCCGCAAGCTCAAGGCGCAGGGTTTGAACAACGTCATGCTGCATGTCGGCGATGCCAGCCGGGGTTGGGGCACCCATCGTTACGACGCGATTGCGGTCACGGGATCGGTCGCCACGGTCGACAACGCTTGGCGGCAAAGCCTGAATCCGGGGGGACGGCTGTTTATTGTCGTGGGCCAACCGCCGGTGATGGAAGCCCTGCTGATCACCCGGGTCGGGGAACAGGAGTGGACTCGCGAAAGCCTGTTTGACACCGAATTGCCGCCGTTACGAGGCGCTGCGCCGATCAAGACCTTCGAGTTTTGAACGGACATCAACAACCAGGGGGGAGCCTGTCTGACATGCGTAAAATGCATCATTTGGTATTCGCCGGGATCGTCGTCGCGCTAGGCGGCTCGCCGGCGGCCGCGGAAGATTTATTACAAGTTTACCGGCAGGCTCAGGACAGCGATCCTGTCGTTAAAGCCGCTGCCGCGACCCAACAAGCCTCCCAGGAGACGTTGCCACAGGCTCGCGCCCTGTTATTGCCCAGTTTGGATGGCTCAGTTCAAAGTGGGAAAGACTTTGGTACGAACGATTCATCGGCAGGTGGTTCAAGAAACTACTCTTTCGACACCTACAACTACTCGGTCAGCCTGAATCAACCGATCTATGACCGGGGCAGCCAGGTGCAACAACGGTTGGCCCAATCGACGGTTGAGAAAGCCGACGTTGATTTTCGCAACGCCCAGAGTGATCTCATCCTGCGGGTGGCGCAAGGTTACTTCGGCGTATTGATCGCGCTCGACAGTTTGACTTTCGCCACCGCCGAAAAGAACGCTTTCGCTCGCCAGTTGGAACAGGCCAACCGGCGGTTTGAGGTGGGCCTGGCGACGATTACCGACGTCTACGACGCGCAGGCCAGTTTTGATGGAGCCGTTTCCCGGGAGATCAGCGCTATCAATGCCCTGGCTGACGCCCGCGAACAGTTGCGGCAACTGACCGGCCTGGAGTATGCGAAGCTGAGTATCCTCAGTGAAAAGATGCCGCTGTCCTTGCCCAACCCCCAGAATCCTGAAGAGTGGGTGGGTATGGCGCTGGCCAATAATCTGGCATTGTTGAGCGCCGGTTTCAGCGTGGATCAGGCTCGGGAAAACATCAATGTTCAGAAAGCCGGGCATTACCCGACGCTGGGGCTGAACGTGAGCAGCGCGATGTTTAATCAAGGGGAACTCGATACCACGCTGAACCGGGTCAACCTGCAATTGGCCATTCCCTTGTACAGCGGTGGAGCCGTCTCTTCAAAGTCCCGTCAGGCGGCGTACAGCTATGAATCATCACGCCAGCAGTTGGAGAATTTGCAGCGCGACACCATCCGGGTAGTGCGCGACGCCTACCGGGGTCAGGAAACCGCGATCAGCCAGATCAAGGCGATGGATCAGACCCGGGTATCGACCCGCAGCGCTTTGGAAGCCAATCAGGCCGGCTATGAAGTGGGCACCCGCACTATCGTTGACGTGTTGAACGCGGAGCGCAGCGTTTTTCAGGCTGAACGCGATTACGCCAGCGCCCGCTATAACTACATCTTGAATTTTCTGATATTGCGCCAGGCGTCCGGCCAGTTGTCGGAGGCCGATCTCACCGAGATCAATGGCTGGCTGGACGAAGCGCTGTCCACGTCCGCTCCCAGAGCGATGCCGGTAATGACCGCTAGGTCACTGGGTGAGGAACAACCCATCAAATCGACGCCTGCCCCGAGCAAGGCGAACGGCAAACCGGATCAAAAAACCAAGCCTGCGGCCAAGTAAACGCCGTTCGGCCACTCTCCAGCGAAGCAGTGATGTCGACCCCGGCCCCGACCCCGCTTTCCTCCCAGGAAGACGCGGAAAAAATGGTGATCCTGATACCGGCGCGGTTGCCACGGCGAGTGGCGGCGATCGTTTACGACAGCCTGCTGCTGGCCGGCGTCCTGATCGTCGCAACCGGACTGGCGACCGGTGTGACCACACTGGCGCTGGGCGTCACGACCGTCAATGCCGACCACCCCCTGCAGGGCAATCCCTTCTTCCAGACCTATCTGTTACTGGTCTGTTTCCTGTTCTACGGCGGATTCTGGACCCGGGGCGGCCAAACCCTGGGGATGCGTGCCTGGCGACTGCGCGTGCAGCAACGTGAGGGTGGGACGATTCACTG
>JFJP01018694.1_pt1 | contig 15123 bp, 6 predicted proteins | sample 431651 | NCBI WGS metagenome assembly JFJP01 (sample SAMN02602958, study PRJNA72255) | Microbial mat metagenome, whole genome shotgun sequencing project. | biome: fresh water; feature: sink hole; material: water; isolation source: purple microbial (photo- and chemosynthetic) mats found in...
CTGGATCTTGCCGTTCTGGCCGGACCAAACGGCTGCGGCAAGACGAGCGTGCTGGAGGCGTGCCTCTTGGGGCTGAACCAGGACAAACTCTTGCAGAGGAAATTGCCTGATCAAGATTTCCATATAGAGCTCCATGTCGACGACGAGGGTGAAACGATCCGGGTCGTCAGAACCCCTGGCAGTCACCGGATTGAAAACTCCGGCGGATCCAACCGCCCTGCGCATGTGGCGGCGTTGTCTGACCGAATAAACACGTTCTTCTTTTCGTCCTGGCGCTCACCGAAGCTAGTGGGCAGCGTCGGGCTCTCGATTCGCAAGGGCAAGCGTCCGGCCAAGAACGAGATCAACTCGCTGTGGCGCCTCAAGCAGCATCTCGTGAACCTGAAAGCATCATCGGCCTTCGAAGGCGCCCCGGTTTCTTTAGGTAGGGATGCGGACCGTATCTTCACGCGGGTGAATGAGGCGTGGAAGTTGTTCTATCCAGAGCGCAACGATGCGTTTGATGCACGACGGGCTCCGGCCGCGCCGGCGGTAAGCAAGGATGCCCTTGTCGAAGACATCTCGTACGATGTCTACCTGTTGCGCCCTGGGTGCGAATCTGGGATAGCGCTTGACGACCTGAGTTCCGGCGAGATCGAGATCGTCGGGATGGTAGGCACCTTCTTGATGGAAACGCAACCCTTCGATGTCGTCTTCATTGACGAACCGGAATTGCATCTGCATCCGGCGTGGCATCGTTCCATTCTGCCCGCCTTGCGGCAGATGGCCCCGAACACCCAGTTCATTTGCGCCACGCATTCGCAGGACATCTTGGAATCTCTATACAGCCACCAGCGCTTTACGATTCTCACCGAGAATGACCCGCGCGTCAGGGCCGAGCTATCGGAAGGAGGGATCGGCCGATGAACAGGACCAGCGATTTGGCCCCACTTCTTGAAAAGACGCCCATCGTGCTCGTGGTTGAGGATCGTTTGACGAAGGAGTATCTGTATGCTGTTTGGAGGCAAGAACAGAAACTCTTCACGATCGTTGCCGCCGGGGGGCATCAAGTCGTAAAAGGCGTTGTCACAGATCTTCGTAAACATGACCGTGCTGACAGGGTCTTCGGGCTTGTCGATACGGATTTTGGTGCGCCCAATTCGGCAACCTGGAACAACACGGGGACGAACATCTTCCGATCTTCCTATCATGAAGCGGAGAATATGCTTCTGGATTGGAGGGCTCTGGAGGGCTGCGAACTGAACACACGTCACAAGCGCTCTGCCGCCGAGCTACAGGCCTGGGCCGTGGAGGAGGCTCGAAAACAACCGTGGTGGCTCGCCTGCAGGAAGAGATTGCGCACTATGCAGGAGCTGCATGGCAAGGATTTCCCAGAGACGCCCGGCATCGACGCGATAGCCTCGTGCGAAGATGCGTACAGCTATGTGGTGAACAGCGACTGGTGTCAGAATTTGCAGAACCGCACAACGCGAATTGTCGATCAGGAGACGCTTCGAACGGAGTTGAATGAAGCCTACATCATCTACAACGGGTATCTCGGTAGCGACCAGTGGAAATCCAGCTTCTCGGGCAAGGAAATATTCAGGATCCTGTTGAGCCAGATTCACGACATTCCTCGTTCCGAAGCACGAGAGGCCGATGTGGAACTCGCCATTGCGGTTGGCCACTGGCAACGGGAGAACGACTGCATACCGCAGGAACTTATTGATCTCAAGAATGCGATGAAGCAGAGAGCGGGAATCCAGTCATGAGTGAGTATATCAGAGACATCCTTGACCTGCCGGACCGGGTTCGGCGGGGTGATTTCGTGTTACGCCTGTCGGAGGGCGTTGCCAAGCCGGAAGAGACCCTCAAGAACTACGTGGTCACAGACCAGTTGGTGGTCTGTTTCGATCAGGCGCTGGACCTGATCAAGACGGCTTTGCAGGCCAACACCAGCAAGGGCTGCTATCTGCATGGCAGTTTCGGCAGCGGAAAAAGCCATTTCATGGCTGTGCTGGACCTCATTCTCGGGGGGTATCCCGCCGCGCGATCCATCCCGGAGTTGTCGGCCGTTGTCGCCAAGCACAACAACTGGACCGAGGGCAAGAAGTTCATGCTCCTGCCGTATCACATGATCGGTAAGGAGAACATGGAGGCGGCGATTCTGGGGGGGTACGTTGACCAGATTCACAAGTTGCATCCCGGAACCCCGGCGCCTGGCCTGCATAAGGCCGATGGAATACTGCGCGATGCCGAGGGTCTCCGGACAGCCATGGGAGATGCGGCGTTTTTCGGGAAGCTCAACGAGGGCCAAGGAACCGGCGATGATGAGTGGGGCGATCTGTCGAAAGGGTGGACAGCGGAATCGTTCGAGCATGCTTGCGCCGCGGGGATACGGTCTGAGGAACGCTCCCGGCTGGTGGGCGCGCTCGTCGATCGCTTTTTTAGCGCCGCCAGGAATACATCGGACTTCGTAGACCTTGGAGACGGACTTTCCATCATCAGCAAGCACGCCAAGGGATTGGGGTATGACGCCGTAATCCTGTTCCTGGACGAGCTGATCCTCTGGCTTGCCAGCCGGGCGGCGGATGTTCAGTTCCTCAGTCGCGAGGGCCAGAAGCTGGCGAATCTCCTTGAGGCACAGACGGCGGACCGTCCCATTCCCCTGGTCAGTTTTGTCGCGCGTCAGCGGGATCTCAAGGAACTTGTCGGGGACCGGGTGACGGGCGTGGAATATCTCCGGTTCAGCGACTCACTCGACTGGTGGGAGGCCCGCTTCGCCACCATCAAGCTGACCGACCGCAACCTGCCTGCGATCGCGGAAAAGCGCGTGCTCAAACCTAAGTCGGAGGGGGCTCGCCAGCAAATGGCGGCTGCTTTCGAAGAGGCCGTGCGCATGCGGAACGAAGTCCTTAGCGTTCTGCTGACACGCGACTCGGATCGCGACATGTTCCGCAGAATCTATCCGTTCAGTCCGGCGTTCATGGATACGCTGGTGGAGATGTCCTTCCTGCTGCAGCGCGAGCGCACAGCGCTGAAAGTCATGCTGCAGATCCTGATCGACCAGAAAGACCGCCTCAAGCTGGGAGACATTGTGCCTGTAGGCGATCTGTTCGACGCCATCGCCGAGGGGGACGAGGCGGTCAGCGACGAAATCAAGCGCCGGTTCGACTTCGCGAAGAAACTCTACGAGGAGAAATTCCGTCCCGTACTGGAGCGGGATCACAGCCTCCGGTTTGAGGAGCTGGCAAGCCGGCCCCCCGAGGATCTCCAGGCCAATGCGCTGCGGAATGACGACCGGTTGGTGAAGACGCTCCTGCTGGCTGCGCTGGCGCCGAATGTGGAAGCCCTGAAGGGGGTCAACGCAAACCGCCTGGCGGCTCTCAACCATGGGACGATCCGGTCGCCCATACCCGGACGGGAAGGCCAGATCGTGCTGACCAAGTGCCGCAGGTGGGCCACCGAAGTGGGACAGCTCAAGATAGGGGAAGACCCGGTCAACCCGTCGATCGCGATACAGCTTAGCGAAGTGGACACGGACAGCATCATTGACGGGGCCAAGGCGTTCGATAATCCGGGAAACCGGATTCGCAAGATACGTGGATTGCTTTTCAAGGAATTCGGTATCGAGGACCGGGATGATCTCATGTTGCAGCACAGCGTGATGTGGCGAGGCACGCGACGCACCTGCAACGTGCTGTTCCAGAATGTCCGCAAGCTGCCGCAGCACTCTCTTTTTTGCAAGGGTGAGGACTGGCAGGTCGTGATTGACTGGCCCTTCGACGAGGATGGGCGCGGCGTCGCCGACGATCGGGCTCAACTTGGCGAGTTCATGGAGCAGAATCCGGATGGCAGCCACGCGATGGTGATTCTACCGTCATTTTTCAGCATGGCTGCCCTGCGTGACCTCGGCAAGCTGGTCATTCTGGACAACCTGATGAGAGGCGACAACTTCGCGAATCATACGACGAGCCTGACGCCTGGCAACCGGGAGACGGCCAAGACGCTTCTAGAGAACCAGCGCAGCCAACTTCAGCAGCGGGTGATCGTCTACCTGGCAAACGCCTATGGTATCAGTGATTCGGCCCCGGAAGCCCTGGATACCAGCAGTCTCGTCGAAGGGGCCGATCATTTCGTGTCGCTGGATCCCTCTTTGCAGCTCCGTCCTCCTGCGGTCGCAAATCTACAGCAGGCTTTCGCTGATTTGCTGGATCAGGCCCTTCAGTCGCAATACCCCGCACATCCGCGATTCGACGAAGACGCCAAGCTGACCCCTGCGCTCCTGAAGCGAGTCTACGTGGAAATCGAAAAGGCGACGCAGACACAGGACGGGCGCGTGGGAGTTGAACGGACGGTCCGTAAGGACGTTCGCCAGGTGGCGAATCCCCTGCGGCTGGGGTCCATGGAGGAGACTCACTTTGTAATCAGTCATTTCTGGAAGGACCACTTCACGAAGAAGCAGGCGGAGACCGGAGGCGCGCTTACCGTCGAGAATCTGAGGTGCTGGATGGATGATCCCGAAGCCACCGGTCTTCCGGTCATTCTTCGGAACCTTGTTATCATGGTGTTTGCCGCCCAGACGAACCACACTTTCTTCCTTCACGGCTCGGCGATCGAGCCGTCGTTTGAGGATCTGGTGGCCGAGACAGAACTGCGGACCGTGGATCTTCCATCGGAGCAGGTCTGGAACAAGGCGCTTGATCGGGCCGGTCATCTCTTTGGGGTGACAGCCCCACCGCTGGTAAGCGCCACGTCCGTTGCACGGTTTTCGGCAGACGTGAAATCGATCGCTGAATCCTGTCGGAAGGCGTGTGCCGTCCAGATGCAGACCCTCGATCAATTGCGATCAGTCCGAAAGGATCTGAACAATGCAGCACCACGGATGGTTTCCGCGAAAGCGGCGTGCGAGCTTGCGGAGGCCGTTGCCGGGCGGGCGGACAGGACGCTCGTCGAATACCTAGCCCAGTGGAAGAACCCGTCAACCGATGCTGCCGTGGGCACAAGTCTCAAGAAGGCCGATGACGTGACCCAGGCCGTGAAACGGGTGAACTGGGAAGTGATCGAAACGGCGTCGCAACTGCCCGAACCACACCGTACCGCCGCCCTTGCCATTGTGAACGATGTCAAGACGGCCCTGGAAGCGGATGAGCATGCCATCGCACTCGGCGGCAAGCTGCGGAGTATCGAGCAGTCAGCCATGCGGCTCATCAAGGATGTGTTGCAGGCTACCAAGCCGGAACCGCCGCCGGTTATGCTCCCGCCTCCGAATCGACCGGGTCCGGACGATGTGCCGATCGCTCCTGTGACCCCTGGCGCTCCGCGCCCGATTAACGGGCAGCGTGAGGTTCGCCTGGACCAACTGGATGAGGTGGTGTCCGAGATATCCACCAAAGCTAAGACATTCAAGAAGCCGAAGGTAAAGATTACGTGGGAGATCTATGAGTAGTCTGAGGCCCACGATTCTACGAGGCCAGATTGCGGCGGTTCGCAAGAAGCTGCCGTCCGCACGCGTGATGGCGCTCAAGAGCCGATCACGATGGGATGGGGCTCCTCTGCTCGTCGCCTGCGATGAGCAGTTCCTGGTGCGGCAGTGCGATTCCGAGTTAGCCATTCGGGAGGCCATGCTGGAAGCCGAAGACGCGGGGCAGCCCCTTGTCGTGGTCACAGGTATGCAGGAGAACCACCTCAGCGGTGATGTTCTGGCCCGGTTGGCACGCCGGAAGTTCCTGCGAATCGACATCTGGGATGGTGTCTGTGACCTGTTTCACGCGAACAAACGCGATCCCCGCACCACCAAGTACAGTTGGCTGGCGGATGTTCTAGTTGCCGACTCGCCCCCGGATGGGTACCGACCGGCTGCAAATGGCGTACTGACCGTCGAGCACATGTGGGGTGAGTTCCTCCGATGTGAACTTAAGATTGCATCCCCCCTGCCGGATCCACGCGACATCCTGTTGTGGTCCCTGGACTCCGGCGTCACAGGAACGTACATGCGTTTCCCCGCGGATAGGCGAGAGGATATCGAGCACTGGATATCGAACAGAGCCGGTGCGTTGGGGGTGTTCCTCCTGCGCTGTGTGGGAGGCGGTAAATCTGCCATGGCGGTGTCGTGTGGCTTGGCCTGCGAGATCCTTTGCGCAGACGATTCCGGTGACCTCTCAGCCATCCGGGATGCCGCCATACGATTGGAGAAGCACACGGTTGATCAGCCCGTGCGCCGCGACCTAGCCCGGTTATGGGCAAAGTCGTCCATAGAACTGGTGGATGAACTGGAGTCTCAGGGGCGGTGCTCTGACGTCGACCGTATTCGTGAGTTCCTCGACCGCTTGATTATCGAACTTGGGCTACAGGATTATGCGTGGCTTAGTCAGATATCGCCGGCGGGGTTCGAGCAACGCATGGCGCGGTTTGCTCAGGCGCTCTCAGAACATCTGAGCAGAGCGTCCTCGCAGGATGTGCGACAACTCTGGGACCTGGCCAACCAGGCATCTCTCCACCACGACGCCAAAGCCGTTCCTGAACGGATAGAGCGCTTGTACATGGCCTGTCGCCTTTGCGGCTGGCTTCAGAAGAGCGAAGTGGAGACGGATTCGGGCGACGAGTTCAAGACGTTGGCTGAGAACTACTACGCGGCGGACAGTTTTGCCGACTGGGCCCGCCATTCCGTTTACAGCGGTGAAGGCTCGGAAAGCGTGGCAAAGGCGTATGCGAAGCTGCTCAAACGTGTGGAAGCGGTTCGTGGTGCTCAGAACCGTCGTTTTGCGCTGACATTGGCAAACTGGTTGGAGGCTGGCGCATTACCGAACGGGGTTTTGCGCATCGAGGACATCCTCACGCGTGTCGTGGCCGAGGTGGCTCGACAGGCGCCTGTCCTGCTTATTGTCTGCGATGGAATGAGCATGGCCGTTTACCGGCAGTTGATCGAGGACATTACCATGCGCAACAAGTGGACCGAGCAGGGGCCTGAAGGCCAGCCCTGGCCGCTGCCCGTCATTGCCGCATTGCCCACGGTAACCGAGTTCTCGCGCTGCAGTTTATTCTGCGGCAGGATTACCTCAAGCCAGAAGGATGACGAGGCACGGGGGTTTGGAACCCACCCTGCCCTAACCCAGGTCTCCGGGAATCAGGATCCGCTGCTATATGCCAAAAGCGAGCTTATGGGGGCGGCCGGGGCCGAGCTTTCAGATGAACTTTCAGTCGAGATACGGTCAGGCCGGCGGCGGGTGATCGGTGTGGTGGTGAATGCGGTGGACGACTATCTTCTTAAAGGCAATCAAGTGGCGTTTCCATGGACCGTCTCGCATATCCCGGTGCTCGAAAGACTCCTGTTTGCAGCCAGAGAGGCAAACCGCGCCGTTGTGCTGACCAGTGACCACGGACATGTCCTGGAGCGGCACAGCAAGGGTCGCACCCATGAGCCAGGGGAGCGCTACCGCACAGACTCGCAGCCTCCACAGTCGGACGAGATTTTAATCTCCGGCGCGCGGGTTGGTTTGGATGCGGGGCGGTTCGTTGCTCCTTGGGACGAGCACGTCCGCTACAGCATGAAGAAGAACGGGTATCATGGGGGGGTGTCGCCCCAGGAGGTGGTAATACCCGTGGCAGTGCTTGCCTACCAGCAGGAGATTACCGGATGGACTGCTCTTCCCCAGCTGACCCCTGACTGGTGGAGTCCCAGGGGGGCCTTGTCGGGTGTTTCAAAACCCATCATTCAAACCAAACCGGACGTTTCGCCGACGACGGAAGGGTTGCCGCTGTTTGCTCCGTCGAAGCGCCAGACTGCGGCTGCGACACCTGGCGCAAGTTGGATTGATACGGTCCTGGGCTCTCAAGTCATGTCCGAACAGAAGGCGTTGGCCGGCCGGGCGATGCTTGCCGATGATCGCATCAAGGCGTTCCTAGCCATTCTTGACTCGCACGGAGGAACAATCCTCATGCCCGCCTTGGCGCAAAAGATGGGCCAACCATTATTGAGGATCCGGGGTATTGTCACGGTCATGCAGCGTATTCTGAACGTCGAAGGATACGCGGTCCTGTCCTACGACGCGGCGTCGGAGAGTGTCACGCTGAACCATGAGTTATTAAAGAAGCAGTTCGAGATCACATGACAATAAGTGTACAAAAGAGAAGAGAGATTGTTGATGCGTTGCGGCGCGGAACTGTACCCCGGCAGGGCTTGGACCAGTTTGCCGTCGGAATGGATCGGTTTGTTGACGCCGTTGACGACGAACTCGGGTCTGTCAAGGCGGGGGCCAGTCAGTTCAAGGCAGTCCGCGGCGAGTACGGCTGCGGCAAGACCTTCTTTTCCCGTTGGCTGCAGGAACGGGCCAAAAAGCAGGGTTTCGCGGTCGCAGAGGTCCAGATATCGGAGACAGAGACCCCCCTTCATCGCCTGGAGACCGTATACCGCCGGCTGATGGAGCGGCTTTCAACAGGAAACACACAAGAAGGTGCGTTCCGCAGCATTATTGATGGGTGGTTCTACACCCTTGAGGAGGATCTGATTGCATCGGGCAAGGCGCGGGCATCGGACGAAACGGCGCTCCTAGAGGAAAGCAACCTGCTCATGGAACAAAGACTGCAATCCGTGGCGCGACAAGCTCCAGCTTTCGCTGCCGGTTTGAGAGGGTACCGGCGCGCGATGGCGGCGGGACAGCCTGCAATTGCCGAGGGGCTGCTGGCTTGGGTTGCCGGGCAGCCCAATGTCGGGGCAGAAATCAAGAGGTTTGCCGCGATCAAAGGCGAGATAGACCATTTCGCGGCACTGAACTTCCTTCAGGGACTGCTGGTTATCCTTCGTGATTCCGGACACAAGGGGCTCCTCATTTGTTTGGACGAGGTGGAAACGCTGCAACGGATGCGTGGCGATGTCCGGGACAAGGGCCTGAATGCGCTGCGTCAGTTGATAGACGAGGTGGACACCGGGCGATTCCCCGGTCTCTACATCTTGATTACGGGAACTCCGTCCTTCTTTGATGGCCCCCAAGGCGTCCAGCGGTTACCTCCGGTTGCCCAACGCCTGCATGTGGATTTCAAGACCGATGAGCGTTTTGACAATCCGCGCGCCGTGCAGATCCGATTGAAGGGTTTTAACCTGGATTCCCTGACCGAGTTGGGTTGTCGGATACGAGACATCTACTGCGAACACGGAGACCATGCCGGGCGCGTAGCCAATCTGGCGAATGACGAGTATGTCCGCCATCTGGCTGCCGCGGTTACCGGCAGGCTTGGGGGAAAAGTGGGGATCGCCCCGCGTATATTCCTCAAGAAGCTCGTTGGCGAAGTGCTGGACCGCCTTGATCAGTTCCCGGATTTCGTTCCAACCCGTGACTACGAGCTTACGCTGACCGAGGCGGAGATGACAGTGACTGAACGTGCGGCTTCCTCCGCAAAGGGCGTCGATGACATTGAGATCAACGTTTGAAAACCTTTGACCGTCTACATCCCGCGCTTCAACACCACATCGTCAACTCGCTGGGTTGGAGAGAGCTGCGACCGCTTCAGGAGGACGGCATTGAGCCGATCCTGGCCGGCAAGCACTGCCTGATGATCGCCCCGACCGCCGGTGGCAAGACCGAGGCCGCTGTCTTTCCTCTTCTGTCTCGTATGCTGCACGAGAACTGGTGCGGTCTCAGCGTCCTTTATGTGTGCCCCCTGCGGGCACTCTTGAACAATCTTCATGTCCGACTTGAATACTACACAGGGCTGGTCGGGCGGACGTGCTCCGTGTGGCATGGGGATGTGTCGGATTCAATGCGGGACCGCATACGGAAGCAACCTCCCGACGTCCTGCTTACGACCCCGGAGTCCATCGAGGCGATGTTTGCGTCACCACGAACGGACCACGCGGCGGTCTTTTGTAATCTTCAGGCTGTGGTCGTGGACGAGATTCACTCATTTGCTGGCGATGATCGCGGGTGGCATCTGCTTTCCCTCCTAGAGCGCCTTGTTCGTATCGCCGGTCGCGAGATGCAAAGAATCGGGCTTTCAGCAACGGTCGGGAATCCGGAGGCGCTTATGGCCTGGCTTGCTGGCCGATGTGCGGGTGAGTCAGTTGTTTTGAAGCCGGCTTCAATCACGACGACAGACGTGGACGCGCAGCTCGATTACGTCGGATCGCTTGAAAACGCAGCGACTGTCATCTCCCGCCTGCATCGAGGAGAAAAGCGGCTTGTATTTGTCGATAGTCGGTCCCGAGTCGAGGAACTAGCGACGTACCTGCGGCACCAGGACGTCAACACGTTCGTCTCGCACAGTTCTCTGTCCGCCGAAGAGCGCCGGAGATCCGAAGCGGCCTTTGCTGAAGGGCGCGATTGCGTGATCGTCGCCACGAGTTCGCTGGAATTAGGCATTGACGTTGGTGATCTCGACCGGGTGATTCAGGTTGACGCGCCGGGGACCGTGGCCTCGTTCCTTCAACGGGTCGGCAGGACGGGTCGGCGGGCCGGTATGCTGCGAAACTGCCTGTTCCTCGCGACCGGAGACACCGCTCTGGTTCACGCGGCAGCGCTGATTGACCTATGGAAGGACGGTTTTGTCGAGGCGATTACCCCCCCGCCGGGGCCGTACAGCGTCTTTGCCCAGCAGGTTCTCGGACTGCTTCTTCAGGAGCGCCAGGACGGGATTCATGGGTGGCGAGATAGGCTTGCCTGGTTCGCCGACGTGAGGGCGGTTGAGAATGCCGACGGCGACGCCATTCTGGGCCATATGCGGACCGAGCAGATCCTGAGTGACGATCAGGGGGTGCTTTGGTTCGGACCGCGCGGCGAGAAGCTGTATGGGTATCGTAATTTCATGGATCTGACATCCGTGTTCACGAGCCCGCCTCTCTTTTGTGTGAAGGCTGGCAGACGAGAGATCGGCTATGTGCACGAATCGTCTTTTGGTCCGCGGAAATCGGGCAATGTCATTCTACTGGCGGGGAAAGCATGGCTGGTCACCCGAGTCGAATGGACTCGGCGAGTTGCCTTTGTGGAGCCCACAGAGCTTCATGGGCGGTCAAGATGGATGGGCATGGGGCCGGCCTTGTCATATGAGGTCTGCCAGAGCATGGCGCGCGTACTCGCTTCTGAAGCCGAGGACTCGCGATGGTCAAGGCGAGCAAAGGAGACCATGAAGCTTGCCCGGAGCCAGTACCCTTGGGCACGACCGGAATCCGTTGCTATTAACCATGACACTTCCGGAAAAACGCAGCTCTGGACCTTCGGAGGGATGGCTGCAAATCGGACAGTGGCGATTTGGCTACAACACCACCTTGGCCTCGAAGTGGCAGCAGACAACCTTTACCTGACGGCCAGCGGATATGTGGACATTCGGACTCTTCGGACCCTTCCGCAGATCACTGAGGCCGCACTCCTGGATTGCATAGAACCGTCCGTATACGAGGAATGGATAGACCATGTCAAGTTCAGTGAGTGCTTGCCTCCAGACATCAAGAAATCGTTCTTCTTGCACCGTCAGTTGTCTACAAGCCTTGCCCAGCGAGTGCTGAGCTCTCTACGGGTGTCCTCTGAGACTGCTCATTAGCTGCTCATATCCATGCTTGATTTGTGAACATCATTGCGTGCGAGCAATTGATTAGCAATTAGCCCTATAATTGCGCACTCAATTGCTCGAAATCTATTATTCCAGCAATTCATGCATCGCTCCAGTTATATCGCGCACCGGCTCCATGACCTTCGGAGTCCACCTGCAAGTGCTCCTCGCGCAATTGCTTCATAAGACGAGTCGCCTGATTTCGGTCAAAGTGGAGAATCAGTCTGATTTCCTTATTTTGTAGTCCGATTTGTCCTCTACGGGCTCGTTCCATGAGTATGCTAAGTATTCGGGCCTTGGCCGCCTCCCAGTCGATCCGGCGGTCACGTTCCAGATGCCCCGGCTCTGCCAGTCGCGCGTGTAGCTCCGGGCGCAACGTCCAGTAGGCTCCACGGCCAGTCCCCCCGTGTTCGAGGTAGCCGGCTTTTTCCATTTCTATCAGCGTCTCGCGCATTTGCGTATCTTTACGCTGGCATAGAGCCGCCGCCGCCACGGTTTCGATCTCGGGATGTTTGAGCAGGTGCTGAAGTACCAGCAGGCTGTCCACACCCAATTCGCGTCCCTTCTGGCTTTCCTCGGCGACGAAGTGCCGAAAAGCGCCGGATATATCCCGCTTCATGAAGGTGAGCGAGACGGAATCCCCGATTTCCTGAATGATCGGAGGCTCCTTGCCCTCGATCAGAAGGGCGGAATACATCCGGCTGACACCGAGGTTGCTGCGGTTGACCAGACGAAGACGGGTGAGTGCCTCGACTAGGAGCGGGTTGCGCGCCGCCGGTTGGTGGTGCAGGATGTTGCCGGGGGTGATGCCGCCGATAAAGCCGCCGTTGTTGCTGATCTCAAGGCGATTGGCATACACCTTGACCATGACAGGGCCGGCGATGCGGAAGTCTGCATGGCAGAAGGCATTCATCAGGGCTTCGCGCAGCGCGATCTCGGGCCAGAGGCGATATTCGAAATGGCAGAGGCCGCGCTCAATCGTTGTGATCGGGTTATAGGGTACGATAAGCTCCTCGATACGGCTTACGGATAAAGGAATGGTCGACACCCGGTCTTCCCGGTTCTCGTATTGTGTATCGGATTTCATCGGCAGGAACGTGAAGTTGTGTCCAGGAACGTATTCGCGCAGGGCCGTCTCGTTTCCTGCGAGCAAGATGGCGGCGCGTGTAAACCGGTTGTTGCGGATCAAGCCAATTGATGCAAGAAGCTCCAGGTCGTTCTGCCGGAGAAGCTCCGCAGGGGCCCGCTCAGCCTTGGCCATATTACGCAGGGCTTCCATGGCTACGGCTGAGAGCAGCGTGCGGTCGGGTGCCACCACGGTTTCGGCCGTAAAGTCGGTCTCGCCGGTTTCCACAGCTATCTTGCGCCGCAAGGTTCCCGTTAGAGGCTGGCAATCCTTGCCGATCCGGATGGTGCCACGACCGGCGGTATCCGTATAGGGTGGCAGTCCGGGATGGATTTGCATGACCAGCAGGCGTCCGGTCCCTTCCTGTACCCGTAAATCCTCGAAGACGGGCATGATTTTGGGGTCGGTCTGGTCGTAGACGGCTTTTTTCAGCAGATTGACGTCAATTTCGGGCGGAACGCCTATGATTGCCGTTTCACGTCCCCTTACTTTGTCCGCTACACCGAAGACGACGGAACCGCCACCGCCGTTGGCCATGCAGACAGCCATCTGGACTACGGTTTTGACGGCTTTATCAAGACTGGTGCTATCCCACTGCTTGAAGTCCAGATCCTGGTCTTCAAGTTGATCGGCCTCCTGTCCAGCGAGGTCGTCTAGTAATGCCGCTATTTCCTGCAGGTTTCTCATACGATCACCACACTATAAATCCATTCCATGAAAAACCAAGCGTTTTTCCGGATGCCCCATCACTGCATTTGCATCGGCTAATGAGTTTCCGCGGAAGCTAGCCTAATCGATTGGCATCTTGGTTCGGTATTGGTAACGCCGGAGACCACTACATCCGACACGCTGCCCGGCGAGAAAGCAAAGTCCCCGGGGGAACTGCGTAGCCTTATACTGCCGCCTGCACCCACGGCAAGATCTGCAAATCCGTCACCATTCCAGTCGCCGCAAGCGATCATGGGATTAGCCAGATCCGATACCAGTCCGCCAAACGCCACAGCCCGCTCAGATAGGTTCAGCACATGATCCGACCCCATATTCTCGTAGACCGAGAGCAGGCCGCCTCCGGCAGCGACAAACAGATCACGGTCACCATCACCGTCCCAGTCTCCCAGTGCCGGTGCGGAATTCGTGCCGAAATCCAAGCCGGTAACCGTATCCGGCCAGATGGTGAAGACATTACTCACGATGCCATCCACCTGCGCGTACGCCAGACGCTCGAAAAACTGCATATTCATAAGCGTCAGCGCTGACCGCCGCCGCGACACCCCGCCATCTCGCACCGTGTTTTTCAGACGCGGATCCGTATCCCGCCGGAATTCTTCGAGCGCCGTGAGACCATCGCCATCATGATCCACCCAGCTTCCGCTATTCGTGCCGCCCAGGCACATCCACTCCCACCAGTCCTGGATGCCATCACCATCCAGATCATCCGTGGTCTTGAAGTAGTAAGCCACAAACGCCGTATTCGTCAGAAGCGGCAGGATAACCTTAGCCAGCGCCACGCCCCGTTCATCCTCGGCCCGGGCACCATTCACCAACCAATAGGCAAAACTATAGCCCGTGATAGCACCATGCAGACTCGGTGTAGCCACCACCTGCCCATTCGTCACATATCCCGCACTGGAGACAAATCCGGACGGACTGCTTTCCATCGTGTAGGCCACCAGATCGGATATATCAAACGTTGCCAGCGTTGACCGTCTGCGCGAGACCCCGCCATCCGCCACGGCTTCCCGTGCACCCGGATGGAGATCCCGCCGGTATTCCTCAAGCAGAGGAAGGCCATCGCCATCCGGGTCGTCCGCCGCGCCCCCGTCAAGCTGCCCCAGCGAATGCCACTCCCACCAATCCGGCATGCCATCTGCATCGGTATCATCCGTGGACTTGAAATAGTGCGCCACAGCCTCCACCGTAGACGTCACCACCGTTGTAACGACATCCAAGGCTCTGCCTGTGTGATCCGCCTGCCGCACCCCGTCAATTGTCCAATACCCGAACTCAAAACCCGTGACCGCACCATGGAGCGATGGCGTTACCATGGCGGTTCCATTGCTCACCACCATGCTGCGGCTCACGAAGCCCGCCGGGCTGCTACTCTCCGTGTACAGGTAATGATCCGGCTCCAGGATCATCGTCACCGGAGGCGACCGCCGCCTCGACCGTCCGCCATCGACCACCGATTCCCGCAGGTTCGGATGCAGATCGCGGCGATATTCCTCCAGCAGCGATAAACCATCGCCATCCGGATCCGCAGCCGCCGGATAATTCGTGGACGTCAGGAAATGAATCTCGAACCAATCCGGCACGCCATCCGCATCGAGATCCAGCACTTCATCCACGTAATGCGCGACCGCCACCGTATCCTCGTAAATCGTAAAGGCTTCCGGATTGACGCCCTTGCCATAGGCATCCTCCACGCGTACGCCCGAAGCTTCCGTGCTGCCCAGCGTCCAATGCGTGAACCGATAGCCCCC
>JFJP01030227.1_pt1 | contig 15123 bp, 18 predicted proteins | sample 431651 | NCBI WGS metagenome assembly JFJP01 (sample SAMN02602958, study PRJNA72255) | Microbial mat metagenome, whole genome shotgun sequencing project. | biome: fresh water; feature: sink hole; material: water; isolation source: purple microbial (photo- and chemosynthetic) mats found in...
GGATTAACCCGCAGCCAAGGGTTCCAGGGTGAACTTCGGGCGGGTTCCCGTAGCGGCGGCCAGACGTTGCCATGTGCGGATAGACGGCAAGACCCGACCGCTTTCCAGGCGCGCAATATAGGACTGTGATGTTTTCATACGGGCGGCCAATTCGGCTTGTGTCAAACCCTGGGCGGCACGGGCGGCAATAATCGTTTTAGCCAACTCAAATTCCGGGCGCAACCGTTCGTATTCGGCCCGAAATTCCGGCGATGCCATAAGTTCGGCTTTCATTTCCTTAAACGTCTTCATTGCGTTCTACCTCGGCTATGCGGCGCAACGCCAGTCGAATTTCCCGGCGTGGCGTCTTCTCGGTTTTCTTTACAAACACCCGAACAACACACAAGCGGCGACCGCTATGGGCAAAGTACAGGGCGCGGGCGATACCGGCCCGACCCTTCAAGCGCATTTCCCAAAGTTTCCCTTCCAAATGCTTAACGTAAGGTTCGCGCACCTGCTGCGGCCCCAAGCTTTCTAATAACTCGATAACCCAAGCGCCATCGGCCTGCACGTCTATAGGTAGCGCGTTGAACTCTTGTTCGGCTTCTGGCGTAAAAATGACAGCCCATGTAGTCATACCAGACAGTATATCAAAAAAAGCATAAAACCCTGCTTGAAAAACCTACGGTCTGAATATTTATCGTGTCACCATCACCGGCAGCAATGTCCTGGATAACGGCTTGAGGAACCACCATCTGGCTGTCAGCCAAGCGGCAGACCCATTCCAGCCCACTAATTTTGTAAAGAAAAATGAGCGGGGAAGCGTTGATAATGAACGTGTTAGAAGCCACTGATTTCCTCACGCAACTCGTCGATGGTCACCTGGCAAGCGGGTACTTTTCGGTGGCAGAGTTCATTGAGAAATTCAACTCGGCTTATGCCAAGTATTTCAGCCGATTTTGATTGTGAGATACGCCCCTCTGCGTACCATTGCACGATAGCCGCTATCTTAAGCTCGTGCGTAAATTCCGCCGGCCCTAACCGTAAGGCTGAAAAGGTACTGGGTTCAAAGTCTAAAACAACCTGGGTCATAAAATATCTTCCAATGTCACTGGCGGATGATCCTTTGGCCATACCGGCCGAGTCGCTAAAAATTGATCAAAGGTCAAATTTTTTTCGATTGGAGGTTCAGTGATTTGATCAAAATCATTAGGAGCCAGCACGATCAACTCTACCTGCTGTCCTTCAACCTTGCGTAAATCAGGCAGCAGCGCCACCAGCGCACTATTGATCGTGGTATCGATACGAATCGCTTGCATCATTTTTCTCCCGCACTGATGGTTTAAAACAGACTACCGGTCCACGGCCCGACTCCCGCCTCAACCCGACAGCATTGACGAATGGAGTAGAGTGGATAAGCCCAGCACCTCCACCGTGGGCGGGCGACGACAGGCGGATGCGACACCAGCGCCTTATCCGTCCGTCAGCCCATTACCGCATAATATGCCACCGGAGACCCGTCCTGCATGACCGACCACGATCACGGCTACAAACGACTCTTCTCCCATCTCCCTTAGGAACGGTAATTTTTTAACTTAGCGGGTTAAAACCCGCCCTACAGTTTCAACCGGCCTAGCGGGTTAAAACCCGCCCTATAGTCCTTTACAATCAAATGGTTGGCAATATGATAACTCTGAACTGAGTCTGCCTGCACAACAATCCTCAAAGAATCTCAAGCTATTCCGAAAGATCAATCGGTGCGCCTGGTTCAGTAGCAAGGCGGATGATCTCATTGAACAGGTTAATGGTTTCCTGAGTGTTGTCGTCGCTCATTCTGGCGACCAGTCGCCGATAATCTGCTCTACGGTGAAGGGACATTCATCGGGAAATGTCGCTAGGGGTAAGCCGGTTTCCTTAGCCGCTCTTTTTCGAGCGCGGGAATGCTCCACTGTAATGAAAGTGGAAAGTTGTGGAACTAAACTAGGGTTGTTCTCTAGCAATCGCTCTATCGCACTACGTCTATTGTCAATAGAGAGTTCCCAACTAGTTCCGCGCCGTTGTGGTTGATGCTGCCATTTCAGCAAGTGCATTAGGACGTTGAAAAGATAGCTTTGAAGCGAGTTCTTTTGACTACTTCCCATGTCCTCAATTTCCTCCAGCAGATGATCAACATCCAGCGCCGACAATGCGCCTTGGCGCAAGAGATCAGCCTGTTGCTGCGTCCACAGATAGAAATCAGTGTGGTAGGTTACTGTGGTCATGTTGCCTCCTCATTCAGGCCTGAGCAGCGCCTTGAGACGCTCAATCTCAGCCCAAGCCGCCTCTTTATCAGCCCAAGCTGCCTCTTTATCAGCCAAAGCTGCCTCTTTATCAGCCAAAGCTGCTTCTTTCTCAGCCCGTTCCCGTTCCGCGTCGGTGCGTAAAGCCTCCATCTGATTCTGGATACTGCGTTGCTGACGCAAGTAGTTTTGCCGCGCCTGGTACAGGTAATAAGCCTGCGTCTTCTCCGAAAAGACTTTCAACGTATTCATTGATGGGATGTAACCGTTCACTCCCCTACCCCAGCCCTCCCCCGTAAGGGGGGAGGGAGTCTTGCGAAGCAGCGAGTTAGCGCTCCCCCTCTCCATTTATGGGGAGGGGGTTGGGGGGAGGGGTCTGAACGCTTACGATGGGATCAACATCATTAGAAGCCAGCACGATCAACTCTACCTGCTGTCCTTCAAGCCTGCGTAAATCGGGCAGCAGCGCCGCCAGCGCACTATTGACCGTAGTATCAATACGAATTGCTTGCATCGTTTTTTCTCCCGCGCTGATTGTTTAAACAGACTACCGATCCACGGCCCGACTCCAGCCTTTCCCGATGATCACCGGACTCCCGAATTCTCCTCCTTAAATAAGGGAGGGGTGGCGCGTAGCACCGGGGTGGTTCTGGAAGTCAATGATTCAAATTAAAAGACCACACCGCCATCCGCACCATCGCCCCACTCACTCCACACGCAGCGCCACTCGGCACGGCGTCCCCGGATTACCATAATCCGCAGCAGTAAACGTACTGGTTCCATTCCAATCAATCCCATTCCCCGCAATAATCGACCCAAAAATACTTCGACCGCCATTATGCTGATACTGCCCATCCGTCCAAATATTAAAATAACTATCCTTATCCCCGCCATTAAACGTAATATCGCCCGTCGCCACGACCGTCAACGGTTTACTCGCCTGTCCCAGTCCAACGCCACCGCTAAAATCAATATCCGCACTCCCGGCAAAATACAGCGTCCCGTTAAACATATCATTCTTCAACGCCTTACTCCCCGCCGCTGGCGTCTGACAAAAATACTTCCCTCCCCCCAGATCACCGCTCAACGCACTACAATCCACTGCCGCCCCTAATCCCGTCGTCAACCCTGGCAACGCTGTCGCCGCAACCGGCACCTCAATCTCAGTCGGCTGCTTATCCGGGCCACAGGTCGGACAATACTTATCCCCAGTCACCGTACCCGCATCAATCGTACCGAACGCATTCACATTACCGTTCACCGTTTGCTGACTCAACGCCACCGATGCATTGGGTCCATTCGCCCCTGATAAAATCGAATCCGTATAAATATGCGTATTGACCGTACCCTGACCCCCACCACCGCCGCCAAATCGAACCTGCTGCTTCGATACCAACCCATACTTAAACTCCGGCCCGGCGCAATGATCATAAACCATCCGTAGCGTTGCCTGCGCCAAGATTTTCGGGTGATTCAACGTCGCACTGGGCGTCGGTAAACTACCAGTCTCCGCCACGGAATACCCCCGGGCAATAATCCGCACCCGCCGATCCGGATCCGGAGGCGGTGACACTGAAACCGGCGGCAATGCCGGACTACACGCCTCCGCAAAACACATACTCTCCACCCAGAACGCCCCCTTCGACACCTCTCCGGTCGCATCCAGCGGCTGAATCGCCGTATAAAACGGCTGCTGATTCCACGTCGTCCGGGACGCCCAGGAACGCTTCAACCAACTCGCCGCCCGCGCCATGCCACTCTCCGCCGCCAGCGCCGCCTCCGTCTGCTTCTTGGTATTACCCGCAATCTGCTCCTGCACATGCGAACCCTGCATTCCCACCACCACCACCACGGTCATCAATACCAGAATAATCAAACTCACGGCTAGCACCGCACCGCGCTGGTTTTTCGGATTGTTCAACATACATCACCTCCATTGCTGACCCATGATTACAAATCGTAACCGTTCACCCCCCCCCACCCTCGCCCTCCCCCTCCCCCGCAAAGGGGGAGGGAGCTTGCACAACAGCCTGTTATGGCACTCCCCCTCTCCATTCATGGGGAGGGGGTTGGGGGGAGGGGTCTGAACGCCTACTACAAATCAACCGCCGCCAAAATCTTCGGCAACATCGCCACGGTAAAACTCACATCCTGAGTCACCAACGGCGTCGGCTTGACAATCAACCGCAAATGCACCCGCACACTCAACACCTGGTTATAATTCCCTGGCGTCGACAAATATTCTTCGATAAAACCATCTGGTTTCTCTTCTTTTGTGACCTCATCCACAGTCTTATCTACGCCAAACTCCACCTGCATCGATTGAACCTGATTCACCAGCGCCTGCGTTGTCGTACTACTCGCCGGATTCGTCGTCACCTCGCAAAACAACTGCTCATTACTCACATAAAACCGGTTCAAATACCGCTTTGCCGAATCTACAGCGGCATTCCCCAGGCAATCGGTCAAACCCGCCCGCCCGGCAAACGTCACGGTAAAGCCGGTATTATTTGTCGCCGTCACGCCATCTGCGGCATTCACCACCTGACGCAACGAATCGAACGCAAACAGCGCATTCTCCTGCACCAGCGCCATGGTTTCCTTCAAGGCATACGACTGCTTGGTCGTGATAAAAATATTCACCGTCGCCGTCAACAAAATCACGCCCAACAACAAACCCACCATCAACTCAACTAAGGTAAACCCCGACTCCCGCCGGATTCTGCTCTTATTGCTGCTCAATAGGCTGTTCATCACTTCAACCTCAAGTAGTCCTGGAAAAAACCCAGATGATTCCTGACCGACAACCCGGCTTAAAATGGAATGACTTGCAACAATCTCACCCGATAAGTAAATGCATAAGCCGTCGCCGTCCCAAAGCGGCTATCACTCCAGTTGACCGTAATATCATAAACATCCGGATCAGGTGGTGTCGCAGTCAAAAATGGCCGCGTGACTGCCCCGGTCCAATTCGGCTGCTGAGCACCCAAGTCCTTATTCCATTGTTCAACGATACTCATAGGATCATCCAGCCGCGTCCACATCCGCTCGGCAACATCCTTGGCATAAATACTGGCCAGCGTCCGCTGATAACTGGAATGGGTATACTGGACTGAACGCAATTGCAATGCCGATAAACCCACCAGGCCAATAGACAGCACCAATAATGTTACCAGCACTTCCAACAGAGTAAAGCCGCTGCCTGATCGCCACTGCCGCCGATTGTTCATGATCAAATCCCCGTGTGCTATTTCTACACGGCTAGTTCACCACACACCGCCATGAGTCACACACGGTTCAGGGATTAACGGTAGGAATTTTCCGACTGATGGAATGTCGATGATGACCCGGTTTATTCAGCGCCCCGGCTTTTAGACCAGCGGCGCTATTTCCCGGATAAGCGGCTCACTTCACACAGAAGATCAGCGATAGACTCAGTGCATCATTATTTTTCACTTCAGGCGCGTTCATCCAGGTTGGAGCGAACGCTGACGAGGCGGAGGCAAAACCGTGCACACTCACCGTGGCTTTACCCTGATTGAATTGATCATCACCCTGGCCATCCTGGCCATCCTGACGACCCTAAGCATCCCGTCCTTCACCGACGTGATTCGCAACAATCGCGTCACCAGCGAAGCTGACCGCTTGATGGCTACGATTCGCCTGGCGCGCAGTGAAGCCATCAAACGCAACCAGACCGCCACGATCTGCCGCAGCGCCAATGGTTCAACGTGCGGGGGAACGACGAACGTCTATGAACAAGGCTGGCTACTGTACAACGACGTATCAGACCTGACATTCGCGGGCAACGCTAACTACAACGCCAGCGAGGACCCCCTGATTCGTATCGGCGAAGCAGCGGCTACGGACATCACCCTACGCAGCAACAGCATCGGCAACGCTTGGCTCAGCTTCAAACCGACCGGCCGCCTGGCCGAAACCGGGAGCGCGGCGGTCTATGCGGTCTGCTACGACAGCGTATCGACCAGCAGCGTACCGGGTCGACAGATCACCGTAGACCTGAACGGACGCGCCACCCTGTCCACCTTGGCCGCTGGCGCCACCTGTACCCCCTGAACGCCTGGTGGCATCTTCACCCCTCCTCAGCCGAGGAGGGGCATCCGGCAGTCCGGTGGTCCGGCAGTTATCAGAAAAGACCGTCAGTGGTGTAGGCGTTCAGACCCCTCCCCCCAACCCCCTCCCCATGAATGGAGAGGGGGAGTGCCATAACAGGCTGTTGTGCAAGCTCCCTCCCTCCTTGCGGGGGAGGGCCAGGGGGGGGGTGAACGGTTACTTAGTGGTTACGCCAGATAGACCCGTTCCAGCGCACTCCGCGAGATATTGCCCTTCCCATCTTCGGCCTGGATGTAATAGCGCACATCCCCCGCCCCCACCGGCAGTTTGACGGTGAAGTAGTGCGCCACCATCGCCGCGCCGGTTTGCGAGGGATAGGGGCCGTTATCGGTCATCGGAATGCCGACTTCGCCCTTGCTGTCACGCAGCACCAGCACGACTTTCTTTAAACCACTGATGTCATGGATAAAGGTATGCACGGTGCCTTCACGCGGCGCATCCAGCAGACAACCCTGCCCCCAACGCTTGCCGCCCGGATTCTCCGGCGTGACCCACGGCGCGAAGATGGTGGGTCCAGTACGATCCTTGCCCGCCGCAATCAGCGCATCCACTTGGCCCTTGACCATCCCATAACCGGCATTAGCCGCATTGGTCACCTGCTGATCCCAGATATGTTGCCCGGTCCAGTACCAGTAACAACTGGTTTCCGCAGTCAGCATCAGCCGGGTGATGTCGCCCAGCCACGGTTGGCCGGGCATGGCGTCCTCCAGCGCGTGCACCACGTTCTGAAACGCGGTCAGCACCGCCCAGGAATTTAAATCCGGGGAATACGGCTGATCGTAGCGACTGAACCACTTCATGAACTGCGGATCGCCATTATCCGCCCCGCTCCACGACCCCGGTTCAATATGCGCTGCCTGCTTCGGATTGGGCGGGAAGCGGTCGAGATAATCATTCACCGTACTCAGTTCAAAGCGCGGATCACCCTGTAACCACTGCACCATCTGCCCGGTATTGTGGCCGTAATAGCTGTCCGCGCCGCCACCGTGGTTGTCGCCGTCGGAATGCAGCAGGAAAAACGGCGGGTGCTTGGGATCAAACAAGCCATTTTCAACAATCTGGTCATAGACCTGACCCAGCACATCAGGATATTGCAGCGCCCCGAACCCGCCCCGGGCGTCTTCGTTGCCGATATACCGCTCGGCGGGTACGGCAATAATTTGGTGAATCTGCCCCTCCGGATCTTCGTACTGCACATATTCCGGTTTAAGCAAGCTTGGAGAAATCCTGGATCCCGCCCAGATATTGCGCAGTTGCAGCCAGTCGTTCACCGGCGGATTGACCTGCTCGGCAGGATTGGGCGGCAACATGCCCTCGTTAATGCCGGCGTAGGGGTAATCTTTACAAGCCCGGAAGCGGTGGATGGAGTCGTAAATCACCGCCTTGACCCCGGCCTGATTCAGCGCCGGAATCATGCGGACATGGAAGGCGGTTTCCGGTGGGAACATCACCCGGGATGCTTCAATGCCAAATGCGGAGCGGATAATCTCCCGGTGCCACTCCACCTGCTTGACGATATTGCGCGCCGGGGTCAGGGACATCAGTGGATGGAAGAAGCCAAAGGCTGAGAAATCAACGCGGGGATGACCCAGTGCGGTCTGTTCCTGGGCGACGGCCCGCAAATCGTTATTCCAACCGCCGAACCCGCCGCCGCACAGCCCCTCAGCACCACAACGATCAAGCTGCTCAATCAGTGAACCGCTCCAACTGGTGGACAGCCCGGCGTGGGGCAGGCCACCGCCGACATACTGGCGCACCGCATTGGGAATGAAGTGGGTGTAGGGGCCATGGCGCGAGCCAAAAATGCTGTCCTTCTCACCATCCCAGTAATTCCGATCCGTGGCGTTATAGTAGGGCTGGTGCATGTGCTTATGGATGCCAAAATACACTTTGACCGCTGTATTCCCAGGCCCCGTGGCGACCCGGATGACCGGTTTCAGCAGGGGATTCGCCTCAAGGCGCAGTTGGCGGAATTCCTTGATCCAGTCGCCGCCACCTGCCTGTTGAATGTCCGCCTTGCGGCAGCCTTCGGCCTGAACCGTGATGGTGCTGGGTCGCAGGAGCCCGGCGGGAATCGTGGTGGCATACTCATAATCCCCTTCAACCACCGTTTCCTCCAACGCCTCGGCCTTGATCAGGCGCTGACCTTCAGCGGTGTGCAGAATGAGTTGCGGGAAGGGAACCTGCCCATCGGTGACGAAGGCGATGGTGAACGCCGGATTCTTGCCGGAGGCATCGCATTCCAGCGCGTCAGGGAGTTCAATACGCAGGATACGGGTAAACACGTCAGTCATGGGTAACCTCTCAGGGTGATGAAGATGGACAGAATTTCGAATGAGTCTGATGCCGTCCATAATTGTAGGGCGAATCAGGCGCAAAACACGGCAAATCGTCGCCGTACCTTATTAATCAACGACTCCATCCGGGGACGCTAAACCACCATGTCAAATAACTCCATGAAATTCACCAAGATCGTGGCGACCATCGGGCCGAATTCCCGCAACCTGGAGGTCATCGAGAAGTTGCTGCGGGAAGGCGCGGAGGTGATCCGGCTCAACTTTTCCCATGGCAGCCACGACGATCATGCCCAGTCCGTGCAGTTAGTCCGGGCGGCGGCGCGAACGTTGAACCGGCATATTGCGATTTTCCAGGACTTGCAGGGTCCGAAAATTCGCCTCGGGCAACTGGACAGCGATTTTCTGGAAGTGACGGCTGGTGAAACGCTGATTTTGACCACCGACGAACTGATCGGTGGCATTCATGACGGGGTCAAGAAAATTTCGATTGATCATCGCAGCCTGCACGAGGAAGTGCAGGCCGGCGACCGGATTCTGATTGATGACGGTTTGTTTGAGTTGACGGTTCAACGGATTGATGGACGTGAAATTTTTACCCAAGTGGTCAACGGGGGACGGCTGAAGCCGCGCAAGGGCGTCAACCTGCCGAACATTAAATTGAACATTTCCGCCGTCACCGACAAGGATCGCCGTGACCTGGCGTTCGCCTTTGAGCACGAACTCGACTATGTGGCGCTATCGTTTGTCCGGGACGCCAGTGATGTTCGGGAACTGATCGAGTTGATGCTGGCGACCTACGGACACAAGATTCCGATCATCGCCAAGATCGAGAAACCGGAAGCGTTCCGCCATATCGAAGGGATCATCGCGGTCGCTGACGCGATCATGGTGGCGCGGGGTGATTTAGGCGTGGAAACCTCGCCGCAGGACGTGCCACTGATGCAGAAGAGTCTCATTCGCCAGTGTAACATCGCCGGTAAACCGGTGATTACCGCCACGCAGATGCTGGAGTCGATGATCAACAACCCCCGACCCACTCGCGCCGAAGCGAACGATGTCGCCAACGCTATTCTGGACGGAACCGACGCAGTGATGTTGTCCGCGGAAACGGCAGCGGGTCAATATCCAGTGGAAGCAGTACGCATGATGAAGGCCATCGCGATGAGCGTTGAGGCCAGCGACATTTTCAAAACGCTGATGGAAAAGAATGTGCTGACCCAGGAGGAATTGCTGGCCAATGCCTGCCTGCGGATCGAAGACGCCGTGCATTTCGCCACCATGGATCTGGCGAAGAAAGTGTGCGCCCGCTATCTGGTCGGCTTCACCAACACCGGTTCAAGCGTGCTGGGTCTGGCCAAATTTCGCTCCCTGGCACCCTTGATCGCGTTTAGCCCGAAACCGGCGACGCTGCGCAAGCTGGCGCTGGTATGGGGGGTGGAACCGTTGCAACTGGGCGCCGTGGTCACCTCGGTCGATGATTTGCTCAGTTCCGCCACCGAGTTTTTACTGAACAAGCACCTGGTTCAGGAAGGGGAGATTGTGGTGTTTACTGCCGGTGTCCCGGTGGGGGTCTCCGGCGGTGCGAATATGATCAAGGTCGTTAAGGTGCAGCGTGGCGATTGACAGCGCTTTGCTGCCCAGTAACCGTCATTGAGAGGTCGCGAAGATGTCTGCAACTGCTGAACGCATGTTCACCGAATTGGAATATCTGGATCAGGAACGTCGGGCTGAACGCCGGAGCGAGTTTTATCGCGGTCGGATCTACGCGATGGCCGGAGCCAGTCGGGCGCATAACCTGATCATCGTCAATCTGGTGCGTGAGTTAAGTCAAAAACTCAAGGGGCGACCCTGTGAAGTTTATGCCAGCGACATGAAAGTCTGCATCAAGCCCACCGGACTCTACACCTACCCGGACGTGACCGTTGTGTGTGGCGAACCCCGGTTTGACGATGCGCAGAGCGATATTCTGCTGAATCCCAAAATCATCATCGAAGTGCTGTCGCCCTCGACGGAAGCCTACGATCGCGGGGACAAGTTTGAACACTACCGGCGACTGGCTTCACTCAGCGACTATATCCTCGTGTCGCAACACCGCTGTCGTATCGAGCTTTTTTCCCGGCAGGCAGATGGCCGCTGGTTGCTGGTGGAGATCAGCGAACCAGGGGCTAACTTGACGCTGGACAGTATCGGTTGTGTGTTGCCGCTGGCCGAGATTTACGAGCGGGTGGTGTTTGAGAACGCGGGAAGGTAGTGTCGATCCGCCTCGAAGCTATAGCGGAAACAGCAGCGGCACGACCAGGATCGTGATGATGAGCATCAGCACAATCAACGGCGTTCCCACCCGCACAAAGTCACCGAACCGGTAATTGCCGGGCGTCATAACCAGGGTATTGACCGGCGAGGACACCGGGGTTGCAAAGGCTGCTGAAGCCGCCAGAGCAACAGTCATCGCGAAGGGATAGGGCGAGACTCCCATCTGCTGAGCGGCGGCAATGGCGACGGGAGCCATCAATACCGCCGTCGCCGTGTTGGAGATGAACAGTCCGACCAGCGCCGCCAGCACAAACACCCCGGCCAGCAACGCCAGGGGACCGAGCGGTCCAAGGCCGCTCACCAGCCCATCCGCCATCAAAGCGACGCCGCCGGTCTGTTCCAGCGCCTTGGCCAGGGGCAACATGCCGGCGATCACCACTAGACTTGGCCAGTTGATCGACCGGTAGGCATCCTCCAGCCGCAGGCAGCGGAACAGCCCCATTGCCAGCGCCGCCAGTAACACCGCCGCCGTATTGGGCAACAGGCCGAACGTCATGACTAGCACCATCGCCAGCAGGATCAGCAGCGCCGCTGGGGCCTGTCGCCGGGCTGGCGCAACTTCGCTGAGTTCCGCAGGCAGGTTCAGCACCAGAAAATCCCGGGAATCGCTTTGCAGCAGACCGATCCGTTTCCAGGCGCCCACCACCAGCAAAAGGTCGCCAAACGCCAGTTTTTCCCCGATCAGATTACCCGACAACAGGTGATCGCCGCGCCGAATGCCCAGCACATTCAAGCCATGATGCGTCCGGAAGGCGGCTTGCTGCAGGGTGTGGCCGATTAATTCCGAGTCCGGCGGCAACATGACCTCAGCCATACCCAGTTCATTGCGCAATTCCTCAATCTGTTCGTCCTCGACATCCAGCGCTGTCAGCCCCTCCGCAATGCAGAACTGCTCCGCAGTGGCCGGGGGACTGATGACGTACAGGGCGTCACCCGGACGTAATTCCGTATCAGCAAGCGCAGATTGCAGCGATTCTGCGAACCGACCCTGCCGAACGATGCCAATGATCGTCACCCCGTAGCGGGTGCGCAGCCGAGCCTGGGCGACCGTTTGACCCACTAGCGGCGAATTCCCCGGCAGATACAGACGGTGTAACTGATCCATCAGCAGGTAGCGGGTGACCAACTGTTCCAGGGTCTGCCGCCGCCCGGTCAGGCTGGTTTGCGATAAATGCGTCGACAACAAACGCCGACCGAACGTGGCCATATACAGAACACCGGCCACGGCGGCCAGCAGGCCGATAGGCGTGATGTCGAAGAACCCGAAGGGTTGCAGGCCGGCGGTGCGCAGGGCGTCGTTGACCATCAGATTCGGTGGGGTAGCAATCAAGGTCAGCGGCCCACTCAGGAGCGCGGCGAACGCTAGCGGCATCATTAACTGGCCGGGATCGCGGCCTAACCGCTGGGTAATGCTCAAGACCACTGGAATGAAGATCGCCACGACGCCGGTAGAACTCATGAAGGCACCCAGTCCGGCAACCGTCAGCATCAGCAAGACCAGCAATCGAACCTCACTGGCTCCGGCCACCCGGGTGAGCCAGGCACCCATCTGCACGGCAATCCCGGTTTGCACCAGACCCTCGCCGACCACAAACAGGCCGGCGATCAAGACGACCACTGAATCGCCGAAACCGGCTACGGCCTGGGCGACCGGCAGGATGCCACCCAGGATCAGGGCCACAATCACCAGCAGGGCGACCACGTCTGAACGGAGCCAACCGCTGGCAAATAACACCACCGCAGCAGCCAGTACGCTGAAAACAAAAAGAATATCGGGAGTCATAAGTCGTTAGTAGTCCGGTGCGCATCCGAAGTGAATGGATTTGGGGGGTCACACCTCCAAGGGGCGCGGAGTTCCAGAATTACGGTACGAGTAAATCTCCGCCTTCCATCTGCACCACCTCCACCCGCCAGCCGATCAGCAATACGCTACCGGTCTGGCGGCGATGCCCGGTATCGGTGAACTCAAAGACATACAGCCGCTCCCACTTCAACCGACCATTGTGGTCGCGCCGCAACCACAAGCGTTCCAGAGCCACCGTATCGTCCAGCAGTTGCACGTTACTCTGCCGACAGGCGCGGGTACTGGCAGCGCGAGCCTGCTCGCGGGCACCGAGGCTGTCCCGCCAGAACCACAGGCCGATACCCATCATAAATAGAAGGCTGATCAGGAAATAGAAGCTCATAGCAGCGGTTTCAACCGAGCCAGAATGTCATCCCGCGCCTGCGCCAGCAGCGATTCCCGATCCAGGCTGTCCAGAATGTCCTGCACCACCCGCTTCGGCCCGCCCTCGCCCCAGGACTTGCCTTGGGCGAAATATTGTTCAGCGGCCTTGCCCACCACATAAGTCCCGTACCAGGCCACCGCCCCCTGTGCCCCGGCAGTCACGATCGTCGATAATCCCCCAGTCACACCCTTCAGCGCCGCCGCCGCCAGATTCATCAACCACACCGTCCCCATCAGGAACGCCAGTTGCATGGAGATGGTCTTGAGTAGCGAACCGGCTTCACCACGGGTCATCGGCAGGCCATACACCCGGCTAAGATGGAGAATCATCGCCGCATCGGTGGCGATGGCCGCCAGAATGTCGGCAATCGGGATCGGGTTCAGCGCGACGGCGACGCCCTTGGCCAGGCAGTAATTACGCACTACGGTTTCCGCGAGATCGCGGCGGATCGTGATGATTTCACGGGTCAGCCGGTCGGAGAAGCGCCCGGCGAACAGTCCAGCATTCAACGCCGCCATGGTCTTGCCTTCGGCATTGAGAATGTCCCAAATGCGCTCGCGTAATTCATTGACGTTCGGAACTGGGCAGCGCCGGGTCTCGGTTTCGTTTCCGGCAGCATCGACCAGAATCACGATGCGCTCGGCAGGTTGTGCGGCGGCGGTCAGAATATCCTGGGGCAGGATCAGACCTTCGGTGCGTTGGCGCAGCGTATCCAGCAACAATTGACGATCCGCCTGCGTGTAGCGATCCACTTTATTCAGCACCAGCACCAGCCGCTGCGCCGCCGCTTTCACCAGGCGCAACGCCTTGATTTCGGTCTCGGTAATGTCGCCATCGACCACGAACAACACCAAATCGCTGCGGCTGGCGACCTCATGGGCAAGCTGCTCGCGCTCCTCCCCCGAGACTTCGTTAATGCCCGGCGTGTCAATCAGAAACACGCCGCCGGCGTCATATTCCTGCCAGCGGGCATGGGTGGCACGGGTGGTTTCACCGTGCAGGGGACTGGTGGAAAATTTCGCCTCCCCGAGCAGCGCGTTCAACAAGGCCGACTTGCCGACGCTGACCCGGCCAAACACCGCAATGTGGATGTGACCGTGCTCAATCTTTTCCAGCAACAACTGCAATTGCTGATAATCCTCGGCCAGCGCCGCCCGCACCGGCGGCGGCACCCGCTGATCGTTGAGTAGTTCGCGCAGACTCTCCCGAGCCAGCGCCAGGTGCGCGTCACCGCCATGCAGCGCAGGTTCGGTTGCCGTCGTCGCCGTTTCCGTGCCTTTGCCGTGTCCAAACCAGTGGGGCAATGGCGGCAACGCGTCCTGGACCCGCTTCCACAACTGCGTATCGCCGCTAACCGGCGGAGGTTCCGGGGGGGTCTCCGTCTTTTTGCCGGGTCCAGACCAGTTGGGCAAAACGTCTTGTACGCGCTTCCAGATCTTCACTCAGATTATCCTCAAACATCCGCAGGGTCGGCCCACTCACCAGATCGCCGCGACTTTCCAGGGAGCGGGCCACCGCCTTCCCCAGACTCTCGAAGATCAGACCATAAACCACGGCGTGAATCATGCCGCCCACCACCGTTCCCATGCCGGGAAAGGCCTTGAACACGTTGCCGACCAGCGCCAACATAAGATTGAGACTGCGCTTGATCTGATTGCCGGCCAAATCCAGGAACCGCTGCATATCCATTTCCCGGGCGGGCGCTTCATACAAGGCGCACAACTCTTTGAGCAGGTGATAGCCCAGATAGCCCTGAATCAGGACATCCGTCCCCGGACTGACCGCCGCCAGCGCCCCGAAGATCGCCTTGCGCGAATAGTTGTGAATAATGGCGTCGGCCTTGACGCGCCGATGTTCCGCCACCGCGACATCCAGTTTTTGCTGGGCCAGCAC
>JFJP01027462.1_pt1 | contig 15122 bp, 24 predicted proteins | sample 431651 | NCBI WGS metagenome assembly JFJP01 (sample SAMN02602958, study PRJNA72255) | Microbial mat metagenome, whole genome shotgun sequencing project. | biome: fresh water; feature: sink hole; material: water; isolation source: purple microbial (photo- and chemosynthetic) mats found in...
ATTCAATTGATTATTCAATTGATTATTCAATGGATTATTCATTTGATTATTCATTTGATTATTCATTTGATTATTCATTTGATTATTCATTGGATTGTTCATTGGATTGTTCATTGGATTGTTCATTTGATTGTTCATTTGATTGTTCATTTGGTTTTTCATATTGTTTTGATAATTCATCATTTTTATGTTCTTTTCAAATGAATTTATTGAGTCTTGTTTTAGCAAAAAATCATTGGGACTTTGGGGGAATTGGAAAAAGGGTGAAATGTTGGTACTTTGTTGAAAGGGAGAGATTTGGGACTGGCTGTTTAACATTATCATTTCATTCTGCAACATAGTGTGATTGTTGGAATCGTTGAATTGTGAAGTAGAAGCGAATTTCTTCTTGAGTAAACAAAAAAATTTAGATTTTTTCAATAAAGTTTAAAAAGTTTAAAAAGTTCAAAAAGTTTAAAAAGTTTAAAAAGTTCAAAAAAATTCAAAAAGTTCAAAAAGTTTAAAAAGTTCAAAAAGTTTAAAATTGATTTTTTCTACATTAGATGAGTTTATTGAAAGTGAGTTCATAGAAGTGGTCGAAGCAGAATTGTTTTTTTTTAATGTTTTAGGCTGTGTCTTCGAGTTTTGAAAATTAGTGTTCGTCTCAGCATTTTTGAATTTTTCTTTGTTTTCCATCTCTTGTTCTTTAAAATACAAAGAAATTTATCATTAAAATTCATAAAAGTGAATGACTAAACCTAAAATTTCTTCATTTCCGTTTTCATTCATCTTCTTTTTATTGACTAATTCATTGATAAAACTCTTCAATTCCTCATCAGCAATTTCCCCAGGTCTCATATTTCCCTTATTCTTTACATTAAGTGAGGCATTCTTTTCAATAAGTAGTTTAATGGCTTTGATATTCCTTTGTTTTATTGCGAAATGCAAAGCAGTATCTCCTTTTTTTAATAAAAATATCGTTAAACGATAAACAAAGCAACAATTAAAAAATCAAAAAAACCAGTTGTTTTTTGAGTTTGATCAATAAAGGCACCTTGTTCCAAAAGACTATTCAAACTGTTAAAATGTCCTCTTTTTATTGCAACCATCAGTAAAGTCATTGAATTTGACCCTTCTTGCTTCAAATTGGTGTAATTTTTCAAATTTTCGATGATCTGCATATTTTCTTTATCTTGATCAATAGCGTAAAAAAGCGCAGTTTTCATCTCTCGATCTCTAACATCGGCATCTGCGTTATATTCTAATAGAATCGACGTCAAAGCCTCATCAAGGTTTATTGCAGCATAGATCAAAAGGCTTTTATCTGAAGAGAATTTGTGTTTATAAATGAAATTTTATGATTAATATTGAAAAAACCTTGCTCGTCTTTTGAGTTCACTATTGGATATCGGCTTTTTACAAAGGAAAATCTTAAAGGAAATATAAATTAAAATCAAATTAAACCTGAATAAAATCTGAAGGATTTCTTTCTGAGAAACAGAAATTTTTCGCTCTTTTATTGTGGTAAAAATAGCTTTTGCAATCAAATCATAATTCAAATTCTCATGTTTAGAAAGGAATTTCTCTAAATCTTCAGTGCTTCCCGAAGAAATCAATGAACAAAGATTTGTGAAAAGCTTAGAGGAAGAATTCTGGTTTTGAAATGGCTGGTTTGGTGATAGGTCGTACCTTTTAATCATGGAACTCATATTTTCTTTTTTACTTTTTTAAATTATTTATTAAAAAATTTTTAGATGTTCAAATCAAAAAAAAGCTTGAAAAAAAATTTTTTTCTTTGTTTTTTTTGGGATGAAATTAAAGTTTTTTTTTCATTTCATTTTAAATTTTCTATTGATTTTTTTTTTTTCTTTTGAAAAAAAAATATTTTCTAAATTTTTTTGAAAAAAAAATTTAATTAAAAAAAAAAAAAAAAGGAGTATTTGTAAATAATGAACCCATTTGAGCATCATACCTATGAAATAATGATCCCAAAGCAGCATGTAATTGAGGATTTAGAGTTGAATGAATATAATTACAGTCCTAAAGAAGTAATAACACAGAACGATAATTTATTGAAATTGGCGAATCATTGTAATTTTTAATTTCCGCCATAATTATTGCAAAAAATTTCTCTTTAATCAAAGCAAGTGATTGCTTTAGATACCATATAGTCCAAGGAGAGATCCTGCGTTTCTTTGTGATTCTACAAATAAAAAACCGAACGGTTCTGACAGAAAACGTTATGAAAGAACTAGAAACGATCTATCCTAAAATGAAATTTTCTGTACAAATGACCAGAAATATAGACGCAGTTCCCCAATAAATTATCTAAAAAATTTAAAAATCCCCGATTTTAAAGAAATCTAGCATTGAGCTGAATGTGCCAAACATTGCTAAGTTCCTTAATAATCAAACTTTTAACTCCGAGTATGAGGAGAAAGCTTGTTTCATGGAAAATTTTTCTGAAACCCCGAATTTAGCTTATGAATACGCATACGATAAAAGGAATAGCATCATAATTTATCTCTTATTTTTGCCAATATGTACATAAATAATGAAAATAATGGTTAAATTATAATCAAAAAATATAGTAAATGCTGTAGAAGATATAGATGCTAATTTGAAATTGAGCTTAAAAATCACTTTTAGTCAAGTAGATTTAAAGGAGGATTTGATTGATGAGGAGATGAGAAAATCAGCGCAATTAGTGGCTTGGAAGAATAAAAGTATGAGCAAGAGTGAATTAAAAAAGAAGGAGACTGAACCGAAAGGAGAAGACGTTTATACGAAATATTTGGAGATTATACAAAGACATATTTTGAGGAAACAGAAAAAAGACCAATGGATTAATGTGGAAAAGAGGGTCAAATTGATTACTCCATTTCTAATCACTACTGAGAATTATCAAAACTGCATGAAAGCCATTGTTTTGATTAGGGTAAACATTTTATTAGTGTTTTAATTATATGATTTTGTTATTATTTATAGTTTTTTGTCATTTGATGATCTTTAATAATTTTTAGGTAAAAAATAATTTGAAAAATGTCATTATGAAAGATTCGACAACTTTCGTCTATCCAAACCCAAGCAAGCCAAAAAACTATGTGGTGTCTTGCTATCAGGATTCAAAACTCAAAAAAATAAATCTGGACAAAGACCTCAGCATTTATGCAAAAAATGTCGAATTTATGCTTTCCAACAGCTCATGCAAACCCATTTACAACATGAGTAAAAAAAAAAACCAGTAATATTTTTCAATAATTTTTTCTTATAAATAGAAGAAAAAGATACTTTTTTTCAGGGTTTATCTGAAAATTTTCTGATTAAAATCATGGGATTAGAAGTTATTTATCACAAATGATAATTTTAATTTTAAAATAAGTGTTTGTAGACTGAACAAAAAATCTATTCTGACGAAGAATTCAATATAGTTATCACTTTGGATCAAGTTGAATATGATAACTTTAAATATATCAAAACCTTGCAACCTTTATTGTTGCCTTGCACCTTCTGCCAAAATGAGAATCCTCAAAATTATGAACCGTCGCTTGAACCCTCCACATTAATGAGAAGCACCAACTCTGAAGTTCCAAAAAACTTTTGTATTGTTTTTATGATTTTTTTTTAATTGAAAAAAAAAAATTAATTTCTTTTTATTTTATATGAATAACTTTTTTTCCTTTAGCTAAAGACCGTGGCCTTTCAGTCCAAATGAAGCTCCCTGAAAAAATGACATCTCCAATCTCTTTAGAATTCATCAAGCAAGCCCGGAAGAAATCAGCATTACAACTCTTGCATGAAACCAACAGGGAAGCTCTCTCCCCAAGGAAAGATGAACCCAAAAAATCTCCCACTCTTCAAATAAACACCAATAAAACTTTTTTAAAAAACTTTGCAACACCTGGTATAATTTCAACTCCTATAAACAATTGCAAATGTACACAAGTGATAAATAACGGTTTGAACCTAATAATCAGTACTCCATTGATAATACGTTGGTCCCTTGATAATAAATCCTCTTGTTATTCGGTTCAGAAAATCATGTGGACTTACAAAAGCTCATATGTTTTATCAGTGGATATTTCAATGGATAAAACAAATTTTAAAAAGGATGAAATCATTGAATTTGAATTAACTGTAAAAAATAACACCTTTGAAGAAATGGATTTGGTTTGTTTAATGATTGATGAATGCATTGAAAACAATTATAAACGGGTAAATGGGGAAAAATTGTGTTTAGTTTATAAGAAATTTAATAGCCTGATGCTTCAGCTGATTATATACAAAAGAAATCTTCTTTTGATACTTTGCCTTCTGCTTTAAAAAAATCACCGATTATCAGAGATATTAATGATGTTGAAGTTCTGGAGAAAATTTTTGGTGTGATTTCTAATCAAATACAAATTATGGCTCTATCTTTACAAAAAGATATCAATTTTCCGTTAGAAAAAAATGAAATTTTATCCTTCAATTTTTTTTCATTTGTAGGAAATTGAAGAGCGGAGAAAAATGCACGAGGAAAGTAAGGTTGCTGCCTATTCACCCTGGGTTGTTGAGAATCGATGAACTGGTTTTCCACGACAAAATTTCACAACGGTTTATCAAGGTCGGCATAAATCTTTTTTTCGTTATCGATTTTTTCTGATATTTTTTATAAGACAAATTATTAATTTTTTTTAAAAAAAATGAAAATTGAAAGAAAAAAAAATTAATTTTTAATTTGAAGGAAAAAAAAAAAAAAAAATGATTTTTTAAAAATAAAATTTGATTTACTATATAAAAATGGGAAACATTTTGCTTTTTTGGAAGAAAATAAAGCAGATAAAAACACAAGATGAGAATGTTAATTATGAATTTTTTGGGCGGTTTATATTAAATATTTCGTTATAGATGATACAAAAATCAGTTATAAAATTATATATGTTATGGCCCTCTAAAAATGAAATACTTTGTTTTGGAAGGATCATTTCAGGGTTTTCATATGAAATAAATATTCATCCTTTTTATCATAAATATATTAGGTCTAATAATAAAGTGTTAATCTTAACCACCTGTCTTATAAATATCCCTTCTATTTTATTGCTTATTTTTGTGACATTGGTAAAAAAATTAATGTTTTTAATATTTATTTTTGAAACAAGAGATTTTACGAAGAAAAGGAAATAGTTCCTCTAATTTTCCATACAATTTTTGCAATACTTACAAACTATTACATGATTTTAACTGTGATAACGGAACCGGGAATAATCCCTCGACATGTTTGATTTTATAAAAATTTTTTGTATTTGTTTTTAACGGATTTTAAAAAATTCTAAAAAAGATTGATATGTTTTGTAATGGAGATGAAGAAATTTCGAAATTGCCTTTAAAGGTAACTAACTATTCATCATAATTTGATTGTGTGCTTAATAAATTTAAGATGTATGCTAAATCAGTTTTCAATTTTACAGTAAGAAATACTTTGGTGGGCTTAAAATTTTGTGAAACATGTATTATATTTTTTATATTTGTTATAATATTTTATATTTCTTTGCCAAATCATTCAATTAAAAGGTGTGATATTTCGTCCTCCTAAATGCTCTCATTGCAAAACTTGCGATAATTGTGTTGAGATCTTTGATCATCATTGTGTCTGGCTCGGCGTTTGTATTGGTAAACGCAATTATCGGTTCAAATTAAAAATGAAAAACATTCATTATTTTAAAAATTTAGGTATTTTTGTTTCTTTGTGTCTAATTTAGCCTCTTTACTTTTCATTTGTTTTATATTTTCAATCATGTATCTTTCCCATGCTGCCGATAAATTATCAGAAACACAGGTTAAATTTAATTTTAAAACCTTCATAATATTGTTATTTGTAAAAAATCTGCAAATTATAATTTTTTTTGGATAAAATCTTCATATTTGTAATTTTTTTTCATTTTGACTAAATTAAATTATTCAATGAAAATAGATATATAATGAAGCAATAGCCAAAGCATTCAGGCAAAACCCAATCCCCATCGTTTTAATCATCTTTTGCTTTGGAGTAAATTCTTTAAATTCCCAATAAAATTCTCCTTTTAGTTTTCTTTCTTTGTGTTTTGGCTTCTGTCCTATCACATTTTTCTGATATATAACTACAAAACGACTTACGAGCATTATCGCAACAAATTTGGGCCTAATCTTTTTTTCAATCGCAAGACTTTCTTCAATATTTTTAAAATTCTTTTCCGAAAAGTCCCTCAAAGCTTCTTAAAATTACAAGAAACAATCTTTTTTACACAAAATTCACCCAATTCACAAATAAAACAAGAAAAGACTGAAGCTCGAATCCCAATAAAAACGATAGAAGAAGATAAGAAAAGAGAAGAAATTATTAAAGAGAATGATATCGATGACTTATTCTTAAAACAAGGGGTGATTTTAGAGGATATTCCTGATGATTATATGGATAAAATCCATGTGTTTTCAGACAATTTGTCCAGGGGTAAAAATGATTTACATTCGCCTTTGCCTGCAAAAAACAATTTCCTTGAGATTGAAGTGAATAAATATAATAAAGAAGTGTTTAAGAAAAAAAATTCATTTGAAATATCCCCCCAAACTACAATGAAACAAAATAAAAGTTATGTTATTGAGAAAGAAAATGGAGACGTTTCTTTTGAAAAAAAGAACTTTTCAACAATTTTATGCAATAAAGAAGAACCCTTTTGTCAAGAAAATAGCAAAATTGTGAGTAAAATTTCGAAAAGCATTGAGAATCTAGATGATTTTAAAGGGATTATTATTGACAAAAGCTTTAAAACAGTCAAAAGCGATAATAATGTAATTTAAATCAATCATTGTTAAAAATAAGAATATTAATGCTAAAATTCTTGTTTTATAAAAAAAAATTAATGGAAAATAAGAATTTTCTCTCTTTAACAAACTTTCTTCGTAATTCAACACATCCATTTATCTAAATCCAAACTTTTAAAAAGTGATGATGATTTTGTTTTCAAATGTCTCGCCTTAGTTCTATCCATAGTTAGATGTTCCAGGTTGATCCCCTTCTACATTTATCAAATAAAAAAAAAATCCTTAAAAAGAATTAAAAAAAATTTACCTTTGAAAAATTGACACTTTTCAAATTCACGCTTTGGTTTAAATTCGATTTAAAAAACTCTAAATAACTATTATCCTTTTATTAAAAACTCAGTAAATTTAGAAGGAAAAGAAGAAGAACTGATTGAGATCTGTCATGTGATCCGATGACTTCATCATCTTTCTCTTTATTTGACTGAAAATTAAAAGAAAATTAAAAGAAAATTAAAAGAAAATTTAAAGAAAATTAAAAGAAAATTAAAAGAAAATTAAAAGAAACTAACCTGAGATCCGAAGAGTCTTTCGAATAGATCAACTCTATCTGCTAAATTTTTATTGATTTTTTTGCCTCCGACCGACATTATATATCTGGGAATAGTTGTTTTAGAAATGATTTCAAAGGGTTTCTCTTCATTTGTTTTAGTTTTTTCTTCTTTTACTTCATTTACCGATAACTAAAATTTAAAATTGAATTAAATAAAAGAAAAGTATTTAAAACAATAAAAAACAAAAATAATCAAAGAAAATGCAATAGATTATACTGTTTGTTGGCCTCCAAATTGTTTTTCCAGCAAGCTTATCCTATCAAACAAGCTTTCTTTGATCTTTATTCCTGCAGAAGTTGTTACATATTTATTAACAACTTTATAAAATGCAGGAGCTTTTTTCTTCACTTCTCTAGCATCTTCTTTGATGGATTCCAAAGGTTTTTTCACAGAAACACTTAAATATTCTCTTTGTTTTATTTTTATTTCATTTGATTTTTCAATCGATTTTTCTATGGAGGTTTCATTTGATTTTTTAATGGAATTTTCATGAGGTTTTTCATTTAAATTTTGATCATTTTTAATTTGATTTTCATTTTTCTTTTTAATTTTTTCTTTCAATTGAGCTAATTGTGAAGAAGTGTTGATTGAATTCAAATTTCCTTGTGTTTTTTGCTGAAGTTCCAATTTTCTTCTCATTTTTTCTGTGATTTGCTCTTTTTCCTTTTTTGTTTCTACTTTTTCGTTTATTTTTTCTTCATTTTTCGAATTTTCTTTATTAATTTCTACTGATTTTTCTTCATTTTTTTCAGAAGAAATCCATATTTTTTCGCTTTTTTTATCACTTAAAACCTCTTTTTCTTGATTTTTTTCTGAAGAAATTGCTTTTTTCTCATTTAAAACATCATTGTTTTTTAAACACTTTTCTTCATGAATTTCGGTTTCTTTTATTGATTTTTCTTGAGTTTTCTCTGAAGAAATCACTTGAATTTCCTCTATTCGATCACTTTCCTTTTGATTTTTATCACTATTCTGGATAAAATTTGAGTTTTCTTTAGGAATTTCATTTTTTTTTTCTTTTATATTCGATAAAATCTCCAATATAACTTCTTTCTTTTCTATTAAAGTATCAAAATCAACATCCATTGTGATTCCCTGAAGATCATAAAGAAAAAAATAGAAGGAAAATAAACCTCATCTATTGTTTTCTTCTTTCTTTTAGCACAACAATCGAAAGCTTGTCCCATTTCAATCTATATCAATAAATTATATAAAAAATGCAAAATTTAATACAATAAAAACAATTTAATTTCAATAAATTTAATTAAAAACTAAGAAAATATGTAAATTTTCTTAATTTTTCACTAACAAAACAAAAAAAAATACAACTATTTATTAATTTCTTAAAAAACCCTTATATTTATAAATCAATTCATAAATTTTGTGATAAATGGAAGACCTTCTGCAAGAAATGACAGATCCCAATCAAATAGAAACACTGCCTATGAATGAATCCCAAATGGCTCAAATGCGTCGAAACTATCCTAAGAACATGAAAGGTGGTAAAGAAGAATGGAATGGTATAGAAGTCCATCAGAATGAACTCAATCAGGAACTGAATTCTTTAGAAAAACAAATCAAAGATTTGAAAAAAAATGAATTAAGGTTCAATTTTTAATAAGAAAGCAAAAATAACAACAAAACAACAAAAAACTATAATTTAATTATAATTAACGATAAAACTTGAAATTAGCTCGAATTACAATGCTAAAATTATTGAACAATTAGAGAACAGACAATATTATTTGGAAAATCAGAAAAAAGAAGGTGAGTTTATGCAGGTAAAAGGTAAGGAATATCAAGAAGAATTAAGAAAAATGAAGCAAGATCAAGAAGATTTTCAGGTTTTTATGAAACAAAACTATGATTATACTGTATCAGAGAAGCAACAAATCAAAAAAATGGAGGTTTTAATCATATTTAAGTTTTTCTTTCGTAATTTTGAAAAATAGCATGAAGAAAAACTGAATTATGAGAATGCTTTGCTCGAATATAATAGAAAACGCTTAGAAAGTGAAAAACGGAGAAGAATGGACAATAAACTTAATTTGAAACAGGATGTAGAATCACAATTGGAGCTTGCAAATCAAAGAAATAGGCAAAAAATAATGGAAAAAATGAATAATCAGCAAGAATTCAATAATATGAACCAACAGAAGGCTTTGCAAGAGATTATGAAGGAAGAAAGCTATAAAAATGTTCTTTTAATTTTTTATTCAGATTTCCCAAAAAATAATTTGTTTGTTTTAGTTCTATAGCCAATGGAATCAAAACGAAGAGAAATTGAAACAATTTCATTCAAACAATGTTACGAATCAAAACCACGCACGAGAAAAACAATTGGAACAAATTATCAGCAAGCAAGTTGATGATCATAAAAAGAAATTGTTTCAAGATGAATTGAATAACATTCAAAAAAAGAATGAAGTATTTAATAATTTTTTGTTATAATTTGGCTTTTGCGAATTAATTGTCAAAAAGAATAAAAACACATTTTTCAATACAATTAATGATCAACTCAAATACAAAGGAACACAAAAAGAAATGGATAATATGGAGAAGCAAATCTCCCAAGAACAAAGATTAAATGATGTTTGACAAATCATCTTATAAAATATTAAATTTGCTTTTAATAATAAATAGCTTAAATCTTATAATACATTCATTCAGCAACAAAAACAAGAAAAACTTGATAAACAAATCCAATATCGTGAACAATTGCAAAAACAAGTAAAAACATATCAATTTTCTTATGTATTTAAAAAAAAAAAGACTGAAGATAATAGAATGAAAAATGTGAATTCAAACCGTATGACAAACGCAGAAAAAAGGATGAATTTCTTAGATTTACAAGTATGAATCGATAATTTTTAAGTAAACGTTAAAATAACGGATTTAAAGGCCTATAAAGAAGTAAATCCACAATCATTCACTCAATTAATTGGATATTCTCCACAAATCGGAGGCTATAGCACCAGAGTAAAAACCATTCCAAACTTTCCAGATGTTCCTTTAAATGAAACGATAAACAAAATCAAATCTTTAAGTCCAGGGTTAAAATACAGAAACCAAGCACCTTGTAAACAATTTTTTTTTGAACTTGTTTTAAAAATAATTGTTTTACTTTTTTTAATAAAAAATTATTTTTTTAATTTAAGATGAAATCCAAACACAAAACAATAAAATGCCTCCACAAACAACTCTTTTGGCACATTCCACAAAAAACACAACTTTCAAAACACAAAATAATATTTTCGGAGAGCCGATTCCCGAGAGAAATGTGGTTCGAAAAATACCAACACTCCCTGGTCAATTGACTAATAATAACAATGGTTTGCATAATCCTTTGACGAACCCAATGCCCACAAATCTGCAGAACCCATATATCGCAAGAGAATTAGCGAAGGCACAAAACAGTAAGAATATTTTCAGTAATTTAGCTGATAGGAATTTGATAAATAAGACTTAAAATTGAATATTTTAATTTTTTTCAAAGTGAAACGGTCCTAAAAAAAAAAATTTTTTAATTTTTTCAAAAAATTATCAAAAACAAAAAAAATGCTCATTTTTTTTGAAAAAAAAATTATTCACTTTTATTTATTTTTAAAATTTCTTTTCTTAAAATCGAAATAAAAATTGCTTATTTTATCAGAAATGGTTTGATTTGATATAAATTTAATTTATAAAATTCAAAAAAAATTCCCGCAAATTTAAGTATTTTTTTTATTTAAATTTACCTGTGATATAAATAAAGTTTGCTAATATTTTCAGTCTAATTATTTTAAAACCAAAATTCAAATTTAAAATTGCCAAAATATTAAAAGCAAACTCATGGATTTCGAAAACATGAACCCCAACGCCTATTACCAAACACCCAACATGCAGCCAGATCAATATCTCTCCAAGCCCTCCCAATCGCAATACGATCAAACCCAATACAACCCATTTCAAAACAATCAAATGAATTACTACATGCCAAATGCCAGCAATCAAATACCACAAAACCCATTCATTGAATATAACTATAATAATCAGCCTCAAATGAATTATCAAGATCAAAACTACAATATGATGAACAATCAGCTCAATGTTCAATATGAAGGGGGTTATGCTCAAAACACTATGTCACAACCTCAATACACAATGAATAATATGAATCAAATGTCCAATATGAATCAAATCACTAATATGAATCAAATGAATCAAATAAATCAAATGAATCAAGTGAATCAAATAAATCAAATGACTCAAATGAATCAAATGACTCAAATGAATCAAATGGATAATATTGTTCAAATGAATCAAATGACTTATGTGAAGCCAAAGGAAGAAGATGAAGATAAAAATGATGAAGATTTTAAGCCAGAAGAAGTCGTGGATGAAGAAAGTGATGATGAGGATGAAGGTTTTTATTAATTCGTTAAATTTATTTATAATTTTTGAATTAATTTTCTTAGAAGAAGGAGAGGAAGAAGAACCCATTAACTTTTACACAGATCAGGACTTTAATTTGGAGGATTATTTAAAATTCAGAGCTCAGTTAAATGATTAATTTCCCATTATTTTTTTGAAAATATAACATTAATAATATAATATATAGAGTTATAAACCCCATTTTGAAAATAAAAATTACTCTTAAAAGTCCCAAATTATAAGTATTTAAAACATTTTTCATACTTTTTTCAAGCCTTTTATAAAATTAACATTCAAAATATTTTTCATTTGTTGTAATTTTTGTAAAAAAACATTAAAAAAAACTTCAATCTTATAAAATTGAAAGCAATAATAACCCCCCATTCTCTCATCAATCATCTGAAAAGCCTTTAAAATTGTTGAAATTAGCTCCATTTATTCACAAAACTACACCTTCAAATTTTCTTTTAACGAATTTGGTCAAAAGACCCCTTGAAAAAAAGCCCACAAAAGATAATTGTTTCACGAAATTTTTAAAAATGATGAAAAAACGCCAAACCAAGAGAATTGCGAATAAATCCCAAGGCAATCCTTCTGATAATGACAGGTTAAGGAATATAGTGAATTTAGATAATGAAGGCATACATTATTCAGAGAGTGATAAGAAACAAAGGAATTTCTTGATCATTGTATATATGGTGAAAAAATTTATTCAAATCATCAAAACTTACACATTCGTTAAAAAAATATTTCGATTAAAAACTTATCATTTTAATGCTATCGGAGATAATTCAAACTTCTTCACAAGAGGATCAGAGTTTGGGGATTTGTTCTTCGGCAATTTAACCAACAGATCTTCACAAAATTGCGTAAGAAAATTTGAAGAAATATAGTTTAAATAGTTTTATTTAAAAAAGGATAAACATGCTGAAAATATGCGAATGAAGAAGTTTTTCAGAGTTTTAAAAAGTAAAAAAATTGATTTTTCAAAGCAATTTTCATTTTTTTTCTTAAATTTAAAAAAAATAACAAATAGACAATGGAGCTTCTTTTGAGGAATTGGTGTTATATTTGAAAGCATTTCTGAAGAAAATCCCCATTATAATGCCTGATAACACTCTGAAGCTCATATGGGACTTAAGCATCTTATTCTTCATTCTTTTAAACACCTTAATCATCCCTTTGAACCTTTGTTTCGATCTCAACAAGAGCTTCTTTGATTTCGTCGAGATCCTTCCGAACGAAAATAATCCAGAATTATATTTATAATAATTTCCTTTGGGATTTCTTTAGTGTGATACCTTACTTTTTGAGTCCGATTTTCGGAAATGAATACGTGAAGCTTTTATTATTGTTAAGATTGGTTAAAATGAGGAAGATTTTCGTTGGACTTGAAGAGCATCTCTTTCTTTCTGATAAAGTGAAAGGAATTTATGAATTGATTAAATTAATGGTTTTAATCATATATGTGGGTCATTTTTTCGCTTGTTGTTGGATTTATGTGGCAAAAATTGAAATGAGTTTTGGATATTGGAATTCATGGATACAGACCTTTAATTTAGTGAATAAAGGGTGGGAGTATCAATATATTAGTTCATTATATTTCGCGGTTTATACCATGGTTACTGTGGGCTATGGGGATCTTTATCCATCAAATGTGCTTGAGAGAGGAGTTTGTATTGGGCTTATGATCTTGGCTTGTGGAGTTTTCGCATATGCTTTGACGAGATTCGGCTCCATTTTGGAAGAAATGTATCATCAAGAGACGGAGTTTAAGTAATTAGTGTTGATTTATTGTTTTATTTATTTGATTTAGAGCTATGGCACATGATTTTACTCATTATATGAAGATCAGAAATGTGGAAAAAAACTTACAAATGAGGATCAAAAGATATCTAGAGTATATGCATGATGAGAGCACGTCCGGATTTCATCGGGGAGAACTTTTGATCAATTATTTGCCTCCTAGATTAAAGACGGAATTAGTGGAGAATATATACTCGAAATGGATACTTAATATACCCATTTTGAAGGAAAATTTTTCGGGGTTGTTTTTGAAAAAATTGGCCACCAAGTTTGAAGAAAAAACCTATTCCCCTGAAGATATCATTTATGAAGTTCTTTTAATAAATTTTAAATTTTTTTTATATGAGCAAAATTTAATAAATTTATTTTTTTTATAAAGAAAGAGGAAATCGATAATTTAGGCCTGTATTACATTGTTAAAGGTGAAGTTTCATGTTTCCTTGAGAAAAAGGATAATCAAGTTCAAATTTTCGAAGTAATTTTCTTTTGCTATTGCGCTCACAAATATTAAACTATTACAAAGATGGGCGAATCCTTTGGAGAATACTCTTTTTTCTCAGATCAAGTGCGTGAAATTTCCATTAAAAGTGAACAAGTTACTCATGTAGCTTTCATCAGCCGTAAAGACTTTCTTTCATTGCTTGTAAACTTCGAAGAAGATTTCGTATATATTTTTTGATTTGATTTATTTGATTTATTTGATTAATTAACAAAAGGAAAAATTCAATGCTATAAAAGAAATGATCAATACATACGGCAACAAAACAGTCCTTCAGAAAACCTGCGCTTCTTGCAATCGTTTAGACCATTTCATCAATGAATGTCCCTTTATAAACGCTCATTTCCAAAAAAAAAACATCATATCAAAGCACAAAACTGATGCATTCAACGAAAGACAGAAATTTTATCGAAAAAAAAACAAAGGCCATCATGCCAAAAAAATGATGAAATTTATTCAGGAAAAAGCCAAATCTTATGAAATTCTCGTCTTTGATTATTTTTCTCCATCCAATGGTAACAATTATTTTATTAAATAATCAAACAATTTTTCTATAAAAAACTGAAGAATGAAAATATTAAAACAATTTTATTTCTAAAAATGTTGAATATTTTCTACTAATTCTAGAGGATTTTGATCTGGAAAATATAAATTATCAAGAAGATAGCCTGGAATTTAATGAAGATATCCCTGATTTGAATGAACAAAAGTTAGAATCTTCGGAATCGGTGGAAAACAACAAAAAGAGAACTGTAATCCTTAAATCTCCAGAAAAAACAACACCTTGGAAAATTGAACCTATCCAAAAAACAAACTTCAATTTTCTAACAGAGAACATGCTGATAGAAGAAGAAAAAACTGAGGCGGACAAAATTCTTATTCAAAGAGCCTGTTCCAGAAGAAAAACGACAAGAAAACCAATGAGATTTAAATTTGAAAACTTCACTATTTTTTCAAGATTTAATTACGAAAGAGAAAAAAATGAAGAATTTGATAGTAAACAAGCTTTATTTGAAAAAAATGCAGAAATTATA
>JFJP01029763.1_pt1 | contig 15122 bp, 9 predicted proteins | sample 431651 | NCBI WGS metagenome assembly JFJP01 (sample SAMN02602958, study PRJNA72255) | Microbial mat metagenome, whole genome shotgun sequencing project. | biome: fresh water; feature: sink hole; material: water; isolation source: purple microbial (photo- and chemosynthetic) mats found in...
TGGTCCTGATGAACCATTCCGCATCCACCCCGATGAAATGAGCTGGCTTGATGTCGGCTGGCAAAAACAAGGCACCACGTCCGATAGGAGTGTTCCAAATGCTATCGCTGCTGAATGGATGCATCCAGAGGTCGGTTTCGGCCATGACTGAGGCATCCGTACCGATTGAAACCGCACCGAATGAAGTTGTTGAAACTGGAAGCGATGCCGCGAGGGGAGAAGGACTGACCAGGTCCTCTTTCACAACGGTGTCTTCAGCCTGGCCGCATGCGCAAAGTATCAGCATCAGACATAGCAAATGCGGGACAAGTCTGTTCATGAAGATGATCCTTTCAATTTGCTTCGATACTGCTATGGAATTGGTGGCGAAGCAGGCAATGTCTTCCCGACCCATTATACACTTGGAGGCATGTTTCATGCAGTGGTGCAAATCTGATTCATCCATCCATGAACGGGTAAAAATTCGGAGGACACCGAGGAGGTTGACATGACTCAGGAAACGAACGACCTGTTGGAATTCACCGAAGAAGATCCTACTGCCTCCCTCGCATCGAGTCAGCGATGGAACATTCTGATTGTGGATGATGAGCCGGACGTGCATGCCGTGACAAAGCTGGCGCTGAAATCCATGCAGATCGAAGGGCGTGAACTTGCCTTCTTTCATGCCTTTTCTGCCGCTGAAGCCATGACGATCCTCGAAGATGGCCATGATTTCGCCGTCGCACTGGTTGATGTGGTCATGGAACAGGAAAATTCCGGTCTGGAGCTGGTTCATCATATCAGAGATATTCTCGGAAACCACGCAATCCGCGTTATCCTGAGAACCGGACAACCCGGTTATGCTCCGGAGATCGATACCCTTCGCCAATACGACATCAACGATTATAAAACAAAAACAGAACTTACCCAGGTTCGCCTGTTCTCCGCCATCACCATCGCCATCCGTTCCTACGCGCAGATTCGTCAGCTCGAATCCGCTCGGCGGGGCTTGGGGCTGATCCTCACGGCCGCCACTGAACTGGGGAAACCAACCGGTCTCAACCGGTTCGCTTCCGGAATTGTGACACAGCTCTGTGCCTTGCTTGAAATCGGGGAAGAAGGGCTGGTGTGCGCGGCGGAAGCATCCTGTTCCGCAGCCTCCGTACTGGCGGCTGCCGGAAGCTATTCCGACTGGATTGGCCTGCCGTTGAAGGACATTCCCGAACCCCACATCCGCGACAGCCTCGAGCTAACCTTGCAAACCCGCCAAAACAGCTTCGGTTCGGGTGCCTGTCTGTTTTTCCCCGGTGCCCGGGAGCGGGTGATGGCTGCCTACGTCGACGTGCCCAGATTGCTGGATGAGGGTGAACTCGGTCTGCTGCGTATCTTCTGCAGCAACATCTCCGTTGCGTATGAAAATCTTCAGCTTTACGAGACCATCAAGGATTTGGCTTATGTCGACACACTTGTCAAACTCCCGAATCGAAACGCCTTCCTGACTTCAATCGACTCCCATCAATCGGAACAGAACACAGTGGCCCTGGTTGATTTGGACGGGTTTTCCGACATCAACAGCATTCTCGATGACAGTTTCGGAGACCTGGTCCTGCAAGCCGTCGCACAGCGGCTGCGGGGTGTGTTTTCGGATAAGACCTGTGTTTCCCGCATCAGCTCCGATCTTTTCGGGTTGCATGGTCCGACTGAAGACGTGACGCCGGAACGCATCTCCTCCATTTTTTCAGTTCCCTTCGCAATCGGAAACGGTGAACCGCTTCGCCTGTCGGCGACCAGCGGACTGGTGCTTCTGCATGCTTCGGACAGGCTGACATCTGCGGTGGAGATCATGAAAAATGCCGGAGCCGCACTGAAGCAGGCCAAACGTACCCAACGGGGCAAATCCATCCGATACCAGGCAGACCTTGCCGACGCGGCGCGGGATCGCATGCATCTGCTCAGCAGGTTGCGGACTGCTTTCTCCACCAATCGGCTGCAGCTGCATTATCAGCCGCTTGTCAATCTGCGCGATGGCCGCATTGTCGGAGCGGAATGCCTTCTCCGCTGGATGACCGAGGATGGCTCTTTCGTGCCTCCGGATCGCATCATTCCCCTGGCCGAACAGTCGGGTCTGATGGTGCCAATCGGCGAGTGGGTTCTGCGTACCGCATTGAAGTGGCGGGCAAGTCTGAAGGACCGCGTGGAGGAGACCTTCCGGGTGGCAATCAATGTTTCGCATGCGCAGTTCTGCGAGCCGGATTTCGTGCCCATGCTGATGGACGCCCTGACCGGCAGCGGCCTTGCCGGGCACCACATTGAACTTGAACTTACCGAATCGGTTGCGGTGGAAAATCTTGATATGATAGCGGACAAACTGAGCGCATTGCGAAGCCGGGACATTTCTGTTGCGATGGATGACTTCGGCACCGGCTATTCATCCCTTGGCATCCTGCAAAGGCTCCACCTGAACCGGGTAAAGATAGACCGCAGTTTTGTCAGCGGTCCTCTCCCGGAGGTTGAGCCATACGGAATCGCGAAAACGATCGTAGTCCTGGCAAAGCAATTGCGGTTGAAAACCACCGCTGAAGGAATCGAAACCGAGGGGCAACGTCAGATGCTTCTCGAAACCGGCTGTGAGGAAGGACAGGGGTACCTGTTTTCCCGTCCTGTCGATGAGAATGCGTTCCTGCAATTTCTTGAGCAAGATGGCGGCAAGTCGCAGGGCTGAAGAAACATGGGAGATCAAAATGAAAAATGATTCGAACACAACCTCATTCTCTCCTTTGCCAGAAGCATCTTGCAACGGACATCTTCCGGACACCAGATGGGAGTCCGAAGAGAACGAAAATGGCACACCGGCACGCAAGCAGATGGAAGACGCACTGAAAAGAAGTGAGTCCAAGTATCGCAGTCTCATTGAAAATTCCAACGACATCATCTACTCCCTTACCGCGGAGGGTGTTTTCACTTTTGTCTCCCCCGCCTGGACGCGCCTGCTCGGGCACGATTCACAGGAAGTCCGGGGCCAGCGGTTTCATTCGTTTGTCCACCCCGATGATATCCCGGTCTGTTTTGCCTTCCTGCAAAAGGTGCTTGAAACCGGTGAACGCCAGGAGGGTGTAGTGTACCGGGTGAGACACAAGAACGGCGATTGGCGGTGGCACACCACAAGCGCCGGTCCGGTTAAGGATGATACCGGCAAGGTAACGGGGTACGACGGCATCGCCCGAGACATCACGGAGAAGAAGCGGGCCGAGGCGGACCTGCGCGCCAGGGAGGAGCTTTTTCAGCAGATGCTGTCCATGGTTCCCGACATGATCTCCATCCATGACAGTGATATGAACATTGTCTACAGCAACTGGGAAGGCTTTGGCGCGGTTCCGTTGGAAAAAAGAATTCTCAATACCAAGTGCTACCGGACCTATCGCGGATTCGACGATATCTGTCCGGATTGCCAGGCCAAAAGAGTAATCAATACCAAAGAAGCCTTCCGGGAAATCGTGGAACTGCCGGGAGGGAACTGGATAGATTTACGTGTCATCCCCTTATTGAAGCAAGGCGGATCCATGGACCTGTTTGTGGAATGGGTCAGGGATGTCACGGAACAAAAGCAGATGGAAGATGCATTGCGAGCAAGTGAGAAACGTCTCGACCTGGCGATGTCTGTGAAAAACGAGGGAATCTGGGACTGGAATCTTGTTACGAATGAGACTTATTTCGATCATCGATACTATACAATGGCCGGCTATGAACCGGATGAGTTTCCCCAGGATTTTTCAGCCTGGGCGCAGCATGTGCATCCAGAGGATTTGCCGGGTTGCAGCGCGGCCATTCAAGAGTACATTCAGGGGATTATCGAGCAGTTCAACATTGATTTCCGTTTCAGACACAAGAATGGAACGTGGATGTGGATACATGGGCAAGGAAAAATTGTGGACCGGAATGAAGACGGTTCGCCGAAACGTATGATCGGGACCCATACCGACATTACGGACAGAAAACGCGCAGAAGAAGCGCTGCAGGCAAGTCAGGAAAAACTCGGGCAGCAGAATGACTTTCTGAACACCTTGATGGAAAATCTGACTACCGGTGTCTACATGGTGGAAGCACCGGGTGGAAGATCTCTCCTGGCAAACCCTGCAGCCAAGAGAATGTTGGGACATGGCATTCTGCCTGATGCATCCGTCGATAACCTGGCAGAGGTGTATCGAGCGCACAAGCCCGGCGATCCGGCACCCTACCCGGTGGAAGAAATGCCGATCATCCGCGGCATGCAGGGAGAAGCAACCCATATAGATGATCTGATTGTGGAACGTCCCGACGGCACGGAAACCTGGCTGGAGATATTCGGCGCGCCTGTCCGCAATGAACAGGGAATTGTATGGGCCAGCCTGGTCAGTTTTCAGGACATCACCGAACGCAAGCAGCGCGAGCGGGAAATCAATGAGCTGAATGCGTCACTAGAGCAGCGGGTGACCGAACGGACTGCAGTCTTGTCCGACACACTTGAACATCTCCGCCGCACACAGGAAGAGCTGCTGCAGAGCGAAAAGCTTGCTTCTTTGGGTGCACTTGTCGCCGGGGTTGCCCATGAAATGAGTACGCCAATCGGCAACGCGCTGACGGCATCCACCTTTTTGGTGGACACGCACCGCCGCGTCAACGAGCAATATGCCAAAGGTCTCACACGCAGCGCTTTGGACGAGTTTCTTGCCAATGTCTCGGAAGGAAGCCGCATCATCGAACGAAATCTTGTACGGGCGGCGGAACTAATCGGCAGTTTCAAGCAACTGGCCGTGGACCATGTCAGTTACCAACGCCGTGGTTTCTTTCTGCACGAAGTGGTGCAGGAAGTGGTGCTGGCCATGAAACCGACCTTGCGCCGGACGCCCTTCGTTCTTGTGAACGACATACCGGACAACCTCCATTTTGACAGTTACCCGGGTCCGCTCGGTCAAATTCTCATGAATCTGATCAGCAATGCGGTGATTCATGCCTTCGAAGGATTGGACCATGGAACCATCACCTTGACGGCACATCGGGAAAAGACCGGAAAGGTCTGTCTTCATGTCGGCGACGATGGTCACGGCATTCCCAAGGATGTTCAGAAGCGCATCTTTGACCCGTTCTTCACAACAAAGCTGGGAAAAGGGAGTTCCGGGTTGGGGCTTCACATCACCTACAGCCTGGTTACGGGTATCCTGGGCGGGAGCATCGAGGTGGACAGCCACATTGGGAAAGGCGCCCACTTCCTCATTCATCTGCCTGCAGACGCACCGGATCATCCGCAATAGCGGGTGAGGCAGGGAGCGAGTTCGCGGTGGTTGCGGATGAAATCTGAAAATCGGTGGAAGGATCAAAGACCACAATCATCATCTCCAGTCAATAAAGACGAGAATCATCATCTCCAGTCAAAAAAGACGAGAATCATCAACTCCAGTCAATACTGTGTCCGGCTCAAAATCTCCCGCTGGACATTCCTTTCGAGGTCCACGAAACGTGCGCTGAACCCGCCGACTCTGACAAAGAGATGGCCGAATTTGTCCGGAGCTTCCAGGGCATGGACCAGGTCATCCCGGTTCACGACGGAGATCATGGCTTGGGTGCCGCCATTTTCGAAATAAGCGCGGATAATCTGTCGGACGAGTGTCACGCCGTTTCGAAACAGATCCGGCGACATCATGATGTTTTGGACCGCTCCGGCATGAATGCCCGGATCCAGCTTGACGAGCGAATTCAGCATGGCTGTCAGCCCCATCCTGTCCGTACCGTTCCATGGATTGTTCGCATTGGCCATTGGTTCGCCTGCGCGTCGTCCATCCGGGGATGCAGCCGTTTTCAAACCCAGGGTCGTGTTGGCGCTGTTGTTGATGACCACGACGAGATAGGAATGCAGCCCGACGCGCTCAGCTTCGTCTCTGGCCGCATGGCACACATGCTCGTGCACGCGCGTGGCCATCGCGTCCGCTTCCGGATGATCGTTTCCGTATTTCGGGAGAGCCAGCAGGATACGCTGCATATCCGGATAACCCTCAAAATCAGCATCAAGCGCGGATATCATGCGCTCCCTGTTTGCCTGCGGGTGGTCGAACAGCATCTTTTTCACCGCAAGCAGACTGTTCGCGGCATTGATGTTGCCATATGTTTCAATGGTCCCGCCAAGATAACGGACGCCTCCTGTGAAAAGGGGCAGCCCACGGGAAATGCAGTCGTCATACAACAGGCTGAGGAAAAGGAATGGCGCAGTCCGCCCGGCGACCTCGTACGCAATCTTCTCTTGTTCGGCCAGCGCTGCAACAAAATAGGAGACCTGACGGGCATAGGCATCAAAAAAATCGTCAAAGGATTTGAACGAAGACAGTTCACCGGTTTCCGGACCGATTTGCATCTTGGTCAGGGGATCTCGCCCGTTTCTCAAGGTGATCTCGACCGCTTTCAACAGATTGATGACACCACTCGGCGTGCCGAAACTCCTGTGATCGATGACATACTCCCCACAGCCGAAGGGCAGGTACTGCACGGCCTCCTCCATGGGAAGCCGGAAGGCACGGTGGACGGCATTGATATTGACATCATCGTTATAAAGCATGGGAAAGGTTCGACCCTCCGCGAGGACGGAGAGCGCCTTTTCCATCAGGGATTCATCCATGCCCGCATGCCATCGGAGCGTGAGCTGCGGATCGGATCCGGGAACAAGCCGGGTCGCCTCCATGGCCAGCAGGGCGAAAGCATCCGCATTCCGTTCATTTCTGCGCCCGCGTCCGCCCAAAATGATTCTGCCGTTCCATGTGGTGTTTCGTTCAGCAATGAGTCGCCAGAAAGAGGTAACCATATCCTGCGCTTCTGCTGCAGTGAGGTGTCCTTCTTCAAGGTCCCGGGCAAGGAAATCACCAAGATAGACGTCCATGCGGCCATAATTCATGCTGCCGCTGACAAGTGCGTACAGCCATGTCAGCTGGATGGCTTCCCGCAGGGTGTGCGGCGTACCTGTCGCAATGTTTGTCAGTGCCACCGCCGCGGCAATCAGTCTGCTGCGATGGGCGGGTGCGCACGAAGCGTTTTCGGAGAGAGCAGATGCTTCTGCCGCATAGCGAAGACAGACTTCGGAAAGAAGATCGAGAACGGCCAAAGAGCCGGTAAGGAAAGATACGTCAATATGCAGCGAAGGCTCAGAAAGGAAAGAAGGGTCAGCCTGCAGCGCAGCATCAGTAAGGAACGAAGGGTCAGCCTGCAGCGAAGCGTCAGAAAGGAACGACGGGTCAGCCTCTTCCGGTTGAGTTCCCTGTGAAATGCGCTTCTGCACCAGTTCCCTGAGGCCGGCGATTCCCAGTGTCACAAGTTTTTCATAGTCCAGGTGGCTTCCGGCCATTCGATAAAGGGGAAATGCGACGCCGCTTTCCCGCGTCCAGGCATCGGTTGGCAAGGCAGCCGACAGCTGGGCGGGATAAGCATCCCGTACCTTGACGCTGGTCTGTTCCGTACGCCAGAAATCAAGCATCTCCAGGATTTCACTTTCACCTGGTTCCATGCCGTCATGACATGCCAGATCACGCCGGACATCCTCCTCATTGCAGTAGTATCCCAATCCACCCGGCTCCGGACTGAAGCCGACATGGCCCATTCGAATGCGGCCGGCGAATCCGTCCGTTTCACGGATCGGCAACAGGATATCAGGGAGCATCTCCGCCAGACAGCGGACTTCCCTTACGGCTGCCGGCTCATTGGCAAGGGAGCGGTAGAGGCGGGTGAACGCAAGATTTTGACGGAGCGCCTGTTCATGCTGATTCAAAATCGAAACCTCCAGGTTGCTTGTTTCATCATCATCACCGGAGTATCCATACCACCCCGGCATCAGGTGAAAATCGGCAAAGCCGTCTCATCGGCTGTTGACTTTTCTTTGCCATTCTCATGATACATCAGGAAGCATTGGAATGCTTGTTCCTTTATCGCCAGAAATTGTGCTATATTGACATTGGGTTTCTGTCTCGAATATACGACATTCCACACAAAAAGAAGGAGAAACTTGATGACGGCAAATGCCCATACGCGCATACTGCTTGCCAAAAGCATTTTTGACGAAGGGACGGACCTTTTCTACAACCTGGTCACCCAGGCGGATTTTTCGTTCGGCACGCATGCGCATGACTTCCATGAATTGTTTCTGATTGTCGAGGGCAGTGCTGTTCACCAGGTGAACGGAGAACGTCACCCGGTCCGGCAGGGAATGCTGGTCCTGATCCGTCCTGCGGACATCCATTCTTACGAAGCGGATGGGAACGGGATTTGCCGCTTCCTCAATCTTGCATTTTCTTCATCGGTCCTTGAGGACTTGACCCGTTATCTCGAAGATCCCGAAAGAACCGCCTGCCTGTTGGGCGGAGACATGCCACCGTCGATTCAGCTCTCCCCCCTTGATGCGGATGCCTTGCGCCGCAAGCTCGAGGGGCTTGCGTTGATGCAGCAGACGGACAAGAGGCGGATACGCATACATTTTCGACTGCTTTTGGCCGATGTGCTGAGGCTGCTTCTTGAAAACAGCACCCAATCCACGACGTTTCGGCTCCCCTGGCTGGAAAAATTGGTTGGAACCATGCACGAAAAGAGCCACTTCAACGAGGGCCTTCCAGCGCTTGTCCGCTTGTCCGGAAAGAGCCAGCCTTATCTCTGCCGCGTCTTTCGGGCGGAACTGGGGAAAACTCCTTCGGAGTTCGTGAACGGCATCCGGTTGAATTATGCGGCGAATTTGCTGGCCCATAGTGATGAAGCTGTGCTGGACATCTCACTGGATGCGGGGTTCGGAAATCTGAGCCATTTTCATCATCTGTTTCGCAGCGTGTATGGGCAGACCCCCGGAGCTTATCGGCACGCGCGACGGAAACAGCTGCATCACTGAACAGCAATGGGCTGCTGTTCGCCTGCGCCGGTATTGTCTTTGTCTTGCACGTGTATTGGTGCCGCTGCTGCTGATGATGATGCTGTTGCTGCTGATGTTTCTGATGTTTCTGATGCTGCTGATGCTGCTGATGTTTCTGATGCTGATGCAGGTGCCACGAGCTCAGACGTGGTCGTTTCGATGCCGTGCGGAACAACTGCTGAAACTGCTTCCGGAACATCCGCCGGAACATCCGGAGCAGGTATTGCTCCTCAAGCTTTTCACAGATTTGACGACACCCCAGGCCACGATGGCGAAAAAGAGTATGCCTACAAGATAGGTTGCCATACGGGTTTCCTTTCCTGACGGCATCGGAGCCGTCCGTGAAGTGCCGAACACGTTCAGACTTGAATCAATTCGCTTGGAGCTTCCTTGTTCTTTTTTCTTGTCAGAATGAAAATAAGGATTGATATGGCAATGAAAAGAACCGAGGCTGGAATGGCACCGATCGCGAATCTGCCTGTGAAGAGCAAGGTGCCGAACTGGGTGACCAGCATCGCCAACATGTATCCGGTGCCCAGTTGAAAGGCAAGTGCCCGGAAGAGCCATCTGCGACCTCCGAGTTCCATGTTCATGGCGCTGATGGCGGCAAAGCAGGGGGGCGTGAAGAGGTTGAACAACAGAAAGGAAAAAGCTGTAATCGGAGTGAACAGGGCTGTCAGCGGGCCGCCCGCTATCGCCATCGTTTCTTCGGATGCGGACAGAATGACGGCCAGGGTTGCCACAACATTTTCCTTGGCAATGAAGCCTGTCAGAATGGAAGCAGCCATCTGCCAGCCGACGAGGCCCAGCGGAAGAAGCAAAGGCGCCAGAACGCCGCCGATGGATGCGAGGATGCTGGCCTGCTGGTCTTCAACGGGCTGCAGGCGCCATCCGTAGGCCTGCATGAACCAGATCAGCGTATTCATCACCAGGATGATCGTGGATGCCTTGAAAATGAAGGCTTTTGCCTGCTTCATCATCTGGGTGAAGGCGTGCTTCAGGCTGGGCAGCTTGTAGGCGGGCAGCTCGATGATGAAAGATCCGGCGCTTTCAAATTGAAAAACCCGTTTCAGGAATTTGCCTCCGACGACAATGAGCAGGCCGGCAATGAGGTAGACGGCAGGGAAAACCCAAGTCGCTCCTGGAAAGAACACCACGGACATCAGCGCAATGATTGGCAGCTTAGCGCCGCAGGGGACAAACGGTGTCAGCATGATTGTGACAATTCGTTCGTTGCGGTTCTCGATGGTGCGCGCCGCCATGACGCCGGGTATGGAACAACCGGAACCGACGATCATGGGAATGATTGATTTTCCGGAAAGGCCGATTTGCTTGAAATACCGATCCATCACGACGGCAACGCGGGCCATGTACCCGCTGTCATCCAGAAGAGCCAGACAGAAGAACAGCACCATGATGAGGGGAAGGAAACCAAGGACCGCACCCACGCCGCCCAGTGCCCCATCGATGATCATGGATTGCAGCAGCGGATTCACCCCGATGGAAGTAAAAAACGTGTGGGCGGCGTCCGGCACCAGCTTGCCGAACAGGATGTCGTTGACATAGCCGGAGGCCCAGCCTCCCAGTCCGTTGATGGAAAAGGAATATACTGCCCACATGATCAATGCGAAAATCGGCAGACCAAAAACCGCATGCGCCGCGATGCGGTCGATTTTGTCGGAGAGCGTGATTTCGCTTGCCGAATGTGCTTTCGAGAAGCAGTGGGAAAGGATGTTCTTGATGAACTGCTGCCGGCCCGTGGACTCGGATGGGGTTCCCCTGCCGGGAATTTTCGGTGCGGCGGGACCACTGCCATCAGCGGCTCGAATTGTTTTTTCCACCAGCATATCCAACCCGGCCCCCTCATTTGCCGTGACGGGCACGACCGGACACCCCAGAAGTTTTTCCAGCAGGAGGACATCCAGTTTGTCACCGTTCCGAGTGACAACATCCTGCTTGTTCAGGGCAATCACCATGGGAAGACCGAGTTCCAGCAGTTGCGTGGTGAAATAGAGGCTTCGTTCCAGGCTGCTTGTATCAAGGATGTTGATGAGCACATCCGGGGCTTCGTTCAGAATGAAGTCTCGCGTGATGGCTTCCTCGCCCGTATAGGGTTCTATGGAATAGGCACCCGGGAGATCCACGACGTCAATCCGGTTCCGGCCGTGCTGGCCTTGACAGGTTTTACCGCCGCAATGCCCGCATTCGGGATGCAAACCTTTGCGTTTTCTGCAGGCATGGCCGCGTCCGCCTGTTTCGGACCGGTAGGTTCTTTTCAGACGGGCCATTTTTTTGTCCACGGTGACTCCGGGCCAGTTGCCTACATATTCAGCCTTTCCCGTAATCATGTTGAACAGCGTTGTCTTGCCCGAATTCGGGTTGCCGGCCAGTGCGATCTTCATGTTTCTGCTCCTTAAAAGAGGCAATATCAGACCAAATCAATGGATTTGGCGAAATTCATGTCGATGGCATAGCGGCTATCCTTGATGGCAACGATGAAAGTGCCTGCAAGAACTGATACCAGTGTGATTTCCTCACCCGCGGAGCACCCGAGCGTGAACAGAAACTGACGGACCTTGTCCGTACAGGATACGGACCTGATCCGATTCACTTCACCCGGTTTTGCCTTGAAAAGCGGCATGAGGCCTCCTTCTGAACGTGCGCAAAAATAATGATACTGATAATGGAGATATTGATATTCGTTATCAATATCTCCATTTTACTTGAATCCCTCCAATCTGTCAAGAGCTCCTTCGATACATGCAAGAACGCAGCAAGCAGCATTCCCGCTCCGGGTTCACTCCGAAAAATAAAGGCTCCTGTACTCCCGGGGGGAAATTCCGGTGCTTTTCTTGAACACGATGGAAAAATACTGGGAAGAGTCGAACCCGACTTTCTCCGAGATTTCATGGATGTTCTCGTTCGTCTGCCGCAGAAGTTCCTGGGCCTTTTCGACGCGCTTGTTGTTGATGTAGGTGGAAAGGCTGACATTCGCAGTCTGGTTGAAAATGCGGGAGAGATAGGAACTGTTGTAGTTCACCAGATTGGAAATGACCGTCAGGGACAGATCGGAATCCAGATGATGCCGGATGTAATTCTTGACTTCGCCGACCAGTTTGTCGTTGTGGTTCTGTTCCTCTTTCCCGATGATCTGGAACAGCACTTCCGCCAGCTCGATCAGGAACCGGAAAGCTTCCTTCCAGCTGCCGAATTTCTCCAGCACATAAAGACAGCGAAGCTGAACCTTCGTGGAGAGCTTGTCCTGGAGCTGATACCGGTTGATGAAATCCATATAGATCAGGGTGATGGTCTGGTAGATCTTGATGGTCGGGAGATGGTTCATGTTGCTTTTTCCGTGCAGCAGATTTTCCAGTCTGTTCAATTCAGCCAGGAAGGCGGTTTTGTCTCCCTGGTTCAGGTAATGGGACAAATTTTCAGAGAGATTGGCGGGTTCCAGGGTGTTGTCGCCATTTTTCATGGTGGCGGCGTTGTCATCCAATCGGTAGACCGATCCATAGGAGTGGGAAAACGTATCTGCCTGAAGATTTGTCAGGAATTTCAGTGCCATCAGCTCACACGCGATGCCGGTCTCGCTCCATGAAATTTCATGCTCGTAAAGTGAAAGGGCGATATAGCAGGATGCCGCCGCGGCGCACTGGTTCACAAGGTCGTCCAGGGATTCCTTCAGATACAGAAAATCAGAAACATGGTTCTCTTCCGATTGCGGCCAGGCTTGAATGAAGCAGGCCACCGTGGCTGCATCGACATCGGTGAGGGCGATGGCAAACCGGTGGTTGAGCGCCTGGTCGATGATTTGTTCCATCATCATGGTTTGCGCGTTCAAGTCGAGGTCATGCTGTGTCATGCTGTGCCAGCGGATTCTGCCGACAACCAGAAAGACGGGACGCGTGAAATCCAGGATGAAATCCTTCGGCTGCGGCCTGGAGCGGGATGTGATGTCACTCACCAGTCTGCCGGAAAGTATGTTTCTCAGGATTTCCCGTTTGATCAGATGCTGGGAGAATCGTTTCCCCCAAATGGCCTGATTCGCGTATTCATCATTCTTGTGACTTGCTTCCAGGGCGGATATGGCATGGCTGACGGCTGCGACGATTTCCGCGTCGTCTTCCGTCTTCAGCAGATAGGTCACATTGCCTTTCTTGTTTGCGGTGTAGATATAGCTGAAATCACTGTGTCCGGTCAGAAACACAATCTTGCAGGCCGGCCAGTTCCGATTGATGCGGTCGGCGACTTCAATTCCGGTCAGGCCGGGCATTTTGATATCCAGCAGGATGATGTCGACCTTGCAGCTGTCAAGCAGTTCGAGCGCGGTTATGCCGTTGTATGCTTTCAGGACATCCAGGTCCATCTCAGGTTGCGATTGAAACAATTCGACCAACCAGTTCACAATATGTGGTTCATCATCCACGATCAACAAGCGATACGTTTGTCAACACCTCCGATTCCATTTGGTATAAGGAGACTCTCACGCACATGCCGCCAAGCGGTGAACGTGAAACCGAAAGAACATCGTCCCGCTTGAAGAAGATCTGCAGGCGTTTGAAAATATTCAGCAGTCCTGTGATTTCGCTGGTCAATCCATCGAAGCCCGGTGCTGAAAAACTTGCCTGGATCTTTTCGAGGGTTTCGTCGGTCAGGGATTCTCCGTTTTCCTCGACCGTAATGACCAGATCGTTCTGTACGGGAAGGAAGCAAACTTTCAGCAAACCATTTTTGACCTTGTTTTCCAGCCCGTAATTGAAGGCGTTTTCCACGATAGGCTGCAGGATCAGCTTGGGCACGACATAATCACCGCAGCAGTCCGGAAGCTCCTGGAAATCGACTTGTATGCGTTCTCCAAAACGCACTGCCTGAATGTTTGAATAAATTTTTGCATGTGTATATTCATCCTTCAGGGTAACGGTATCCGAATGGGAGCGGGTAATGTACTGGAAATAACTGCCGAGTTCCTTCGCCACGGTCTTGGACTCCTCGTGCTGACCCGACTTGATCATCCGGAACAGCATGAAATAGCTGTTGTACAGAAAATGAGGGTTGATCTGCGCCTGCAGCTGGCGGAAATTGGCCTGCTGCAGCAGCATGCTCTGGGAGTAGTCGTGCACAATCAACTGATAAAGCTGCTCTGACATTTTATTGAATGCACTGTACAGATAGGCGAAGTCCGGAGACTCCGAGTTGGAAACACGGATGCCGAAATTCTTGTCCTCTCCCAGCGATTTGAAAGCCGAGCTCAGCTTTTTCAACGGTTTGTGGATGAGGTGGAAAGCACCTCCGAAGAACATCAATACGCCCAGCAGCATGAAGAACAGAAGAAGGAAAACATAGCGGGAGGAAAAAATGGAGGGCTGCATCAGCTGCCTGCGCGGGATGAATTGAATGTAGGTTCCGGACAGCAAGGGGATATCCGACTGGAAGACGGAGTAAGGATTATTCTTATCGTCGGAAAAACTGATCTGGGAAACCTGTTTGAAATCTGTCTGCAAACGAATGCGGATTTCCTCTGCCTTTTCCCTGTCGAGATTGGTCAGATAGAAATTCTGGCCGGGCAGATGGAAAAAATAGCAGGAGTCGCTGTAGATGAGCGGAGAGGAAAGAAACTCGGAAAGTTCCGACAGATTGTACTCCACCTCAATTATACTTCGAGGGGACTGGGAGATGAGCGCATTGAGGGATATCAGGCGATTTTCATGAAAGATCAGCGTGCTTCCGCTGCTTTTCACGGCGAGTATGTCCAGATACTGTTTCCGTGACAAGCTCTGAATGCTGCCCTTCTTGTACCCGATGGAATTGCAGGCTATCTCCAAAGCGGGCAGATACACCCGGGTGTTTCCGATGATGGCATAGGCACTCTGAATGTTGCTCATGAATTCCCGCATGATATTGATGTTGTAGAATGTTTCATAATCCGCATCCGCACGACCGATTCTTTCCAGTTTCGCCACGCGCACCTGCGCGATGACGGCCAGCGTGGCCCGATTGATTTCTGTCAGCTGATTGTTGAAAAGGAGCGTGAACTTATCCGTGTTCTGCTGAACCGATTCCGTAATCTGCTTCTCCAGTTTTTCGTTCGACGAATACACGATCCAGGCGCCTGCGAGAAAAAGTGGGAAAAGGACGGTCAGAAAAAGGATCAGCAGCCGGACCAACACGCTGAGCTGGAGTTTCTTCATGATGCCACCATTCTGCAGATATCCGCAAAAGCAGGAATTCATGA
>JFJP01038928.1_pt1 | contig 15122 bp, 11 predicted proteins | sample 431651 | NCBI WGS metagenome assembly JFJP01 (sample SAMN02602958, study PRJNA72255) | Microbial mat metagenome, whole genome shotgun sequencing project. | biome: fresh water; feature: sink hole; material: water; isolation source: purple microbial (photo- and chemosynthetic) mats found in...
GAACCATCCAATCCTGTTACTTCGTAGGATAAAAATTTCCCTTCTGCGATATGCTCCATTACATTATGTTTCTTAATTTCCTCGGGAAAAACATCAATGGCTTTTTTCCCGGTAAATTGATCATCAGGATTAGCAATATAAGTTCCATTGTTTGACATCAAAAAAGCGATGCTGTTATTAAATGGCTTAACACTAGTAACAATCTCTTTAAATTGAGAGAGATTTATATCTGCCCCAACAACTCCTAAAATTTGATTCTCAACGATTATAGGAGCACAAATAGTTACTTCAAATACCTTGTCATTGTCAGATTTTGAATACGAATAGTAATAGGGATCTAAAACAATCTCTTTCCTAAGACTTTTAGGAAGCTCGTAATAATCTCCTGTAAAAACGCTGTTTGGGTCAGATTCTATTGACTCATCTAGTATAATTTTATTATTAATTTTATAATACATTGGAGCAAAGTTTCCAAGTATAGTACTACCATGAGTATTTACATAGCTTTTATCAAGATTATCAAGCGTATTTGATTCCCAGATTGTCCATATTGCAAGAAAATCCTTATTTGTTTCCAGGTTTTTTTTCATAATTTCACCAAATACCTGTCGGCGATTTCTCTCATCAATTTCTTTGTATGCTTTAAATGTGTTGCTCAAATCTTTAACTGTTGTAAGGTAACTTTCGAGCATTATTCCAATCTGATTTGCCGCACCTATAGCATAGTTGTCGGATATATGTCTGGCATCATTGGAAGCCATATTTTTGCTTTTTATGCTTATATAACCTAATGCGCCAACATAAATAATAATAGTAGTTAAAAGGATATAAATCTGAATTTTGTGCTTTAGTTTAAGTCTGATTTTCATAATTACCTTAAATGAAATGAGAAAGCTAAAAGTAAAAAATAATTTTTTATAATTTATGATTACTCTGAATTAATTGTTTTTTTAGAAAAAATAGCCTGATCTTTAAAATAATCCAGAAAAATAAATTGGTTGCTTGGGAATTAAAAAGCTTCATATTTTGTCTAATCTTTTTTTATGATTCTAGAATTATTTATCGGAGATTAGTTAAAATTTTCTGATTTTAGAATTTTATTTAGTTTGAATGGCCTTTTAATAAGGGAAATTAAAACTGCAAGAATGAATAGTTGTTCTTGCAGTTTTAGAAGGTATAAAATATTTTGGTATTTTACCTTAATAAACATCAGGTACAAAGTTCTGATCTGTTATGGGCGGCCTAACGTAAGAGTGATCTACTTTCCTTTTAGGTAATTTAATTGGTGGAAGTGTTGCATCCTTATACTCTATAAGGCTGAGGAAATGGTGAATACAATTTAATCGGGCTCTTTTTTTATCATCTGCATGAACCACATTCCATGGGGCTTGTTTTATATCAGTGTGAGCAAACATTTCGTCTTTAGCTTTAGAGTATTCAACCCACTTGTCTCGGGATTCAATATCCATTGGACTCAGTTTCCATCGTTTTACCGGATCCTCATTTCTGGCCTGAAATCTTTTTTCCTGTTCCTTATCACTAACCGAAAACCAGTATTTAATTACCATTATTCCCGATCGTACTAGCATTCTTTCGAATTCAGGGCAGGAGCGAAGGAATTCAAGGTATTCTGGTTCTGTGCAGTAGCCCATAACTCTCTCAACTCCGGCTCTGTTGTACCAACTACGATCAAACAATACGATTTCTCCTGCGGCTGGTAAATGTGGAGCATAACGCTGAAAATACCATTGGGTTTTTTCCTTTTCGGTAGGAACACCTAGTGCCACTACTCTACAAAATCTTGGATTTAATCGTTCGGTAATTGTCTTAATTACACCTCCTTTGCCTGCAGCATCTCTCCCTTCGAAAATACAAACTACTTTTAACTTTTGCTGTTTTACCCATTCCTGTAACTTAATAAGTTCAATTTGCAACTTATACAGTTCCTTTTCATACTCTTTGTTATCAATTTTTTTCTTATCCTCAACAGCTTCGTAGTTTAATTGGATATTATCCTTTTTATCTACAATAACAATCTTTTCTTTCTTCTTTGATTGTTTTTCTTCTTTTTTCTTTGCCATAGCGCTGCATGTTTTGTTATTCAATGGAAATAAATTAAAACGATAGAATTATGGTATGATTTAAAAATCAATTAAATATACAAAAAAATATAATTGGTCAATAGCTTTAAACAAAAAAAGAAAGGATGCATCCTTTCTTTAATTTGAGTGATAGATCAATAAATTATAAAATTAATAATCCAACGATCTGTAATTGTATTTTTGTGCTTTTAATCTTAGCACATGTTTTTTAAGTCTGGTTTTAAAATCTTCAAAATCTTTTTGTTTCGAAGGTGTCCAAACAATTTCTGCTAATGCACACATCCGAGGTAATGCCATATATTCTAAATGATTTGGTGTTGTAATATATTCTGTCCAGATGTTGGCTTGGGCTCCTAAAACATATGTTGATTCCTGCTCGTTGAGCTCAGACGGAACCGGTTCGTAATTGTAAACTTTAGCAAGATCAGTGAATCCTCCAATTGCTAATGGTTCGCTTTTTGAATCTCCCTGATAATGGTCGAAGTAGCAAATTGGATTTGGTGTCATCACTACATCATGCCCTAATTTTGCAGCATGAATTCCTCCTTCAGTTCCTCTCCACGACATTACTGTTGCAGAAGGAGCCAACCCTCCTTCAAGGATTTCGTCCCAGCCAATGAGTTTTTTATTGTTTGCGATTAAAAACTTCTCTATTTGTCTTATGAAATACGACTGTAATTCAAATTCATCTTTTAATCCTTCTTCCTTTATTCTTTTTTGGCATTTTGGACATTTTTCCCAGGCAGCTTTTGGGCATTCATCGCCCCCAATATGAATATATTTTCCTGGGAAAAGTGCAATTACTTCGGTTAAAATATCCTGTAAAAACTCAACTGTTTTATCGTTTCCGACACAAAACACATCATCAAAAACACCCCAAGTTTTAGCTACTTCATATGGTCCTTCTGTACATCCTAATTCAGGATACGAAGCAAGAGCTGCCAACGCGTGACCTGGCATTTCAATTTCTGGAACAATGGTTATAAATCGATCTGAGGCATATTGCACAATTTCTTTAATGTCTTCTTGTGTAAAAAAACCAGCATGGGGCTTACCATCAAACTCATTCCAGCTTTTACCAACCATTGTTTCTTTTCTAACAGAACCAATTTCTGTTAGTTTTGGATATTTTTTTATTTCTATCCTCCAGCCTTGATCATCTGTTAAATGCCAGTGAAATGTATTCATCTTATGCATCGCCAATGCATCGATATATTTTTTTACAAACTCTTTATAAAAAAAATGCCTGCATACATCCAGATGCATTCCTCTCCATTTAAATCGGGGATAATCATTAATCTTTACTCCCGGAATTGTATTACCAAAAGTAATTTGATCATTTAAGTCATCAATTTTTAAGAGTTGCAAAAGGGTTTGCACCCCGTAAAAAGATCCATTTGCTGTTGATGAAAAGAGTTGGACATTCCTTTTAGTTACATTCATTAAATATCCTTCGGGATGATTATTTTGAATACTGTCTTTGATTAGTATTATTGCGTTTTTCTTTGAATTGTTTTCAGAATGGATAATTTCTAAGTCCAGATTTAGATTCTTCTTAATTTCTTCTTTGAGGTAATTAGCTACTTTATCAAAACCAATGTTAGATTTGCAATATACTATGCTTGTATGCTGATTTATTTTAAATTCATTACCAGTAAAATCAACCATTACTGGTTTTGGTATTATAAAAAGTTCTGTTGTTTTTGTTTCTTGTTTACATGACAAAAAAGTGAGGAACATACAAATAATTACGATGTTTTTCATATTAGTTTATTTTTAATTCGATAAAATTTCTAATAGTTTCGAGAGCTAATTGTTTTTCTTCAATAAATCCCATATGACCTGAATTTTCTAAGACAATCAACCCAGAAGTTTCAGGCAATTTAATTTTAGGGACAATATTTTCAAAATCAATTAGATTATCTTTTTTCCCAACAATATATAAAAAGGGTAATTTAGAACTAGCCAGCGATTCAGCCAAATCTGGCCGGGTCATCATAGCATGCAGGTTGGTAACTATTCCATCATCAGAGGTTTGGGTTACTATGTTTTTTGCTTTTTCAATTTCCAAATAAAAAGTAGAGACATTTTCTTTTGCATATGTATTTGGAATATTTACTGAGGCAATAAGGTTCTTTTTACCATCTTTTATAAGTTCCATTTCGCGTAATCTATTGTTGCGTTTTTCCTCAGAGTCAGCAAAAGGATGTGAATGGAATAAACAAAATCCTGAAAGCATTTCTGGAAATAAATGATGAAACATTAAGGTAAGATACCCACCCATAGAATGGCCTACAAGAAAACATTTTTCAATTCCAAGACTTTCCAAGGCTTTTTTTATGTGATATGCAATTTGCTCCATGGTTTGGGATTCGTCAAGCATATCACTTTTCCCATGGCCCGGAATATCAAAACAAATAACTCTGTAATCCTCACATAATTCAGCTGAAAATGCATCCCAAATGTCGAGCGATTCAAGATAGCCATGGAGTAAGACAACTGCTTTTCCTTTTCCTGAGTCTGTATAGGTTAGTGTTTTTTTATTTATTGAAAGAGATTTTTTTATTACGATTTCATCCATTTTTGTGCCTCTTCTGAAGTTTTAAAATCGCGAATGGTCCAACCTGAACCTTCCATTATCTTCTTGTATTCCTTGGTAATTTTAGTTACTTCGTTATCGATTGTTACAATTGCAACTTTCATCACTTTATTCCATTCAGATTGGGCTTTGTCCATAGCTGCTATAATTTCAATATCACTTTTAGTAATTAAAAAATCGGTAATTTCTATAAAATCAAAAATCTGGTTGTGGATATTCTCAAATTCAGAATTACTGATTAAATAGTTGTTTGCATCAATTAAATCCTGAGCAGTAACAATACCTCTGAATTTAACATAAACTACCTTTTTACCCCATTTAATATTGAATGTCATAAGTATATGCTTTGATTAATTATAAGTTAGGTTTTTGCATAAGGTTTTCAATTTCTTCAATTTCTATAGGTATATGTTGCATAAGATCAAATGGTTTAATTGCCACTACAATATCATTTTCAATGCGGATACCTATGTTTTCTTCTGGTATATACAAACCAGGTTCACATGTAAGAACCATTCCTTCTTCTAGCACAATAGTCTTGTCCCCAACATCATGTACATCTAGACCAATAAAATGAGATGTTCCATGCGGGTAATACCTTTTAACAATAGGTTTAGCAGGATCTTGATTAGTAACATCGTCTTTAGAATAAAGTCCAAGGTTTATATGTTCTTCCTGCAGCATTGCTTCAACTCGTTCGTTAATTTGATTAATAGTAATTCCTGGAGTCATTATAGAAATTGCCTTCTTCATCACTCTTAACACAGCGTTGTAACAATCTTTTTGACGTGAACTAAATTTCCCGTTTACTGGAATTGTTCGTGTACAATCAGCAGCATAGTTAGCATATTCAGCACCAAAATCTATTAACAGCAAATCTCCGTCTTTACATTCCTTGTTATTTTCAATATAGTGCAAAATACACGCACTTTTACCCGATGCAATAATTGGAGCATAAGCATGCCCAGAGGCTTTATTCCATAAAAATTCGTGTGTAAGTTCTGCTTCAATTTCATACTCCTTAACACCTGGCTTTATAAAGTGAAGTATTCTGTAAAACCCTTCGTTTGTTATATCACAAGCTTTTTGCATCATTTCAATTTCTTCAGGTTCTTTTTTCAGGCGGAGTTTTTTCATAATTGGAGCCAGTCGCTCCAATGAATGAGCCGGAAAATCTTTTCTTAGTTGATCAAGGAATCGTTCATCAGCAGAAATAACTTCGGGTTTAAATTTAGGGTTTTCATTTAGATTAATATAAATATTTTCGGCATAAATGGCGAGTTCTCTAAAAACCGAATCAAATTCATTTAAATACTTAATGTTGGTTATCCCTGATGTTGTTTTTGCTTCGTCTTTAGTATATTTATGACCTTCCCAAACGGCAATCTTCTCATTGCTTTCAATAATAAATAGAATTTCTCTCAGGTCTTTATTAGGATGATTAGGGCAAAGAGCAAGAATCGTTTTTTCCTGATCAATACCAGATAAATAAAATAGATCAGAGTTTTGTCTGAACGGGAAAAATTGATCACCATTGCGAGGCATTTGATCATTCGAATGAACCAAAACAAGTGAATTAGATTGGATATCCTTTATAAGTTTTTTTCTATTCTTCTCGAATAGTGCGCTTTTTAGCTGATCATATTTCATAACTTAGAACAATTTTAAATTAGCCTGCAAAATTGAAAATACAATTTGAAGCAGATATATTTGTATAACACCGTTTTTTAAACAATAGTGCAAGTTAAGTAATTTCTATAAAAATTAAATCCTATGAGCAAGTTTTTCACATCTTCAATCGGACAGAAATTCTTCATGAGTATAACAGGATTATTTCTCATGATGTTTTTACTTGTCCACCTAACTATTAACTCATTATTGCTTTTTGGCGATGGTGAGCTTTTTAACATTGCGGCCAACTTTATGAGCAGTAATCCAATAATGAAAATTATTGAGCCCATTCTGGCTATTGGGTTTATCTTACATATTTTTTATGCAAGCTATATCACCTTAAAAAATATGATGGCAAGGCCTGAGAAATATAAAGTTGTTAATAAGACTAAAGCAAGCTGGGCCTCAAAAAATATGTATATTTTGGGTGGATTAATCTTCATATTTCTTGTGCTACACCTAATTAACTTCTTTTGGAAAGTAAAATTCGGAACAGTTTCCACAATTTCATATGATGGAGGCCAAACCGAATTGCATGATGTGTATAATCTCGTTGCCGGAATATTTAAAACATGGTGGTGGTATGATGCAATATATATGTTAGGTGCTGCTTTTCTTTTCTTTCATCTTACACATGGTTTCTGGTCAGCTTTTCAAACCATTGGCTTTGATAACGAAAAATGGATTGGCAGATTAAAAACAATAGCATATATATATGCCACTATTGTTGCAGGAGGATTTGCATTTATCCCATTGTTCTTTATGTTAAAATATGCCATTTAAGTAGAAATTATAGCCAAATAAAGATATGAGTAAATTAGAATCAAAAATACCCGAAGGCCCCTTGGCCGAAAAGTGGAGTAAATACAAAGCTTCGATGAAGCTTGTTAGTCCTCTTAATAAGAAAAAACTTAGTGTGATTGTTGTTGGAACAGGTATAGCTGGAGCTCCAGCTGCTGCTTCTCTTGCTGAATTGGGATATAATGTAAAAGTTTTTTGTTTTCAGGATACTGCCCGTCGCGCTCACTCGGTTGCTGCACAAGGCGGAATTAATGCTGCAAAAAATTATAAGAACGATGGTGATAGCGTTTATCGTTTATTCTACGACATGATTAAAGGTGGTGATTTTCGAGCACGCGAGGCAAATGTTTACCGAATAGCCGAAGTAAGTAATGCTATTATTGATCAATTTACAGCACAAGGAGTACCTTTTGCACGCGAATATGGAGGAACTCTTGCCAACAGAACATTTGGCGGTGTTCAGGTTTCGCGAACTTTTTATGCACAAGGGCAAACCGGACAACAGATTTTACTTGGAGGTTATTCAGCACTAAAACGCCAGGTGGCATTAGGGAAAGTTACCATGTACAGTCGACGTCAGATGCTCGATCTTGTGATAGTTGATGGCAAAGCACGTGGAATTATAACCCGTAATCTTGTTACCGGAGAAATTGAAAAACACTCAGCTCATGCTGTGGTTCTGGCTACAGGTGGTTATGGAACTATTTATTATTTGTCCACTCTTGCAGTAAATTCAAACGGATCAGCTGCCTGGCAGGCATATAAAAAAGGAGCATTCTTTGGAAACCCAAGCTTTGTGCAGATTCACCCAACGAGTATTCCGGTTTTGAATGATTACCAATGTAAGCTTACGTTGATGTCGGAATCGTTGCGAAATGACGGACGGATTTGGGTACCAAAAGAAAAGGGAGACAAACGCGATCCGAATACTATACCAGATGAGGAAAGAGATTATTTCTTAGAACGACGTTATCCTGCTTTTGGAAATCTTGTTCCACGTGATGTAGCAAGTCGGGCATCAAAGGAGCGTTGCGATGCAGGTTATGGTGTTGGAAAAACAGGCCTGGCCGTTTATCTCGATTTCAGAGATGCGGTTAAAAAACAAGGAGAAAAAACAATTAAAGGGAAATATGGTAATCTATTCGATTTGTATGAAAAAATTACTGGTGATATTCCTTATAAAACGCCTATGATGATTTATCCGGCAGGACACTATACGATGGGTGGTTTGTGGGTAGATTATAATTTAATGACTACTATTCCTGGATTATTTGCTATTGGTGAAGCAAATTTCTCCGATCATGGCGCAAACCGTCTTGGAGCAAGTTCGCTAATGCAGGGTGCCGGTGATGGGTACTTTATATTACCCTATACAATGACCAATTATCTTGCCGATGAAATTGCAACAAAGATTCCATTAACGGATACACCTGAATTCGAAGAGGCAGCAAAATCAGCAAAAGAAAGACTCGACAAGTTCTTGAGAATTAATGGAAAGCAAACAGCTACATCGTTCCATAAACGATTAGGACACATTATGTGGAACAATTGTGGTATGTCGCGAAACGAAGAAGGCTTGAAAAAAGCACTTGTTATGATTGGTGATTTGAAGAAGGAGTTTTGGAGTGATTTAAAAATTCCTGGAAAAGCAGATGAGCTTAATCAGGAGCTGGAAAAAGCTTCTAGAGTAGCTGATTTTTTAGAGCTGGCTACTTTAATGGTAACCGATGCACTTAACCGAAAAGAATCGTGTGGGGCACATTTCCGGGAAGAAAGTCAAACCGAAGGTGGAGAAGCCCAACGAATCGATTCCGAATATTCGTATGTGGCTGCATGGGAATATCAAGGCGATGACAAAGAGCCAAAGCTCCATAAAGAAGAATTGAAATTCGAAAATGTAGAAGTAAAAGTCAGAAGTTATAAATAGCTATATGATATGAGATTTGAGACATGAGATATTAGATTCTTGATTCTCAATACTCAAATCTTGATACTCAAATCTAAAATCAAAAAAAATGAAAATAAAATTAAATATCTGGAAACAAGAAAACCCTAAAGCAAAAGGGAAATTTGAAAAGTTTGAGCTCGATGGCGTAGCCGAAGAAATGTCGTTTCTCGAGATGCTCGACTCTCTTAATGAAAAATTAATTAAAGAAGGTCAGATTCCTGTTGCTTTCGAACATGATTGCCGTGAAGGAATTTGTGGATCATGCGGATTATATATCAATGGCCGACCACATGGACCGGGTGATGAGATCGGTACATGCCAATTACATATGCGTGCGTTTAAAGATGGTGATACTATTACCATTGAACCATGGCGTGCAAAAGGGTTTCCTGTAATCAGAGATCTTATTGTTGATCGTAATGCATTCGATAAAATAATGGCTGCAGGAGGTTTTGTTTCTATAGATACTGGTCAGGCAGCCGAAGCAAACTCAATACTCGTTTCGAAAATTGCTGCTGACAAAGCTTTTGACGCTGCAGCATGTATTGGTTGCGGGGCTTGTGTTGCTGCCTGCAAAAACTCATCAGCAATGTTGTTTGTTGCAGCAAAAGTTTCTCAATTGGCTTTATTACCTCAAGGGAAAATTGAAGCTAAACGCCGAGCATTAAATATGATTGCCAAAATGGACGAATTGGGATTTGGAAGTTGTACCAATACCGGTGCATGTGAAGCCGAGTGTCCAAAAGGAATATCAATCGATTATATTGCGATGCTTAACAGAGAGTATCTGTGTGCCTCGTTCTCTGAAGCTGAATAGTATAAACAATATTATTACCCGATTTAACAAAAGATAGAAAGTTCAACGAACTTTCTATCTTTTTATTTTGAGTATTTTTTTACCTCTGATTTTACTCTTGTTATTGTGTCCCTGATTTACTAGCCTTTTTACTTCCCTGATATAGCTCGTATTTTTGTAACCTGCATTCAAGAGGACCATTGAATAATTTAATCTTTCGCGAAGTACGTAGTCCAAAATGCTTTAATGCCTCATAGTTGGCGCTAATAATCCAAGCATCGCAACCTTGATAAAAATGTTTTAACCGGGAGCCCATATCATCATAAAAAGTGGTAATTTCATTTACTTGCAAACGCTCACCATAAGGAGGATTTATAAAAACAATTCCTTTTCCATCCGCATGAGTTGTTTGGAAAAAATCGACACTTTCAAAGTTAATAAGATCCTCTACACCTGCTCTTTTTGCATTTTCGATGGCAATGTCAACAATATATTTGTCGGAGTCTTTTGCAAATATTTTAACATCAGAATGTATAATTTTTGAATTTGCTTCATCTTTTATTTTATTCCATATTTCTTCGTCAAAATCCTTCCATTTTTCAAAACCAAATTTTCGGTTTCTTCCCGAAGGTATATTATTAGCTAATAAGGCTGCCTCAATAGGAAATGTTCCAGAGCCACACATAGGGTCTATAAAATCACATTTTTTATCCCATTGCGAAAGCAAAATGATTCCGGCAGCAAGTACCTCGCTTATTGGTGCTTCGCTTTGAGCAAGTCTGTAATTGCGTTTACCCAATGACGATCCCGAACTATCGAGAGAAACAATCACAGATCTATCGTTAATATGCACATTAATTCGCATATCAGGATTTGCTGGATCAACCGATGGCCTGATACCATGTTTTTCCCGAAACTGATCAGCAATAGCATCCTTTGATTTTAAGGCAACATATTTGGAATGATTAAATATATCACTGTGAGTAGCGCCATCAATTGCGAAAGTATTATTGTAGGTAAAATATTCACTCCAGTCAATTTTTTTGATATTATCGTATAATTGTTGCTCGTCGGCAGCAAAAAAGGTATGAATAGGTTTTAGGATTTTCACAGCAGTTCTTAAAAGCAAATTGCTTTTATAAAGCATTGCTTTATCTCCTTTAAATCGTACTGCACGATTTAATAATTCTATATCAGTTGCTCCAATCTCTCGAAGTTCCTCAGCAAGGACTTCTTCTAATCCAAATATGGTAGTGGCAATAATTTCAAACTTTTCCAAGATGTTGTTTTTTAATGATTAAAGAATTTTTCTGGTAGTAAATTAGGTACTATTTTCCAAAAGTAAAGAAATTTAGACTACAAGCCAAAAAAAACCGTTACACTGGAATTTTGTAAACTCGAAAAAACTACTTTTACAGATAGTTTTACGATTATATTCCTATCAGAATTAAATGAAAATTGCGATAATAGGTGGTGGTGCTGCCGGTTTTTTTTCGGCAATTGCTGCAAAGGAGAATTATCCTGATGCACGGGTGGTAATTTTTGAAAAGGCGCAAAAAGTGTTGGCAAAGGTTAAAATTTCGGGAGGTGGAAGATGCAACTTAACCAATAGTTGTGATTCTATTACAGAACTCTGCAGTGCGTATCCCAGAGGTGGAAAAAGTTTAAAAAAAGCGTTTCATGTTTTTAATAATAAAGATACAATGCGATGGTTTGAGTCCAGAGGTATTCCTCTGGTAACTCAGAGTGACAATTGTGTTTTTCCTGTGTCGCAAGATTCTCAAAGTATTATCGATTGTTTTTTACGTGAATCAAAAAAGCTGAAGATTGAAATAAAAACCGGAGTTGGAGTAAAAGCTATTCATCCAAAAACTGATTTATTGGAGTTGGAATTTATTCATGAAGAAATTGCTCCTGAAATTTTTGATAAAATTATTGTTACAACAGGCGGTTCACCTAAAAGAGATGGACTAAACTGGCTGGAAAAACTAAATCATAAAATCGAAAACCCTGTACCATCATTATTCTCGTTTAAAATGTCTGCTGAACCAATAACCCGGTTAATGGGAATTGTGGTTGAAAACACCCAGTTAAGTATTCAGGGAACAAAGATAAAATCCGATGGGCCTTTACTTATAACGCATTGGGGAATGAGTGGTCCGGCAATTCTTAAGCTTTCATCATGGGGGGCAAGGGAGCTAAGTACAATGAATTATCATTTTAAAATTCAGGTAAATTGGGCAAACGAACAAAACAACGAAATAGTAATAAACGACCTTAACAATATTAGTAAAGAATACCCCAATAAATTTGTTTCTAATATCAGGCCCTATGGATTGCAGGAGAGATTATGGTTGTTTTTACTGGAGAAAATAGAAATCCCAGCCAACAAAAAATGGAACGAGTTGGGAAAAAGAGGAATAAATAAGCTTACTGCAGTTTTAACCAACGATATGTTTACTGTGAATGGGAAATCAACCTATAAAGAAGAGTTTGTAACCTGCGGCGGTGTTAGCCTGCAAAGCATCGACCTGAATACCATGCAAAGTAAAATCTGCAAAAATGTTTACTTTGCAGGTGAGGTATTAGATATTGATGCAATTACAGGAGGTTTTAACCTGCAGGCAGCCTGGACAACTGGATTTATTGCAGGGAAACTTGGATGATATTATGGTTTTTAGATTCTTCAGGAAAAATAAAAAAGAGGCTGTCTAAAAAGCCTCTGATTTGAAGTCTACACTTCGACATCCTTCGACAAGCTCAGGATGACTATAATCAGTGTCACATCTAAAAAATTAATTTGTTGTCATATTGAGCCCGCCTGCCGGACGGGCAGGCCTGTCGAAATATGAACAACTTGAGGCCTTTTTGTATAACCTCTTTTCAAATGATTTCTTACGATCTCATTGTTTCCTCAACCTCCTCAATGGTTATTGGAATTCGTTTGCCTATTAATTGATGACCTGTTTCTGTAACTAAAATATCATCTTCTAAACGAATGCCACCGAAACCAGAATATTCGTCCAAAACTTTATCGTAATTAATAAAACTCGAATTAATTTTTTCGGCTTTCCATTTTTTTACCAAATCGGGAATAAAATAAATTCCTGGTTCGTTGGTTAATACAAATCCTGGCTGCAATTTGCGACCAAGACGTAATCCTCTTAGACCAAACTGAGTAGAACGTCTAATCTCATTATCGTACCCAACATAATCTTCACCTAGATTTTCCATATCGTGAACATCAAGTCCCATCATGTGGCCTAATCCATGAGGCATAAACATAGCATGTGCTCCCTCACGAACTGCATCTTCGGGGTTGCCTTTCATTAAACCAAGATCAATTAATCCTTTTGCTAGTATTTTAGCTACTTCTAAATGAACACTTAGGTAAGTAACACCTGGTTTTATAAGGGAAGTACCATGATTTATTCCATTGAGAACAATATTGTAAATATCTTTTTGTTTCTGCGAGAATTTTCCTCCAACAGGGAAAGTCCTTGTATTATCGCTGGCATAATGCAAATTGGTTTCTGCCCCGGTATCGGTTAAAAGCAATCTCCCTTCTTCCAAAATATTACCGTGATAATGATTGTGTAATGTTTCTCCGTTCTGTGAAAGTATTATTGGAAACGAAAGAGCAGATCCATAAGATGATGCAATACCTTCCAAAGCACCAGCAATTTCCTGCTCTAATATCCCAGGTTTTGCCATTTTCATAGAGGTTACATGCATCTTGTAACCAATAGCAGCAGCTTTAATTAATTCTTCAACTTCATGTTTATCTTTTATTGAGCGCATTTCAATAACCGCTTTAATAAGATCAACAGAGATATAGTTTTCTGCTTCTGTATGACTAATTTCCAGCAAATTACTAAATTGGATAATAGTATCTCCACGATAAAAAGGTAGAACATGGATAATTCTTTCCTGATTATTTGCATTTCGTAAATAATTACCCAAATGGTTTATTGGTTCAGTATTTTCAATTCCTACTTGAGCAGCTAGTTCTTTAATTTTTGGTTGTGGCCCCATCCAGATAATATCGTCGATCGTGAAATCATTACCAAATAAATATTCTTTACCTGATTCGAAATCGATTAAACCTGCAATATTAGGCATATCTAAACCAAAAAAGTATAGAAACGAACTGTCTTGGCGAAAATGATATGTGTTGTCGGGATAATTAAATGCCGATTCTTGATTTCCTAAAAACAACACCAGGCCGCTTTTCATTTTATCTTTCAATCGGTTACGACGATCGATGTAAACATCTTTTCTAAACATATTATGATTGATTTAATGAATAATCCATTTTTTATTGGAACTCTAAATTACAATCCATTTTCCAAAAATCAAAGGACAAGATTTTTTATTATAAAAAAATGCATAATCTGATGGTGACATTTTGGTTTTTATAAAGTTCGATTATTAAAAATTATTTTTTTCTGTGATTGAGTTGTTGAAAACCACATTAAATAATACGTTTATGGGTTATGAACAATAACTCATTTATTATCAATTATGTTTTTTATAAAAATTAATTGCGAATAGACTTGTGTTTTTATAATAATTTAATATATTCGCAGCTTATGAACATCTTATTAACAAATATAAGACTAAATTTATGCCTTACCGACGATTACCAAACACCGACAGTTCCCGTCTGAAAGCCATTAAAATTGCTCATACAAAAGGGAAAGCTATTATACCAATGGAACTTGCATTCAAGCAAGGTACACTACAACGTGTTCAGTCATTCCTGCCAAAATGGGAAAAAGTAATAGCAGAGCATAAAACTACCTATGATATTCAGGTTAAAAACAATAAGGAATATCTTAAAAAGTTTAAGAAAGCAAAATTGTATATTTCCCATTTTATTCAAGTTGTAAATATGGCTATTGTTCGTGGAGAGTTGCAGCCATCAGTTCGTGGTTTTTATGGTCTCGATGAGGATTATACGAGGTTGCCGGTATTAAATACCGAATCAGAACTAATGGAATGGGGTAAAAAGATAATCGATGGTGAAACAAGTCGCAAAATGCAAGGATTAACATCTATTACAAACCCGACCATTGCATTGGTAAAAGTGCATTATGATAATTTTGTCGAGGCATTTAAATTTCAGAAAATGCTTCAGAAAAATCATGGGAGATCACTAACAAATCTTTCTGAACTTAGAGCAGATGCTGATGATATTATATT
>JFJP01005626.1_pt1 | contig 15121 bp, 12 predicted proteins | sample 431651 | NCBI WGS metagenome assembly JFJP01 (sample SAMN02602958, study PRJNA72255) | Microbial mat metagenome, whole genome shotgun sequencing project. | biome: fresh water; feature: sink hole; material: water; isolation source: purple microbial (photo- and chemosynthetic) mats found in...
TGGCCGCCTGGGGCCTGATGACGGGTGTGGCCATGGTGAACTCGGGCTTGAGCACGTTTGAGGCACTGCTGATGGGCGTCTTCGTGTTTGCAGGCAGCTCGCAACTGGCCGCCATTCCCCTGATTGCCTCGGGCGCGCCGATGTGGGTGGTGCTGGCCACCGGGTTTTGCGTCAACCTGCGTTTTGTGGTGTTCAGCGCCCACCTGCGGCCCTACATGATGCATTTGCCCCTGGGCCAGCGCTTGCTGGCGGGCTACCTGACCACCGACCTGAGTTATGTGCTGTTCACCCGGCGCTACCCGCACCATGGCGGCGAACCCGAGCAGTTGTTGGCGCAGCAGGCCTACCTTGCGGGCAATTGCGCAGTCAATTGGCTGGCCTGGGTGGGTTGCAGCGTGGTGGGCGTGGTGCTGGCGCGCATGATTCCGACCCACTGGGGGCTGGGTTTTGCCGGCATTCTGGCGCTGTTTGGTATTTTGTTTTCGTTGGCCTCAAGCCCCCTGCGTTGGGTCAGTGCTGGCGTGGCTGGCGCGGCAGCGGTGGCAGCGTTTGCGCTGCCCTACAAACTCAACATCCTGCTGGCCATTGCGGCGGCAGTGGCCATGTGCCTGATGATCGAGGCCACCCGCTTACCCAAAACCAGCCATGAGCGCTGAAACCGACTTCTGGACCGTGGCGGTGATCATTGGCTTGACGCTGATCACCGTGCTGACGCGCACTTTGTTTTTCCTCTCAAGTCAAGCCTGGCATTTGCCACACTGGGCGCAGCGTGGCCTGCAATATGCCCCGATTGCGGCGCTGGCTGCGGTGATCGTGCCCGAACTGGTCATGACCCAGGGCCATTTCATTCAAACCTGGCAGGATGCCCGCCTGTTCGCAGCGCTGGCTGGCGCCGCCTGGTTTTTTGGCAATCGCGGTCGTGGTCAGGCGGTGCTGGGAACCATTGTGGTGGGCATGCTGGTTTATTTGCCCCTGCATGTGGGCTGGGGCTGGTGACTGGACAGCTTTTACAATGCACCAAAAGTAAACAAAACGTATACGACCATGACTGTTATTCGATTTTCTGACTTGTGCGCCCAGGGCGCTGTTGCGGGTCAACGTGTCTTTATTCGGGCTGATCTGAATGTGCCGCAAGACGACCACGGTGCCATCACCGAGGACACCCGCATCCGCGCCTCGGTCGCCTGTATTCAAATGGCGCTCGATGCCGGCGCTGCGGTGATGGTGACCAGCCACCTCGGGCGCCCCACTGAAGGGGCGTTCAAGCTGGCCGACTCGCTGGTGCCGGTGGCCAGACGGCTGTCCGAACTGCTGAAGCGCCCGGTGCCGCTGCTGGGCAACTGGCTCGGCGGTGTGCCGGTGGCACCCGGGCAGGTGGTGCTGCTGGAAAACTGCCGCATCAATGTTGGTGAAAAGAAAAATAACGAGGCGCTGGCACGTCAGATGGCTGAGCTGTGCGACATTTTTGTGCATGATGCCTTTGGCACGGCGCACCGCGCCGAGGCCAGCACCTACGGCATTGCCGAATACGCCAAAGTAGCCTGTGCCGGTCCCTTGCTGGCCGCGGAAATGGACGCTATCTCGAAAGCCCTGGCCAGCCCCAAGCGTCCGCTGGTGGCGATCGTGGCTGGGTCCAAAGTGTCGACCAAGCTCACCATTCTGAAAAGCCTGTCGGCCAATGTTGACCAGCTCATCGTGGGCGGCGGCATTGCCAATACGTTCATGCTGGCCAGTGGCCTCAAGATTGGCAAGAGCCTGGCCGAGCCCGACCTGCTGGCCGAGGCCAAAGCCGTGATGGAGGCCATGAAGGCGCGCGGTGCGGCGGTGCCCATCCCGGTCGATGTGGTCACCGCCAAGACGTTTGCAGCCGATGCACCCGCCACCACCAAGGCCGCCACAGAGGTTGCCGACGATGACCTGATTCTTGACATTGGCCCCAAAACGGCTGCCGCACTGGCCCAGCAGCTCAAAGCGGCAGGCACCATTGTCTGGAACGGACCGGTTGGCGTGTTTGAGTTTGCCGCGTTCGAGAACGGCACCCGCGTGCTGGCCCAGGCCATTGCCCAGTCCAGCGCTTTTTCGATTGCCGGTGGTGGCGACACACTGGCGGCCATTGCCAAATACGGCATCGAAAGAGACATGGGCTATATCTCAACCGGCGGCGGTGCTTTTCTGGAAGTGCTTGAAGGCAAGACCTTGCCTGCGTTTGAGGTGTTGATGCGCCGGGGTCAGATGCAGGCAAAACCCGTTGTGGTGGCCCCCAGTCTGGACATTGCCCGGGGCGTCTCCATGATGGGCTCAGAGGCGTCGCTGGCCAAAATTCTGAAAACCGTGGCGAGCAGCATGACCGGCAGTGTGCCGCAAATGTCGGCGGCGCTGGCCGCTGGCGACGTGGCCAAAGCCAATGCCCTGCTGCACGCCATCAAGGGTTATGTGCCAATTTTCGCCGTCGATGCCTTGGTGGATCAGGTGACCCATGTTGAAAAAATCAGCAAAACAGAATCGCTGGCGGTTGTCACACCATTATTTGCCGATTTGTTGCCGCAGCTTGACGGTCTGTTGCAAGAAATTGGTGTTTTTTTGGCGCAAAATTAATCGGTTTCAAAGCGCCTGGTTTTGATTTAAATGCTGCTAAGCTTGTTCAATGCTGCTAAGCTTGTTCCTTGTCAGTCTCTGAGTAACAGGCATGCGAACGGCTAAATGGTCATGTAGCGTGTCACCACTTAATTATGAATTTGATACTTGCCCGGGTTTTGGTGGTCGATGACGATGAAGTCATGCGGACCTTTGTTGTTAACAGTCTGCGTCGACTGGGTATTCAGTCGATTGAGGTCGCTACGGACGGTGCCTCGGCGTTGCGCACCATGGTCACGTTCAAACCCAACCTGGTGCTGAGCGACATTCACATGAAACCCATGAATGGGCTGGAGTTTGTGCAACAACTGCGCGCTCACGGCAACCCGCTGATTAACGAGATGAGGGTGATTTTCATGAGCGCAGATGCCAGTGCCGCCACTTTGCAGGAAGCCCTGCCCCTGGGTACTTATGGTTACATCGTCAAACCCCCTCGGCTCGACACCCTCAAAGCCAAAATCGAATTGGCCCTGAGGTGAATCACATCGTCGCATGACACGGGTCACTTAACGCGTACAGGTCCGCCATGAACTTTTTCAGCCCTGGAATCGCCTTGTTGAAGCCCTTGCCAGGCAAGTTGCGGTTTTGGGTCTTGCCATTCCCACTGCTGCTGTCGCTGGCGACTCTGGTTTTAATGCACCTGACAGGTGACGGGCTGCCTGGCCCTTGGACGATTGGCCTGATTTTGACGGCTATTTTGTTATGGTGTTATCTCCAGCTCTGCTTTTTCAGCATTACGCGCGGTGAGCGCGATCGTACCGAGCGCGCGATGCGCGCTGTTTCACAGGGCGACCTGACCACCAATAGCGATACGGGTGTCAAAACCCTGGGCAACTTTAACAAGCATCTTGAAACCATGATTTTCAACATGTCGGGCATCGTTGCCAATATTCGCACTGCCGCGGTGCTTCTAGGTGACACTGGGAAAAAACTGGTCGACGACACCCGCTCATTGGCCGAGCGTGCCGCAGCCCAGGGCCAGCACCTGCAGCAAACCTCCTTGCACGTCAAGCGCGTCAGCGAGACCGTGGCGCGCAATGCCGAGGCGTCGCACGAGGTCAGCATGATGACCACCAGCCTGCACGAGGAGGCCAACACAGCGGGCCAGCGCATGCACCTGGCGATGCAGAGCATGGGTCCGCTGGAGGTAACCTCCAGGCGCATGTCTGAAATCATTGGTGTGATTGACGGCATCGCCTTTCAGACCAACCTGCTGGCGCTCAATGCGGCGGTGGAAGCCGCCCGCGCCGGCGAACAGGGCCGGGGCTTTGCTGTGGTAGCCACCGAGGTGCGCAACCTGGCCAAACGCAGTCAAAGTGCTGCCGCCGAAATTCGCGGGCTGATCGCCGAGTCTTCAGCACGCGTGGGAGAAACCGTCGCAGGCATCAAGCGGATCAACGAGACCATGGAGAGCCTGATCTCCGGTATTGGCGAAATTGCCATGAACGTCAATGTCATGGCAGAGGGCAGTGCCTCCCAAAGCGAGGCGCTGGAGGAGGTGGTGCATGCGGTGGGCGACCTGGATGTGCTGACCCACGAAAACGCCGAACTGGTCGAGCGCGCCAGCTTCAATTCTGATCGCATGATTGCCCAGGCCTCCACGCTCGAAATCTCTGTGGGCGACATCCAGTTGCGTCAGGGTACGGCCGACCAGGCGCGGCAAATGGTGTTTGATGGCATGGTTCATGTGCGTACCAAGGGGCTGGAGGCGTCCATCGCAGATTTCCATGACAAACAAGGCCCGTTCATCGACCGCGACTTGTATGTTTTTGTGTTCGACCGTGCGGGTTACTACCTTGTTCATGGGGCCAGTCCCGAGAAAGATGGGAGCGCCCTGAGTGCCATTCCTGGCCTTGATACCAACCATCTGGTTGAGGAAGCCTGGCGCGTCTGCGACCAGGAACAAGGTGGCTGGGTCAATTACACCATCACCCATCCGCTCACCGGCGAGGTTCAGGCCAAGTCGTCGTATGTGATGCCGCTTGACGACAACTACCTGATTGGCTGTGGCTGCTACCTGAATGCCCAATGGCTTAACGTATGAGCAAGCCTTCGTCCCTGCCTGACAGTACCTTGGATCACAACGCCTTGGTGGTTGCCCTATGTGCCAAGGTGTTGCCGGTATGGGCCAGGCAGTTGGCCAGTTCGCGCGGCCAGTCCGAAACGGCAGTGGCCGAAATGCTGGCGGCCTTTGCCGAAATTGGGCCGCATCTCGACATGGCCACCCGCCAGTCGGGCCAGATCACGACGGCGCTGGCACACGGCACGGGTGGCATCACCGGGCTGGCCGATGCCTGTGAACAAGCGTTGCAGCCTGTGCTTGATGGTCTGAATCCTGAAGCTGGCACGGCTATCGCGCGGGTGCTCACCATGATTCGTGACTCGGTCGATGCGCTGGAGCGCATTTCGAAGCCGTTTGAGCGCGAAACCCAGCTGGTGGGCGAGCAGGTTGAACGCATGTACAAGGGCTTTCAGTACCAGGACCGCATCAGTCAAATGATGACCTTGCTGCATGAGGACATTGAGCGCCTCATTGCCACCCTGGAGAGCCGGACAACAGACATCGATGCTGCAGCCTGGCTGAACCGGCTTGAATCAAAATACGTCATGACCGAACAGCGCCATCACCACACCGCTGCCGGTGACAGTGCGCTCGCCAATGACGATGAAACTACTTTTTTTTGATGGGGACATGTTATGGCACAAACAATTCTAGTGATTGACGACTCAGCCAGCCTGCGACAGGTGGTGGCTATGGCCTTGCAGGGTGCGGGTTATGAGGTGCTGCAAGCCGGTGACGGGCAGGCTGCACTGGCCATGCTGGATGGTCGCAAAATCAATATGGCCGTTTGCGATGTCAACATGCCGCGTATGAATGGCATCGAATTTGTCAAGGCGGCCAAGGCACTGCCGGCTTATCGGTTTTTGCCGATTTTGATGCTCACCACCGAAAGCCAGGAAGCCAAAAAGGAAGAAGGCAAGGCCGCTGGTGCCAAGGCCTGGATGGTCAAGCCGTTTTCACCGGCCTCGCTGCTCAACGCCGTCTCCAAGCTGTGCCTGCCTTGAGTTAAAGCATGTTTTAGCCAGCTAGCCCTTGTCTGGCAAGCGCGAGCTGCTCTGTTTTTTGATATTTTCAGGACTGAAAAATGAGCACGCCGTTTGAACTTCCCGCTGAAATGACGATTTACAGCGCCGTCGAAATCCGCGACGCGCTGCTGGCCTGGGTGACCGAGCAGGGTGCCAAAACCAGCAAGGCCCTTGAGGTGTCGGCCGAGAACGTCAGCGAAATTGATGGTGCCGGCCTGCAACTGATGGCGGCACTTTCCAATACCGACCAGCATTGGCGCCTGGTCAAACCCAGCCCGGCTTTTGTCGACGCCTGCCACGCGCTGGGCCTGAGTGCCTGGCTCGACAAAGTACAAGCCAACGCCTGACCTATTGAGGACACCGCCATGTCTGATGCCGACCAAGACTTTATTGCCGCCGCCATGCCCGCCTTCATCAGCGAGGCGGGTGAACAAACCGAGGCCATCGAGGCGCTGCTACTCGAACTCGAAGAGCAGCCCGACAACCGGGAACTGCTCGACACCCTGTTCCGCTGTGCCCATACCGTCAAAGGATCAGCCGGAATTTTTGGTCTGAACAAGGTGGTCGAATTTACCCACCATGTGGAAACCCTGCTTGACAAACTGCGCGACGGCGAGATCAACCTGACCCCGAGCTTGAGCACACTGTTGCTGCAATGCAACGACCAGATCAAATTTTTGGTCGACACCGCCAGCGACGACAACGCCGACACCCCTGAGCAAAAAGACCTGCGCGCCGACCTGGTGATCCAGCTGCGCGCCCATGTCGAAGGTTTGCAGGGTGCCCCAGCGGTGGCTGCAGTGGCTGCACCAGCCGATGCCACGGCCGATGCCAAGCCGGGCCTGACCGCCTGGCAGATTTCGGCGCGTTTTGGGCCGGAGACCTTTCGCAATGGCATGGACCCGCTGTCGATCGCGCGCTACCTCAAGGGGCTGGGCAAGGTCAAGTCGATGTTTTGCGGCATCGACGGTGTGCCCGCTCTGGTCAACCTCAATCCTGAGACCTGTTACCTGAGCTTTAACCTTACGCTTGAGTCCAGCGCCAGCCGCGACGAGGTCGAGGGTGCCTTCAGCTTTGTTGCCGATGACTGCGAGCTCGACGTGGTGGCGCCCGAGACCGAAGGCCAGAAACTGGTGCGCGCCATTGAGGCCATGCCGGCCACGCCGCGACTGGGCGACATGCTGGTGTCGGTAGGTGCGGTCAGCCAGGAAAAACTCACCGAGGTGTTGTCCAATCAGGGGCAGACAAAACATGCTGCATCGGCGCAAAAGCCAAAATTAGGCAATCTGCTTGAAACCCAGGCCGGAGTTGCACCCGAGGTGGTCGAGGCCGCGCTGAACAAGCAGCAAAAAGTACGTGAAACCAGTGGCGGCGAAGAAAACCGCTACATCCGTGTGCAGGCCGACCGGCTGGACCTGGTCATCAACCTGCTGGGCGAACTGGTGATTGCCGGTGCCGGTGCCAACCTGCTGGCGCGCGAAACCCGCAATGTGGCGCTGATCGAAGCCAACCTGCACATGAACAGCCTCATCGAAGAAATTCGCAACGGCACGCTGGGCCTGCGCATGGTGCCGGTGGGCGAGACCTTTAGCCGCTTTCGCCGGGTGGTGCGCGACACGGCATCAAGCCTGGGCAAAGAGGTCAACTTTGAGATCGTCGGTGGTGATGCCGAGCTGGACAAGTCGATGGTCGAAAAAATCGCCGACCCGCTGATGCACCTGGTGCGCAACTCGCTCGACCACGGTCTGGAGCCGCCGCAGGAGCGCGTGGCCGCCGGCAAGACACCGGCGGGCAAACTCACCCTGAGCGCCCGGCACGAGACCGGTGCCATCCTGATCCGGATCGAAGACGACGGCCGCGGTATCAACCGCGAGCGGGTGCTGCAGCGTGCCTGGAACCGTGGCCTGATCGAGCCTGGCACGGTGCCCAGCGACGACGTGATCAACATGATGATCTTTGAGCCCGGCTTCTCCACCGCCGAGCAAGTCACCAACCTGTCGGGGCGCGGCGTGGGCATGGACGTGGTGCGGCGCAACATCGAGGCGCTGCGTGGCTCCATCCGGCTCAACAGCCGCGCCGGCCACGGCCTGCAGGTGGACATTCGCCTGCCGCTTACGCTGGCCATCATTGACGGTTTTCTGGTTGGTGTGGGCAAAGCCAAGTTTGTGCTGCCGCTGGGCTCGGTGGTCGAGGTCATCGAGGCTGGTGGCCAGCATGTGCGGGTGGACGCCACCGGGCGCCACTGCGTCGAGCTGCGCGGTGCCGTGCTGCCAGTGGTGCGGCTGCGCTCGCTTTACCACATCGAATCGACGCTGCCTGAGCGTACCAGCGTGGTGGCGGTCAACTCGCCGCGCGGCAAATACGGTATCGAGGTCGAGACGCTGCTGGGTCAACAGCAGACCGTGATCAAACCGCTGGGCCGGCTGTTCAAGACACTGCGCGGCATTTCGGGCTCGAGCATTCTGGGCAGCGGCGAGGTGGCGCTGATTCTGGATGTGGCCTCGCTGGGCGAGCTGGTAACGGCTGATTTGACCAAAAGCAGCCCCGTCGGCATCGCCAGTGCCTGATGTCCATCCGATTACCAGGCTTTCATTGCATCATTAAAAAGTATAGCTGGCAGCGCATACAGGACGTGGGCTAGAGGTCGATTTGGCATAAATTTCTAACCGGCAACCCGTGGTAAATGCTTAGCTGCTGTTGCTTTGGTGATTTTGTTTTTTTACTTAGAAAGGTATCTATCATGAAGAAGATCGTTGCATTGTTGTGTTTTGCTTTTTTTGCGCTGTTTGCAGCGCCTTGGGCGCACGCCGAAGATTTCAAGGACCTGCGCGCCAAAATGACGGTAGCCCGTGAAACGCTGGTCACCATGACCACCAACAAGACCAAGCGTGGCCCCGAGCAGCAAAAACTCGTCAAAGACACGGCAGATGCCGCCAGTGCGCTACTTGGCAAACTCAAGGCACCGGCCGGCAAAGAAGCCCAGTTCAAAGAGCTTACCGATACTTGGGGTGCTTTCAAGAAAACCCGTGAAACCGAGCTGGTGCCACTGATTCTGGCGGGCAAGGAAGACGACGCCCTGAAACTCGCCGGTGGCATTCAAAAAGAGCGCATCAACAAATGCATGAGCCTGCTCGGCGAGCTTGGCGGCTAGACCAGTGGCATACGGCCATGACTGATGCCCTGCATTTGCGAGGCTTGGCGCCTAACAACAGAAAGTGAAAAATGAACCTGAAAAATCTAAAAATTGGCAATCGCCTGTCCTTGTTGCTGGCATTGCTGGTTTTTATTCTGCTCGCCATCGGCTGGGTGGGGCTACAGGCGGCCAGAGATGCCAATGCCAAGATGGCGCAGCAGTACGCCAACGACTTGTTGCCGCTCGAATACCTGGGGAACATTGAAACCCTGATGCAGGCTAACCAGTTGCTGGTGTTACGCGCCATCACCAATCCGTCCCCCAACAACTCCAGGCTTGCGGTCGAAGGTGTCACCACCAACATTGCCACCATCAGCCAGACACTCAAGCTTTACCAGGCCACCGAGAAGTCTGAAACCGAGCATAAGCTGGTTGCTGACTTCGAGGTCAAGCGCACCGCATTTGTTAAAGATGGCCTGACGCCGATGGTGGATGCTCTGCGCGACAACAGTCCGGCACGCGCCGGGCTGGTGGACGAGACACTCACCAACCGCTGGAACGCCGTGGCACCGGTCATTGCCAACATCAAAAAGCTGCAAATTGAAGAAGCAAAGGCTGACTATGAGCGCTCGCTGGCCAGCGCCACCGCCACCCAGACCCGGGTGATGCTGATCATCGGTGCCGCGCTGCTGTTGACCATTGCGGCGGGCTACTTTTTGATTCGCAGCATCACGCAGCCCATCAGCCACGCGGTAGAGGTGGCCGACGATGTGGCTGCAGGCAAGCTCGATGCCAAGATCATCGTTGACCGGCAGGACGAGGCTGGCCATTTGCTCGACACCATGGCCAAAATGCAAGGCGTGCTCAACCAGTTCATTGATGCACAAAAAGAAATGACGCGCCAACATGACCAAGGCATGCTCGACTATGTGATGCCGACCCAGCACCTACAAGGTGCTTACCGTGCCATGGCAGAGTCGGTCAATCAGTTGGTGCAGTCACACATTGCCGTCAAGATGCGCGTGGTGGAGGTGATGGGTGCCTATGTGGATGGCCGCTTTGAGGTGGTGATGGACCGCCTGCCAGGTCAGAAGGCACGCATCAGCCAAGCCATGGACAAGGTACAAGCCACCATGCGCAGCGCTGCTGAGGCCGCTACTTTCAACGAGCGGATCAGGCTTTCACTCGACAGCCTTCCGGTGTGTGTCACGGTCTCCAACGCCCAGGCGGCACTGGTACACGCTACCCCACCGGCCATAGAACTGCTCAAGCTCTTCGGCGGTGCCAGTTTTGATACAGGCAAGTTCTACGGCAACAAACTCAGAACCCTCTTCAAAGACCCGGCTGACGCCAGCCGCTTTGACCAGGCGGTGCGCTCCGGCGAGACGGTGGACATGGACATCCAGGGTCGCAAGCTGCGCCTCTTGGCGCGCCCGGTCAGTGACAGTCAGGGCACCCAAATTGGTCGCATCACCCAATGGATTGACCGCACCGACGAAATTGCTTCAGAAAACGAACTTGACAACATGGTGAGTGCTGCCACTCAGGGCCATTTCACGGGGCGTCTCACCCTGCAGGGCAAAACTGGCTTCTTTGGCAAGGTGTCTGCGGGCATGAACCAGCTGATGGAGACCAGCGAGCAGGGCCTGGGCGACGTGGCCCGGGTGTTGGCGGCAATGGCTGAAGGCGACCTCACCCAACGCATCACCCGCGATTACCAGGGGTTGTTTGGCAAAGTCAAAGACAGCGTCAACACCTCCAATGACAACCTCACCCGAGTCATGGACGAAGTTCGCGGTGCCGCCGACGCCCTCACTGGTGCCGCCAACCAGGTGAGCGCCACCGCCCAATCCCTGAGCCAGGCGGCCAGCGAGCAAGCCGCCAGCGTTGAAGAGACGACGAGCCAAATCGATGTCATGAGCGTCTCCATCAACCAAAACACCGACAACGCCAAAGTCACAGACGGCATGGCCACCAAAACCACCAAAGAAGCCGTCGAAGGCGGCAGTGCCGTCAGCCAGACCGTGACCGCCATGAAACAAATCGCGGCCAAGATCGGCATCGTCGACGACATTGCCTACCAGACCAACCTGCTGGCTCTGAACGCCGCCATTGAAGCAGCGCGCGCCGGCGAGCATGGCAAGGGCTTTGCAGTGGTCGCCGCCGAGGTGCGCAAACTGGCCGAACGCAGCCAGGAAGCCGCCAAAGAGATTGGCGCGCTGGCCAGCAACAGTGTGATCACCGCTGAGCGCGCTGGCAAACTGCTCGACGAGATCGTGCCCAGCATTCAAAAAACCAGCGAGTTGGTGCAGGAAATTGCGGCGGCCAGCAGTGAACAAAACGAGTCCGTGACGCAAATTGGGGGTGCCATGGGACAGCTGAGCAAAGCCACACAACAAAACGCCTCGGCGTCCGAGCAACTGGCGGCCACCAGCGAAGAGCTGTCGGGCCAGGCCGAGCAATTGCAGCAAAGCATCGCTTTCTTTCAAACCGGCGATGCTGCCCCGCGCAGCCAGGCCGGCAGCGCGCGGCCCACGTCCGAGCGTCGCAGCCTTGGCACCCCGGCCGATGCATTACGGTTGCGGGCTCCAGTTCGTCCGGCTGGCAACGCCAATTTCAAGCCCTACTGAGGTCCAGCCATGAGTCATCACCCTGCCGCTCTTGCACCCAGCGAGTCAATGCCGGCCCTGCGCCAGAGTTCAGCCAAAGAGGATGCCCTGCAATATCTCACCTTCAGCTTGGGTGACGAGGTGTTTGCCATGGACATTCGCAGTGTGCGCGAGATCATCCAGTTCAGCGCCATGACCATCGTGCCGCTGATGCCCGAGTTTGTGCGCGGCGTGATCAATCTGCGCGGTGCCGTGGTGCCGGTGATCGACCTCAAATCCCGTTTTGGCCGGCCCCAGGCGCAAATGGGCAAAAAGACCTGCGTCATTATTTTTGACGTTGGTCCCGACGGTGACAAGGTCGAGCTCGGCTTGCTGGTGGACGCCGTCAGCGAGGTGATCGACATTGGCCCCTCGCAAATCGAGCCGCCACCACAGTTTGGCACCACCATCCAGCGCGAATTCATTCACGGGCTGGGCAAGGTGGGCAGTGAGTTCATCTTGATTCTGGAGCCCGAGCGGGCACTCAACATCGACGACATGGCCGCGCTGGCCGAGCAGGCCCATGTCACTTAAGCCCCGCGCCGTGCGCGCGTCACCTGTAACTTGCTGAGGGCCAAACCATGAATCAATTCACCATCAAAACGCGCATCCTTGCGGGTTTTGCCTTGCCCATTTTGTTGTTTGTCGGTTTTACCTTCTGGTTTTCCGGCCAGTTGGCACAGGTTCGGCAAAGCATGGACCAGGTCTCGGAGCAAAGTGTGCAGTACGCCCTGCTGGCGGCCAGCATGGACAAAAACGTGGTGCAGGTTCAACAATTTTTGTCCGACATTTCAGCCACCCAGGGCAAAGACGGTCTGGACGACGGCTTTAAGAAGGCGCAAGAAAACTACGACGAATTCAGCACTGGGCTGGCACGGTTCGAAAAGTATTTCTCGCAGATCGGCGACGCTGCATCGGCCAAGCAGGTGCAGACCATCAAGGCCGACGCAGCGGCCTACTACGCCACCGGTCAGACCATGGCCCAAGCCTTTGTGGCGGCCGGTCCGGCAGCGGGCAACAAACTGATGGGCAGTTTTTACAGCGCCAGCGAACAGTTGCAAAAACAGCTGGCACCTTTTGTCAAGTCCCAGGTGGATCAAATGAAGTCTGACCTGGCCGCATCGTCGGCAAAGGCCAACCAAATTGCCACCATTGGTGTCGCCATCGTGACGGTGGCCATTGTGGTGGCTTTGTTGGTGGCCTTCGGCATTACCGCCAGCATCACCCGGCCATTGGCACGCGCCCTGGGCGCGGCACGCGAAGTGGCGGCTGGCAAACTCGACACAGCAATTGTGGCCGACCAGAGCGAAATCGGCCAACTCATGGCACCGCTGGCCAAAATGAAAGACACGTTGCTGCAATTTGAAGCGGCGCAAAACGAAATGGCGCGCCAGCACAATCTGGGCATGCTCGACTACCGCATGCCGGTCAACCAGCTTGAAGGTGACTACCGGGCCATGGGCCAGTCAATCAACGCGTTGGTGGAATCACACATCGCTGTCACCCTGAAGGTGGTGGAGGTGGTCAGTGCCTACTCGGATGGCCATTTTGAGGTGGTCATGGAGCGCCTGCCAGGGCAAAAAGCCCGTATCAGCGAGGCGCTGGACAAGGTGCAAGCCGGCCTCAAAGAAGCCGCTATGGCCGCGCAGCGCAATTTGCGCATCAAGACCGCGCTGGACCGCTGCACCACCAACGTCATGATTGCCGACACCGACTTCAACATCATCTACATGAACGACACCGTCAGCGCCATGATGCACCGCAACGAAGCCGATCTGCGCAAGGTGTTGCCGCAGTTTGACGCCAGCCGCCTCGTGGGGGCCAGCATCGACCTGTTTAACAAAAGCCCGGGACACCAACGCCAACTGCTGGGGCAGCTCACTCATCCCTACAAAACCCAGATTCAGGTGGGCAACTTGCATTTCAGTCTGTCTGCCAACCCAATCACCGACGAGCATGGTCAACGCCTGGGAACGGTGGTCGAATGGGCCGACCGCACGACCGAGGTGGTCATCGAGCAGGAGATAGCCGCTGTGGTGGAGCATGCCAGCAACGGCGATTTTGGTCACCGCCTGAGCATGGCAGACAAGTCCGGCTTTTTTGCTGCCTTGTCGACTGGCATGAACCGTTTGCTGGAGGTGAGCGCCCAGGGTTTGAATGATGTGGCCAAGGTGCTGTCTGCATTGGCCGACGGTGATTTGTCGCAGCGCATGACCGGGCAGTACGCCGGCCTGTTTGCGCAGGTTCAAGCCAACGTGAATCGCTCAAGCGACAACCTGGCGCGGGTGATTGGCGAGGTGCGCGGCGCGGCCGATGCGCTGACGGGTGCAGCCAACCAAGTATCGGCCACCGCGCAGTCACTCAGCCAGGCGTCTAGCCAGCAGGCGTCCAACGTCGAGGAAACCACTGCCAGCATTAACGTCATGTCGGCGTCGATCAGCCAGACCAGCGACAACGCCCGTATCACCGACCGCATGGCCACCCAGACCAATAAAGAGGCCATTCAGGGTGGAGCCGCCGTCACGCATACGGTAGGCGCTATGAAACAAATAGCATCCAAGATCGGCATTGTGGATGACATCGCCTACCAGACCAATCTGCTCGCGCTTAACGCCGCCATTGAAGCGGCGCGCGCCGGAGAACACGGCAAGGGCTTTGCCGTGGTGGCGGCTGAGGTGCGCAAACTTGCCGAGCGCAGCCAGGAGGCGGCCAAGGAGATTGGCGAGTTGGCCGCCAGCAGTGTGACGCAAGCCGAGAGTGCGGGCAAATTGCTCGGGCAAATCGTGCCCAGCATCCAGAAAACTTCCGAGTTGGTGCAAGAAATTGCTGCTGCCAGCAGCGAGCAAAGTGGCACTGTGACGCAAATCAGCGGTGCCATGGGGCAGCTCAGCAAAGCCACCCAGCAAAACGCCTCGGCCTCCGAAGAATTGGCCGCCACCAGCGAAGAGCTGTCGGGGCAGGCTGAACAGTTGCAACAGTCGATTGCTTTTTTCCATGAGGGTCAAGGACAGGTTCAGGTCCGCAGTCGTCACGAGGCGGCTGCCACCGCACAGCGCTCGACGCGGCGAATGTCTGGCTCACCATCGCTGATTGCCGCCCCAGTGCGCAGCGGCGGGCGCGGCAATTTCAAGCCCTATTGAGACAAGGGCGCAGCCAGCAAAGCCATTCTTTGAGGAGACCCCTGGATGAAAAACAAACAAACGCCCACCAGTCGAGAGAGGGTCATGCGCGAAGGCGATTTCATCGTCTCCAAGACCGACCTGAAAGGCCGCATCACCTACTGCAACCGGGTGTTCATCGAGTTTTCGGGTTACTCCGCCAGTGAACTCATGGGTAAGCAACACAACATCGTGCGCCACCCCGACATGCCACGCGGCGTGTTCAAGTTTTTGTGGGACACGCTGGCGCAAAAGAAAGAGTGCTTTGCCTATGTCAAAAACATGTGCAAGGATGGCAGCTTCTATTGGGTATTTGCCAACGTCACGCCAGACGTCAACGCCAGCGGCCAGGTGGTGGGCTATTTTTCGGTGCGCCGAAAAGCCAGTGCCAAAGCCATCGCGCTGATGGACGACGTGTACCGTGCCATGCTCGAAGAAGAGCGCAAAGCCGGTGCCAAAGA
>JFJP01024607.1_pt1 | contig 15121 bp, 10 predicted proteins | sample 431651 | NCBI WGS metagenome assembly JFJP01 (sample SAMN02602958, study PRJNA72255) | Microbial mat metagenome, whole genome shotgun sequencing project. | biome: fresh water; feature: sink hole; material: water; isolation source: purple microbial (photo- and chemosynthetic) mats found in...
CCCCAAACCCCAAACCCCAAACCCCAGGAAAGACGATCAGGAATAATATTTATCGACTCGCGCGGATGCAGGCTGCAGGATCGACGAACCAAGAAGACTCTCGCGAGCAGCTCGACGATCGGCATATCAGACACGAAGACAATCCCGCCCCATAGCTGCTCGCTCATTTGAATTCGAGGCTCGTCAGCTTCGAGCAGGAAAGAGCCCAGTTCCTCGCCAAGCTAGACACCGTCCTCGTGTCTCACCCTTTGAGGGTCTCCCAGCTGCACTCGCTGAGGACCGCTCGCGACGAGCACCTCAGCCTGCTGCGAGCCGTGAGCGAAGCGAAAGTCCAGCTGCAGGAGGAGAAGAAAAACAAAGAAGACATCCAGCTGATGAACGACAGGATCGAACGCAAGCAGCAGCTCGACCAGGCGAAGGTCAGGCAGCTGGTCGAAGGAGCCAAGGTCGTCCCCGACGTCAAGCAAAACGTAGAGCTCAAGCAAGGCAAGCGACCGAGTAGCCGGCCATGACTGCAGAGGTCGTTACCAAATTCGAGGGAAACCCGAAGAAGCCCCAGAACGACCTGAGTCTCAGAGGAAACACCTCCAAACAGGACAGGTTCGTCGACAACAGCCCCGAAGACCGAGTCAAGACCGTCTTCAAGACTGTGGTCATCCCCAAGCAAATCGAAGAAGACCACCCCTCGGACCACATGATCTGGCACGCCAGAGCTGCCACTGAGTCCGTAATTCCCGCTCACCCAGCCGACTGAAGCCGAAGACATCGTCGAGAGACAAGAGCAGATCGCGCGGCTGGAGGCCTACGTCAACACCATGAGAGACGAGATAGACTTCAGACGCGAACAGTTCGAAGAAAAGAAGTCCCAGCTGCTGCAGCAACTTAAAAGAACCGAGCAGTCCAACCGAGAGAGAGAGCAGCAGACCAGAGAACTCAACGACGAGTACTTCGCACAGCGTCGCTTCCACGACCACGAAATCAGAAGACTGCAAGAAGAGAAGACGCTGCTCAAACTCAAAGAAACGAACCTCACCAAACAGCTGGAGTCGACAGAACAAGAAAAGTTCCTCGAGAACGCAGTCACCAAAGACCTAGCCGAAAAGCGCGCCAGGGAGTACGCAGCGCAGTTCAAAAGCAAAGCGATCCGCAAAGAGGAGACCCTCGAAATCGCCCGCGAGCAGTACAACAAAGTCAGAGACATGTACTCCGAAAAGACCAAGGTCCTCGAGGAAGACCTGCTGCTGCTTCGGAGAGAATTGGAGCGACTCAAAGCGACCAAAGACAAAGAACTGACAGACGCAAAGTCGATCCTCCTGTCAGCGAAGCGAGAAATGAAGCTGCTGCTGCGCGAAACCGAAGCGAGGAAAAACCCGCACAAAGTGAGCAAGGCGAACCCAGTGGCCGACACAGAGAGCCAGTCCGGAGACGACACGGTAGAGGTCAAAGACTTCGAAGAGCTGATCAAGCGGATGCAACGTATCGACAAGAAACTCGCAGCCTCGACCGCCTCGAGACCCGCAGGCGCCTCATAAGATGACGTTAGTGATTAACAGTTAATTAAGACTGCTGCTGGCTTTCTCTTTCAGCTCAGACAGCTTCGCTCTGCACCGCACGATGCACAGTCGACAGAAGGTCTTCGCGTGTTCGTCGATGATGCTCGAGTCTTTGACGATGCCGATCAGCTTGTTCGTGTTGTCTTCTATCGCCTTGCTCCAGAGCTGGAAGAAAGAGAGGGTTTTCTGCTGGCTGTCCGGACTGTTGTCTGCGAGCAGCGCTTCGATGGTCTGCGTCAGGAAGTCTCCGAGGATGAGCAGCAGTCTGGGTGATGAGGGGCTACCGGTAAATGTAGATGTCGCTGTTCGGCGAGGCGTCTTTCTTCTTGTAGTAGAGACTCGCTTCGGATGCCACGGATTGGATGAAGGTGCTGAGGATGCTCGACTGATCCTGGAAGAGTTCTTTGCTGTACTTCACCAGAAGCTCGGACAGCCAGAGCCAGTTGAAGATCTTGATTAGGTTTTTCTGGCTGCTGTGAGGCACTATCGAGGCAGACTGGAAGTTCGGGTCGACCAGCAGGTAGTCTCGCATCGTCGTCATGAGCAGACAGACGAACGGGTTGCGCACGTTGAGCAGCTCGCAGCGGAGGATCACGTTGCTGATGACTGCCTTCAGGTACTTGATGTCGTGGCCTGCTGCTTTGAAGCAGAACAGACTGGGAGTCAATACTGATGTGAGGTTCGATGGCCACAACAAGCCCTGTGCCCAAGACTGCGAGTATACTTCGATCACTTCAGGTGATGAGAGAGAATCCAAGATGTTGCTGTTCGCTTTTAAGTGGATGCCGGGAACGTCGAACAAGCTGATCAAGTCGCTGAGTGTTTGGATGTTCGAGCTGCTGACGATGACCTGATCGATCGATGCGGTCAGCTGCTGGGCGACAGGAAGCGGAGAGGTGTCTTTCCATGCCTTTATATCGTTCTGAATGATGAGTCGATCGAGCTTGAAGGGTTTGATGATGATTTTGAGCAGCAGTCTCTGCTCCCACAAGCCGACTTCGAGCATTTTCTTGAACGCATCGATTTGTAGAGAGTGTTTGTCGATGTTGTCGATGATCCTGTGTTTGTGTCTTGCCTCGAAAGACTCTTCAGGGTCGAAGATGAGGGACCAGAAGGGTACCAGGTCGGTCTCGGTGATGGAGAGCACTTGCTTCATGTATCCCAGCTTGATGCTCAGCACTTCGAGCTCGTTGATTATTTCTTGCTGGAACAAACAGCTCTTTTGTTTCTGCTCCATGAACTGCTTGATTATCACGCGTTCTTCCGTGTGCTTCAGCGCTCCGCTCTCCAAGAGGTCCAGCACTCTCTCACAGTACTCCTGTCTTTCCGCGAGGCTGATCGTCTGCAGAGAGCTGAGCTTGTTGGTGAAATCTGATAACTGCATTGAGTTCATTGAGCCCACGGATCCTGGTGAGTCAGGCTCGAGAGCCAGCACGTTTAAGATTTCATTCACCAGAGGCGAGCTTTCTTTCGCCAGTAGACTATTATTAATTAACTCTTGGATGAGGCTGAAAGCGGGCAGCAGCTGGTCTTTGCTGATGAGCATATCGATCATAATCTTCATGTTGTCAACAGCTTCTGGAGAGTTGAAGAGTCCGTTGTTCGCTGCGAGTTCGACGAGGATGGCGACGAGGTTGCGGTCATCGAGAAGGCCGTCCATCTGGAGGATGAGCTGCAGCTTGCCTTTCTCGACGAGCCAGCTGAGCACTCGCTTGCGGAGGTTGGTCGACTTGGACTCGAGCATCTTGCGGACGATCTTCTGGAGGGTGGCAGGGATGCTTTTGTCTTTCTCGAGGTACTGCTGGATCTCGGTCTTGCTGGGGATGGATGGCTTCTGGGTGATGGTGATGCGCTTGACGGTCTTCTTTTTGTTGCACTTGATCAAGCTCCAGAGCCACGTGAAGAACTCGAACTTCTTCAGCGCTTCGGGCAGCGGGACGATGTCGACTGTCTCGGTGACGAGACTGGCTATCTCGGTGATGAAGCTGAAGAGGAAGCGCTCGATGCTCTCTATCTCGTTGATGGTCTTCTCCAGACTTTCGTTGTGCTCGAGCGCTGCTTCTGAGGCGGCTTCGCTCTCTTGGTGCTTCTCGAGGAGTTTCTGGTGCAGCTGCAGCTTTTCCAGCAGGGCGTGGTGGAAGCGCTCGTGGGACTCCAGCCTGAGGATCACGAGGCTCAGGAAGTCGTCCAAGAGGTCGAGTTTGAGGAAGGTCTTGAGCTGGCCGGTCAGGAACTCGAGCGAGAGGAACTCTGAGGTCGCTTCGATGGCTTTGACGACGCGGAGTTTGTCTGCAGGTGCTGGACTGCTGGTCTCTGCGAGGTCTGTGAGTCGGATGAAGGCTTCGAACATGTCCAGCTCTTTCGGACTGATCATGTACCACTGCTCGAGTCTGAGCGGCGCGTGCCTGGACCAGAAGATCTCTGCTTTCTTGTAGTAGATGCTTTTGAGGAGCTTCTCGTCCACAGACTCAGACAAGTAGTCGTTGATGGTCTTCCTGGTGAGCACGTCTTTGCAGTCTGGAGGCAGCGCTCGCCTGAGGTTCTCGTGCGAAGCGATGAGGATGGAGATGCAGAGGATCTGGTTGCCGATGTCGCAGAGTCTTTCGGTCTGCTTGTAGAACTTGGCGAGCGACAGCCACAGCTGCTCGGAGCAGTCGATCTCGAGGCTGCTGGCGTCTCGCTGGGAGGTGACGAGGCGGTGCTGGAGAATGAGCTGGGTGAGGTCGAGTCTTTGGAGCTCTTGCGACTGGCCTTCGCTGCAGAGGTCCCAGTTCTTGATGAACTCGAGCTGTCGAGAGAAGTTCTCGAGCGAGTGCTGCAGTTCTCTGAGTTCTTTTTGGTCGAGGTACGGCTCGAGGTCGTTGAGGACGGCTGATGCGAGGGAGCACTTGTGTTTGAAGAGCGGTTTGGCCCACATGGGGTAGACGGTGCAGCCGAGCATGAGGAGCACCGAGTAGGCCTTGCTGGAGAGCTGGTCTGCAACTCGCTTGTGGTCAGCGAGTCCGTACCTGCAGGTGTCGAGGAACTGGGTGAGGCGAGTCTACCGTGTTGGAGATGCCCGTGGAGGCCAGGTAGTTCGAGAACTGCGTCTGGCTCAGGCCGCCGAACTCGCGCAAGACCTGCAGCGCGTACTTCCTTGTCCTCACGACCGTGCTGGTATGCGAGTAGAGGTCCCAGCGCAGCTCGGCGAAGCCCTGCCGCTCAGCGAGGCTCCTGTACCTGCTGGTCAGTCGGTCGAAGACTGCGAACTGGCTGTCTTCGGTGGCGAGGATGAGCGAGTAGACTGCAGCGCAGAAGTTCTGGATGCCGACTTTGCCGGCGAGCAGGATGAGGTCCCACTTGAGGATCTTGTCGAAGCTGGTGCGCAGGTCGCTGCGGAGCCGTTTCTCTTCGAGACAGGAGTCGAGACAGAATAAGATGCAGTACAGCAGGTCGCGGATGCCCAGCCGCTCGAAGATGGCGACCTTGTCTCCCACGGACACGCAGAGCCGGTCTCGCATGGCCTGGACTGCCAGTGCGTGGCTGCGCAGGACCGGCGAGGTGAGCTGCGGGGAGAGACCGCTGGTGGACTCCCAGAGGTGGCCCCGGACGTCTGTGTAGGCGAGCGAGTCGAAGACCACTTCGTTCTCGAGGAGGTCTGCGTAGTAGTCTTGTCTGAGCAGCTGCGTGAAGGAGTGCGAAGTCAGTGGCTTTGCGATGCGCATGGGCTCGCGAGACTGCGTGCCCGTGAGCGCGCTGGCCGAGGTCGTCAGGTCTGTGCGGTTGAGCAGGGTGAGTCGCACCCAGGAGTCTCCGCAGGTCTTCATCACGCGGGTCTGAATGCCTTCCAGGTTGACGAAGGCGGTGGCTTTCGAGGCGTTGAGGTCGCTGGAGCTGCTGTGGAGCAGCTGGCTGTCTCGCGGAGGACTCGGGCCGACGTCAACGAGTCTGGAGCCGATGAACCTGGCCAGCGCGCACTGGATGTGGGGGCCGATGATCGCGTTGCTCTCGAGGACTTTGAGTTGAATCTGCATCTCGTTGTCGAGCATGATGGTCAGGTCCCAGTTGTTGTCGCTGCCGGTCATGATGCCTGCGACTCTGCGCTCTCTGAAGCTCCTCTTGGCCAGCTCGAGCGGCTTGCCGTCGTAGATGGTGCTGCTGACCATCTGCTCGACGTCTACGTGGCCGAGGAAAGCCAGAGACTCCTGCGTGAGTTTGTAGGTTTTGATCATCTGCTCGGTGATGAGGTCTGTCACGCCGTCTCCTCGCTTCCACTTGGTCACCAGCTGGTACAGGTACTTGCTCTGGTCGGTTCTGAGTCGCGAGTCGAGAGCGAAGGTGTGCGTGCGGTACGAGTACGAGCTGCGGAAGACGCGCTTGAAGCCGTCTGTCAGCGAGTGGACCAGCTCTTCGCTGCGGGCGGCTGCGACGACGGACCGGACTTTGACTTTCCTCGCATCAGTTATGAGCAGCTCTTGGATGTGGTTTGAGTCGCGAGAGGCGACGAAGAGTCTGAGGGTTCTGGGGTCGAAGAAGATGCCGTCGACCTGAAGATTTAACGGCGGACAGTGTTCGATTAACTGCAGCGATCCGCTTCGTAGAATAACGGTCTTGAACACGAGCTGGCTTTCTAGGCTGACGACGAGGACGGCTTTGGGGATGCCTGCCAGTTCGCAGTTGGGTTTGAGAGTGGTGAAGACGGCGTCTTGGATGACTTCGCCGAACTCGAAGGTGAGCTTTCTGTTAGATTCGAAGAACCAGGCCATCAGCTTGTTCTTCATCAGGTAGTACAGCACGCCGACCTGGCCGTCGAGTTTCTTCTTGAGGGTCATTTCGGGGTCGAGCGCGTTCTTGTAGGCCAGGATGTCTGCCTTGAACTGGTCGGGGATGTCTGCCTCGGAGCGCAGGCCCCACTGCAGGTCGTCTTCGGAGATGCGGGAGGGGTCTTCGATGGCGGAGTCGTAGGGGCCGAGGGAGTCCCAGAGCTGGTTGAGGTGGCAGGCGGCGGACTCTCTGAGGAAGGCGGGGAGCGGCTGCTCGAGGAGGGGGTCGTCGGGTTCATTAGTAGGATCTTCGAAGGCCTGCGTGCGTTTGAGTTTGAAGCGCTGCTTGCCGGGGCTGGGCCTGGCCTGGGGGTCTGGGTCGTCTGGGAGCATGGTTTCTCTTTGGGAGGAGCCGTGCAGCAGCGGCTTTTCGAGCCTCGCGTCTGTGAGTCTGGAGGGCGAGGCGAGGAGGCTGTTCATGCTTGGAAATATTTATCTGCGTTATTAATTGGAACCAAGTAGCGCGGGATTGGAGGAGTTTGTTTTTTGAGGGAGGGCCTGTTAGTGTGGGTTGAGGAGGCGACACAGGGGTTTTATCGTTTAAGGCCGCCCAGAGAAGGCGGGTGGAAGCAGAGTCGAAGCCACCCGCGGGTCGACTGAAAGGGGCGGGTACCGCCTAGCCTAGTACCTGCTACGCCTACCGCCCGTCGCTGTGGGAGAGCCCTGCCCTGGACCGGTCGCCCGGTCCTGTAGCCATGCGGAGGCCGAAAAACGGCGCGCCCACGCTTTGCGTATTACAAATGTTTTGGCGGAGTTATTAATTCAACTGATTGAAGCCAGCGCTGCAAAGTTCGTTCTCGATCCCGCGCGCTGTAATGGAAAGTTTGATCAGAGCCTACCAGGCCTTCGACTTCGCAGAGACCCTGCGACTCTGGGACGAGTTCGCCGCCAAGCACTGCCAAGACCTCGACTGCCTCGTGCTCTCCATCGGCAGCGAGCAGAGCGGAGAACAGTCCCCCGTCACCCGCGCAGTCTAGTAGGCGCTCCTCACCAGCTCCTACTTCTTCCTCGAAATCATCCAGAACACCGTCCTCGTCCTCCACAAGAAGTCGCTCATCTTCGTCGGCAGCAGGGAAAAAGGTACGGCCTCCTCACGCAGTCAAAGTCATCGCCAAGCTCAAAGAGAAGTTTCCCTCCAACAGAACCAAAACAGGCATCCAAAGTTTCGTCCTGGTCGAGAAGAGCGAAGACGTCGACAACACTGTGGCCACGGTCTTGGAGTACATCCGGCCAGAGCTGCAGACCAAGTCTTCTTCGAGCATGAGCAGCAAGACTGCGAGCAAAAAGATCGGACTGCTCAAGAACGAGAAAGGCCAGAACAAAATCTACCACGAGCTGGTCGAGCGACTCAAAGTGGAGAAGCCTGGCACGGCTGTGGCTGGCCCCTCGGACAACCTGGTCGAAGTCGAGGACCTGCTGAGTCTCTTCTTGACCCGCAGGAGGAGACAGGACGCGGAGTACCAGACTAACGCGGCAAAGATCGTCAGCGAGTACTTCAACGACTGCGCGAACTTCGTCTTCGACTGCGTCGGCCACGGAACCGAAACCACGCACCTCGAGATGACACAGAAGATGACCGACATCTTCGAAGAGAAGAAAAAGACCTACGCGAAAGATGCCGGTCTCGACGAAGGCAGAGTCTCCAACTCCTTCGACCCCTGCGTGCAAAGCGGCGACCGCTTCAAACTCAAACCCTTCTTCGCCAGCTCTGGAGACAAGCTCAGCTCAGACTGCATCTACTTCGGCCTCTGCGTTTCTTTCAACGACATGGGCGTCTCTGTGGGAAGGACGGTCTTCGTGGACCCGCACCCCGAAGCGGAGACAGACTACGCGCTGATGTACTCGACTGTGACGCGAGAAACGACGCCTTCAAGAAACTGCTCGGTCTGATGAAGCCCGGAACCATGCTCAAGTCGGTCTACGAGCAGGTCAAGGCGCACATCCTGGCCAAGCGAAAGCACTGGGTCGACAAGCTGCCGTCCAACTTCGGCTTCGGGGTAGGCGAGTGCTGACCAGACCGGCATCCTCATCCGCGAAAAGCAGTACGTGCTCAACGGCAACTGCTCCGAAAAGATCGAAGCAGGACAAGCCTACCTGCTCAGTCTCGGCGTCAAAGACCTGCGCTCCAACTCAGGCCAGCCCTACGCCTTCTTCACCGCAGACACCGTCCTCGTCCAAGAAGAAGCCCCGAAGCTCCTCACCGACGCCTGCAGCAAGCGCTTCGACTGGCTCAAGCGCGTCACGAAGGTGCCGGAGGAGTCCCACAGGAAGAGCGACTCGGTCTCGCAGCCTACCCGCAAGAAGTCCAGCAAAGTCGCTCGCGACAGCCAAGGCCCAGCCAAGAAGATCTTGACGCGGAACCAGCTGAAGCTGCTCGAAGGCAAGCAGATCGAGTCGCTCGAGCAGCTCAAGAAGCTGCAGGAACACCAAGACCTGCTCGCCGAGGCCAAGCAGCGCGAGCTCAAAGAGCGCTTCGAAACCGGAGGCTTCGTTCTCCCCGGCCAGGCGAAACAGGCCGCCCCGCAGCTGGTGAGCGTGCAAGCCTACCTCGAAGAGAAGCAGCACCCCAAGCTGCCCAGTCCGAACAAAATCTTCTTCGACCTCAAAGCCAACTGTCTCTGGGTCCCGCTGCTGGGCAAGCCCACGCCCCTGCACCTCTCGGTCATCAAGAACGTCTCGCTGCAGCACGAAGGCAGGGTCACCATGTTCAGAGTCAACCTCAACGTCCCCGGCAAAAGCGCGAAGCACGCCAACGAGTTCCCGAAACCCGCAGAGAAACCCCACATCTACATCCAAGAGCTTACCTTCCGCTCAGCCGCTCGCGACCACTTCGAAGGCATCCACCAGACGGTCAAGAAACAGCTGAGGGAGTACATCCCCGGCAACGCAGACGTCGAAGTCAGGCTCGGCAGTCTCCTCGCTGTGGCAGGACCGAAGCCCACCCTCAACGACGTGCTCTTCAGACCCCCGCTCTCCGGCAAGAAGTCCGTGGGCCGTCTGGAGCTGCACAAGAACGGCTTCAGGTTCAAGTCCACCAAGAGCGAAGAGCAAGACTTTCTCTTCAGCCAGGTCAAAGCCGCCTTCTACCTGCCGAGCTACGACAACGACCTGGTCATCCTCCACTTCAGACTCAAGACTCCAGTCGTCTTGGGAGGCAAGAAGACCATCGACGTGCAGTTCTACGGCTACATCGGCATAGTCAACGATGATCTTACCGAAGGCACAGGCCAGCGAGTGCGCACGCGGAACAGCCGAGCCACGGACGAGCAGGACGACCAGGTGTTCGAGCAAAACAAGATGAAGCTGGAGGGCGCCTTCGAGGGCTTCATCGACCTGGTGCACAAGCAGTCTGGGGGAGACTTCACCATCGAAGAGGCAGACCTGGAGAACGTCTTCACCGCGTCTTTCGGCTACTCGTCCGAGCCGATCTTCGCGACTCCGAACCACCTGATAAGTCTGTACACGAACCAGCACCTGGTCGTTTCTTTCCGCGAAGTCGAAGTCGTCGCCTTCGAGCGGACCACGATGATCAACCGCTTCTTCGACATCGCGATCATCTTCAAAGACTACTCTCTGCCGGTCCTCAGTCTGTCCAACATCAGCAATGGCGCGAAGAGCCAGGTGAAGCAGCTGCTGGACTCCAAAGATATTTTATTTATCGAGAGCTCCTCGAATTTCAATTGGCCGAACCTGCTCCGTCGGCTCTGCAACAACCTGGACGAGTGGGTGAACCAGCAGGGCGGCTGGAACTACTTCCTGGACGCGAAGAAGCAAGACGGCCGTCCAGACGACCAGGAAGAAGACAGCGAGCTCTACTCGGACGGCGACAACTCCTACGAAGACGACGACTTCATCGACGAGTCCGACGCAAGCGAGGCTACAGGGGAAGAAGTCCAGGAGCCATCGGACGAGCAGGACTCGGAAGAAGACTACGACGTGCGCAGCGACAGCATCAACGACGCAGACTACGAACCGGAAGACGGGGACAGCTTCATCGTGAAGGAGAAAAAGCCTGCAGCGGTTCGGGAGCGGAAACCAGACGCCGAGAAGCCGAGGCAGAAGGCATCGAGCAGCTCGGAGCAGGGCAGAGCGAGGCGGTAGATAAGTAACTGTTAACGGCTTAAGCTCCTCTACTTGTTCAGTCTGAGCGATGGCGGCCGCTGGGGAGCCTGGACGTCTATGGTCTCGTGCAGGTAGTAGTGTTCCGAAGCGTCGTAGTCGATGAGCAGGCCGGGCTGGAAATCGGGCTGCTGGTTGCGGAAGGGCGAGGCGCCGAAGTTGACTCGGAACTTGGTGTTCTGGTCCGAGTAGATCGTGGGGATGTACTTGATGCCGGTGTTGATCTTGATCATCTCGCGCGGGTCCAGCTCTTTCTTGACCTGGGCGTCCAGGTTCAGCTTGTTGAAGTACTTGGGGTGCACCATGGCCTTCTGCTCTTTCTCGAGGTTGAACTTCTCTTCGGCTTCGTCGAAGTTCTTGAGGATCGCCATGTTGACCATGGTGTTGATGTGGTCCGAGGGCTTGTTGATGACCGTGCCGTTGTAGGTCAGGTAGATGAAGCCGGACTTCACGTTGTAGGCGATGCCGAAGCTGTCGCCCACGTAGTGCGCGCCTTCCTCGTCCTGCTCGAGCTTCTTCGTGAGCTCTTCGTCCTTCTCGGCCATGGTCTTCTTCTTCTCTCGAGTCTTCCAGAGGTTGTCCGGCTCGTAGATCTGCTTCATCCAGTCGTCCAGGTCGATCGCCCACTCGAGTCCGCCGGACTTCTTGAACTTGCCGTTGCTCACGTCGAAGCCGATCGAGTCTGGCAGCTCGCCGGGGATGATGTTCTTCCACTCCGAGAGGTACTGGACTCCGCCCTCTGCGATGATGGCGCCCTTCGACGCGTTTCTGAGGTAGTTGGTGATCCACTCGGGCTGCTTGATGTCCGATTTGGTGAAGAACTTGTCGCCTAGCTTCTCTGGGCAGTTTTTGGACTCGGGATCGACGATGACGAAGTTTTCGTCGATGGACTCGACCAGGGCTTTGTAGTGGGTGACTTCTCCGTAGGGCGCAGGCAACATGCCGACGATGAAGGGGATGGATCCGTGGGACCGCTTGACGATCTCAACTTCGAAGTAGAACCACTGGCGCTCCATCAAGATCTCGTTGCTCGTGCCGGGCATCCTGAAGGTGTCTCCTTTGCTCGGCTCCATCGGCAGGTTGATGATGAAGGGGTACATGACCGGCTTCTTCATCGAGACCCCGACCTTCGCCGCGTCAATGATCATCTTGCGCTCGTCGGGATTCTGGATGCTCGTCAGGCCGATGTCTGTTCGGTTCACCGGGATGTCGACCCACTTGCCCGTGATCGGGTCTTGCTTGCCGGTCTCGATCATGTCCGGGTAGTCCACGTTTTCCAGCGGCAAGGTGTTCAGTTCTGGGTACTTCTTCGTCAGCTCGCCGACTTTCTTCATGTATAAGAAAGGCCACTTCTTCATGCGGTACCTGCCATGTACTTCGATCAGGTGCGCGTCTTGGGTGTACTCGTTGGAGTCCATCTCGCCGGTGAGCTTCTTGACCTCGAACATGCCGTTAACCCTGATGCCGTTGATCGAAGAGAGGTGTTTGGAGCTGAAGTCGAGCGCTTCCCAGAACTCTCTGCGGCGCTCGGTGAGGTCTGCCTTGAAAAGCCGGTCTTCGGGCAGCTCCTGGTACTGGTTGGCCATAGCCTGCCAGAGCTCGTCGTAGAGTTTCCTCTTCCAGAACAAGAAGAAGAAAGCGATGAAGTAGAGGGCGAGGATGAAGAAGGCGAGCAGCGAGACGAGGGTGTGCAGGACGAAGTTGATGATTTCGGTTACTGCGCGCATGACGAAGTTCTTGTCTTTGTTCATGCGAGCCTTCTCGACTCCTTCGGGGTCGACTGCCAGCTCCACGGGCGTGAACCTGCCGTTCTGCAGTTCTTTCGAACCGACCTGTCTCAGCGGCTGCTACCTCGAAGTTCAGGCCGTCGTCGTAGGGGTTCAAGATGTTCGCTTCTTTGGCGTGTCTCGGCAGCTTGCAGTCGACCGCCGATCGCGGTCCGCCCAGCAGACTGCACCCGAGTAGCAGCAGCAGCCAGCACCTGATAGCCATTTACAATTGCCTGGGACAGATTCGAGCTTATTTATCGGCTCGGAAAGTTACTTATTTCATTTCGAGGCACTCGTAGCAGAGCTGCTTGAACTCCAAGAACTCGAGGAAGCCCGACTTGTTGGCGTCGAACTTGTCGAGGATCGGCTGCAGCAGCTCGATGTTGAACTCGACGCCGAAGATCTTCTCGAGCACGGTCTTTATTTCGCTCAGCGACACGTGGTTCGACTTGTCCGCGTCGAACTCGGTGAAGGCTTCTCGGATCTGCGCTTCGAACTGCTCGTTTTGCGGGGCTTCTTTGTGCTTCTTGAGGTAGAGGTCGATGTCGGAGTAGTCTTTGGCGACCAGCGAAGAGTTGTCCAGCGGGACCTTGAACTCGTTCTTGAGTTCGACGAAGAGCGCGAGGTCGATGGAGATGCCGGCCACGTGGATGGCTTTGAGGGTTTGGAGGAACTTCATCTGGTCCGCTTCTTCGACGAGTCTTGCGAAGCTGATGCGTTTGTTGTTGGAGACGTCGAGGTGCGTGAGCGACTTGAGGTGGCGGTTTTCGCAGAGGTACTTGATGGTTTCGTTGGAGACGTCGCAGTTGTCCAGGTTCAGCAGCTCGAGCTTCCTGATGAACGGCTTGTCGATCAGCGCGACGGAGAAGTCATCTTTGAGGCTGAAGTTGTTGCTCACGTCGAGTTTTTGGATCGTGCTGAAGTTCTGCGCGTTGAGGTATTCGAAGAGCGAGGCGATCGACAGGTAGGTGTTCCGCAGGTAGAGCTCTCGCAGGTTGTTTATCTGCTTGCTCTCTGCGAGGAGGTGCACGATGGGGTCCATGCCGAAGTTGTTCGAGATGTCCAGCACTTCGATGTGTCTCAGGTGCTTGTTTTTGAGCAGCACGCTGATCACCTTGTCTGTGAGGCCGGTGTTCTGGAGGTAGAGTCCTCGGATCTTCGGGTTGTTGAAGTTGGTGGCGAAGTCGAGGAAGCCGTCGTCGTAGAACTTGGTGTGCGACAGGTCGAGGAACTCGAGGTTGCTGAAGACGGAGCAATGTTGGAGGAGGTCGAGCTCTTCTTTGTTGATCTTGGAGCCAAGATACGCGAGTTTCTTGAGGTGTTCGAGTTTCCTCCACTTGATGAGAGTCTTGAAGAGCTCGATGCCGTCTCCGAGCGGCTCGATGACGAGCGACTGGATCGGTTTGGTGTGTTTGTTGATGAAGAAGGTCTTGAGCACTTCTTTGGAGAGGCTGCAGCCGTAGAACTCCCAGTGCAGCACGTTCAAGAAGAAGCCGCTGTGCTTGAAGAGCTTAGTCTGGCTCGGCAGGTGGAACTTGCAGTCCCTGAAGGCGACCGTGTGCACGTGGGAGAGCGGCAGCTCGGCGAGGACGTAGAGGTCGTCGTTGGACTCGAGGTTCCTGACCTCCACGACTTGCGGTCCGCGAACGAAGTTCTGCGTCTGCTGCTGCTGCTTGAAGGCCTGCACGAAGGCGAGGATGTCTGCGTGGTTCGCGAAGGAGACGAAGCTCTGCATGGCCGGCCTGCGCGCAGCGTCGACTTGCTGCCTGCGGACGGTCTCTGCCGAGGGGACTTTCTCGAAGATCGTCATGCTCTTGATCAGCAGTCGCGAGTTCGGCAGCAGGCTGTGGGGGTCTTGCTTCTCCGCGATCTTGCGGAGGAAAGAAAGGCCCTCGACGACTCTGCCGAAGACCACGTAGAGCTTGTCGAAGCTGGGGACGGGTGAGAGCGTGATGTAGAACTCGGTCTTGTTCGAGTGGATGGTCTTGCCGCCGACGAAGCCGACCATGCCTGGCGTCGAGTGGTCGAAGACGAACCGCTCGTCGGCGAGGACGGGGTAGTCTGCGGGGAGACCGGTGATCTTCCCGAACTGGAGGAAGTCTCTCTTTAGGATGCGCGAGCAGCTGGTGTCGAGGTAGCCGGGGTTCGCAGGGTCTCCGTTCTTGCCCTGCGACAGGGCCAGGAAGCGGCCGGTGGTCAGGGGCAGGTCTTCGGAGAAGAGCTCGAGGTTGATGTGGTGGGGGCCGTAGTCTTCGTGGTCTTCGTCGAGCACGCCGACCTTGACGAAGGTGTGCGGCGAAGAGTTGATGTGGCTGAACATGCGGCTTTCGGCGGGGTCGACGCAGAGGGCCGCGTTTTCGTTGAGCTCGAGCTCTTCGTACTTGGCGTTCAGGTGCGCCTGCAGCTCTTGGAAGCCGCCGATGAACTTGTGGCCCAGGAAGACGCAGGGCGAGGCGGTGTTCTGGTCAGGAGGGCTTACTTCGGTGGCCGAGAAGGGGCCCTTGGGCAGCTTCTTCTTGAGCAGCTCGATGTGGTGTTCGAAGGGGTCTTCGAAGAACATGTGCAGCTCGCGACGGAGCTTCTGCTGGGTGTGGGTCTCGGTCTTGTCCAGGATCCTCAGACTGACCTCGGTGAAGCAGCAGCCGAACTTGCCGATCACGGTGTAGACGTCTTCCCTCAACTCAATCGACATTTGATTGCCTGTTTTACAAACCGTAAGCAAGTACCGCTCTCCGATCAATCGACTCTCGTCTCCCAGCAACGCGCAGGTCTCGCCAGACAGGCCGATGCTTCCGAGCCAGCCCTCCGCAGCTCTCCCTTCGACCGAGCAGCGCACTTCGAGCAGACTATAAAAGTTATACCGGTTTGTTTCGGTTGC
>JFJP01039819.1_pt1 | contig 15119 bp, 15 predicted proteins | sample 431651 | NCBI WGS metagenome assembly JFJP01 (sample SAMN02602958, study PRJNA72255) | Microbial mat metagenome, whole genome shotgun sequencing project. | biome: fresh water; feature: sink hole; material: water; isolation source: purple microbial (photo- and chemosynthetic) mats found in...
AAAAAAATATGAGCGGGATGTAGCTCAGCCCGGTTTAGAGTGCGCGTCTGGGGGGCGCGAGGTCGCAAGTTCGAATCTTGTCATCCCGACTGTTGAAAATGAAAGACTTATGCGAAAGTGTAGGTCTTTTTTTTGTAGTGAGATGTATCTGTTTTAGAATGAATTATGTACAATTTTAAACTGAATCTATTCGCCACAATGCTAATTTCATTGATCCGATAATGATGTAGATACGAATTGAAAATTAGTATAAATCCATGAGAATGAATTTTTGAAGAAAAATGGAAGTTTAAAAATAGGAGTTTCCGAATTGTTTTATAATCTTCTTCAAGAGTTTGAATGCATTGACTCTCGTATTTTGTCATAAAAAAAGCCATTCAATATAGATTGAATGGCTTTTAGTTTAGCTGTATTTAATTATACTTTTTTTGCGCAACAGGCTTTAGGGGCATCTGCTTTAGATGTTGCTTTTGCATCGGTTTTAGTGCAAGATTTTGCATCTTTAGTACAAGACTTTGCATCTTTAGTGCAACAAGTTTTTCCTTCTTTTTTGCATGCTGCTTCACATTTTGCTTTTTTTTGCTGCAGGTAGTTGCTTTTGCTTCTTTTTCACAACATGCTTTCTTTTCAGTTGTTGCTTTTGCTGCTGGTTTTGTTTGAGCTGTTAATCCGCTGAAAGATACGAAAATCGCAATAAGCGATAAAATGGCAATTCTTTTTTTCATTTTTGATTGTTTTAAATTTAACTGCTAATTTAATTGTTGAGCTCTGCTGTTCTGCAGCAGCTTTTTTGTAATTGGTTGTTTGAGTTTTATTTGTTCTTTCTTTTTTACTTCAAAAAAAATGATAATGAGCAAATAGAATCTCGAGAAATTGGGAAATACTGTTTGTTTTCCAATTCGGGAATAAAGATAGTTAGTATTCTATGATTCAAATCACTATGGAGTGATTTTTTTAATTTTTTTTAGCATAGTGTTTTTTTTTAATCTATAAACCATAAATAAGACTTAACATAATAATGTAATTTATTGTGCGGTTATCGGATGAAATTATTTGTTCTAACTCGATTCGCGAAACTACTTTATCTGATCTATTTTTTCAAAATGTCATTTTTTGAAATTAGTTGGGCGTCATATCCAATTTTCTTGAATCCTGCCTGAAGATTGGAAACGTTGGTTTTGACAGAATCGTACGTTAGAGTTACAATCTTTTTTTCTAAATAAACGTCTAACGCCTTTACACCTTTTTCGAAAGCTATGTTTTTTTCAATTTTAGTTTGGCAACTTGCACAATCCATTGGCACACTGAAAACTACTTTTATGAGTGTAGATTTTTTTTGTGCCACAACCGATAATGGCATTACCAGTGATACAATTGCCACTAATGACAATGCGATACTTTTTGTTTTCATACTTTTTGATTTTTAATTTTGTTGGTAAAAAATTGAATAGTATTTTTTTTATTGCAATGATCTGCTTCAAACTGACCCAATAGTGAATGAAACCATAGAATAGTTGTAACGACTCATTGTTATCTGCTAGAAAGTATATAATGTCGTATCTATAATTTCGACCTCTCACAAGGAGATGGACTTTGCAGGGTGCAAAAATAAAATTATTCGACATTAATTACTTTTGTGATGCATTGAAAATATTAACCTCTATTCACACCCCAGCGTAAACCGATATAAATTTTCCGTCCGTGCATGGGTCCCCAAACCATGGAGGCATCAAAATCGTTACTTAGCGGTTGTTGTACATCCACAATTGGATTTTTTTGCACAAAATTGCTAAAATTTTCACTACCCAAATACACCGACCAAGTTCTAAAATACTTGGTTATTTGCGCATTCATCACTGTATAGGGCTTGAATTCTTTTTCCCAAAGTGGATTCATAACATCGGGGTCAGGCAAACGACCGCCACCATTGAGCTGAACAGTATAATCGAATTGCCATTTTTTAAGTGGCGATTGATATGAAGTGGTAAACAATGATTTATACCTACTGGTGATTGGTTTTTCGCGCAATACTCCCCCAACTGTAGTTTCTGCATCAATGATTCTATGCGCAATAGTTGCTGTTAACCCTTTTACAATCTCCATATTGGCCTCTAACTGATAACTATTGGCATAGGATTTCCCTGTTAGATTGGAAAAAGTTACTTCGTGAGGGTTTGAATCCATATCTACCACTACTTGCTGGTTAAAATAGGTGCCATACCATTCGCCAGTAATACTTAATTCCTTGCCAAACAACGGGATAAAAGTATGTGCACTTAATCCATAATTCCACGCCGATTCCATTTTCAGATTTGGATGTATGGTCAAAGCACGACTGCTAGCTAGTAAAAAAGTATTTTCCGCCAGCACATTTGGCGACCGATACCCTTTTCCGGCAGCGGCTCGCAAGATAAGGTAGTCGGCAATATTGTATTTTAAATGCAAGCGTGGAGTGACAAATGTACCATACACACTATTGTAATCAGCTCTTAAACCTGCCAATGCCACTAGTTTATCGTGAAGATTGAAGGTGTATTCTGCAAAAATGCCAGGTACATATTCCTTGCTTTTGTAATTGTTGTGTCCGGTTGCTGTTAAATGCTCATCGTAATTATCAAAGTTGAAACTTGCACCTGTAGATAGTTTGTGAAGCGGACCAAAATTAGTTTGATAAATAAAATTGGCATACATATTTCCTTGATGTCCATCATAATGTTTAAAATTATACATGGCATCTTGATTGTGTAAAGAACCGCTCATAATTAACCCTAGGCTAGTCCCTTTGGCTTCGTTAATTATAAAGCCATTCTTCAAAAAGAACTCATATCGCTCTGTATCAATGCCAATATGATATTTTCCATTTTCCGGGCTCGAATCCATTTGCCCACCCATTCTGCTCTCCGAAAGGGCTCGGAAAAATAGCTGCGATGTATAAATTTCTTTTTTGTAATTCCACCTATTTATAAAGTTATATTGCTTCACCATAGGCATATCCATAAATCCGTCGCCATTATCGTCCAAGCTCATAATTTCGTCGGAAGCGTGAAGCAAAATTCCTGTTGACAAGTGCTTGTTAATTATCGCCGAAGCATTCAGATTGGTTTCAATCCTACCGGCATCACTTGCAAAAACATTGGCAGCAACAATTTCACTGTTTTGCGGCTTTTTGTATTCTACATTTATTTGACCCGTAATAGCTTCATAGCCATTCACTACCGAAGCTGTACCTTTTGAAACTTGAATGCTTTCCATCCACGGTCCAGGTATAAAGCCTAAACCATAAGCGGATGAAAGACCTCGTAAATTTGGAATGTTTTCGGTAAGCATTTGAACGTAAGCACCTGATAATCCAAGCATTTTAATTTGCTTTGCACCAGTAGCTGCATCGCTATACGAAACATCGACCGACGGATTGGTTTCAAAACTCTCGGATAAGTTACAGCACGCAGCCTTGCAAAGTTCAACACTAGTAATTTTTTCTGTTTGAAACACTGCCGACCGATTTTTAATTACGGCAAGTTGCTTTCCCAATACTGCCACCTCTTTAAGTTGAACTACTTCATTCATAACTATATTGATGGTCTGTGTGGTGTTTTCATTCACCAAAACAGTATCAGTTTTAAATGAATTAATAGTGAATATCAACTTGTTGTTTGGAGTATGATTGCTAATTGTAAACTCGCCCAAACTATTGGAGAAAGTAGATATAGTACTACCTAGCCAATATATATTTACCCCTGGTAGCGGCATTCCTTTTGTATCTACTATTTTTCCGCTAATGGTTGAAAAAAGGGGGATGCAAAAGAAAATACAGCAAAAAAAGAAAATTGTCTTCTTCATAATCTGATATTTAATTTAGAATTTATAGTATAGAAAAAAAGCAGACAACATAGTTATTTGCCTGCGAACATACAATAAATTAAAAATCAAATCAGGAGTACTGCGTTTAAAGCCAGTATGTAGCGCCCAGATGACGGAAGATGGCTTTCGGGTGGGCGAAGGATAAGGAGAGCATCCGGTACTGAATGTTCTACCGAAAAAAGTAAAGTTGGGAAAAATAAATCAACACTATTGATTTGGTGAGAAAAACTATAAGTTTGTATTGAAGGTATATCAATATTGAGGCGCAACAAATGGCAACTTGACGGCTGATGATGTATGTTATTGCAAGTCAAATCATTCGATTCGTGTTCGCAGCAACTACTTTCCTCTTCATGATGTACAATGGTACAAGAGTTAATTGCAACTTCTTCTATTCCTACTTCGGCACATGAATTACAACAATAATTAACCACATTATAACCCACACCTACTAGTAAGAAATAGGCTGCAAAAAGAAATATTAATATGTGGTTAATTGATTTTGATTTCATATCGTTGGCAAAGATAAATAGTTTTATTTGTTATCATAAAATTATTTATTTCTTTTTACATATTATCTGTTTTAAATATTGTAATTTTGCACAATAATAAAAAAAACAAATTTCATTATGAATAAGTATTCTAGTTTATTGGTATTAAGTGTTTTAATGTCAGTTTTATTTTTTTCGTGCAAACAAAAAACGGTTAAAACAGATGAACATGATTTAACCCAAAGGTTTTTTCTTTCATCCGACACCTCCAAAGGTTCATTAAATGTAGAAATACATGTGGAGATTCCTGTAGCTTTTGCTGAAAAAAATGTGTTGGACTCAATTAGAGCCACGATTATTACCAATTTGTTTGGAGAAAAGTATATTAAACATGCCAACGACTCAATTGTGAATTTATTTGTTTCCGAAATTTCACTCGATTACAAAGCAAACAACGAACCTTTGCTCGATAAGTTGGATAGTGCAAGCTCTTATTCATTTATAAATGACCACAATATTGAGGGATTTAGTTTGTTGAGCGATAAAAATATTTACTCGTACGGAATAGATAGATACGTATACATGGGTGGTGCACATGGACTTAGCAATAGAGCTTATTTTAATTTTGATCTTAGAAATGGAAAGCTTATTACAGAGAATGAACTGTTTACGGAAGGTAGCAAATCAGCAATTTCGGAGTTAATTAAAACCTGCATTGTAGAACAGAGTAAAGAAACAACAGAAGAGGGTACAACTCAGATTGAAAATTTGGACGATACCGATTTTTGGACTGACTCAATTAAACCAAACGGAAACTTTTATATTACCGATGAAAGTGTTAACTATGTGTTTAACCCCTATGAAATTGCTCCTTATTATATTGGACAAACTGAAGTGATACTTAGCTTTGAACGTATCAAAGATTTTTTGAAGCCTTCAAATCCTATTGCATATTTGGTGGAAAAAAAGATTAAAAAATAATAGCATCAAGTGCTCTTTGTATTTTTAAGAAGTGATTCTGTTTTTTTTATTGTTTAAAGCACCAAAGCTGTTACAAAGAATTATTGATAATGTAATTTTGGAGCCCATTTAACTTGGATGTTAAATCCATTTTAATTGTGCCTAATGAATTAAAACACATAGGTATATGAAACCATTTTTCGAGTTGTTGAAAAGCCGTCGTAGTATACGAAAATACTTAGCTCAGCCCGTTGAGCCCGAAAAAATAGCCATCATTACCAAGGCTGCACTCATGTCGCCCGCTTCAAAACGGAGTAATCCATGGGAATTTATTGTGGTGCAAAACCCCGAGATGCTGCAAAAGTTATCAAACTGCAGGCCAATGGGTAGCCAGTTTTTGGCCGAGTCGCCATTAGCAATAGTAGTATTAGCAGCTACAACCAAAAGCGATGTTTGGATAGAAGATGCTTCAATAGCTGCAACAATAATTCAATTGCAGGCACAAGACTTGGGCTTAGGCAGTTGCTGGATTCAGGTTTATCAACGTCAAAAGGATGAAACAACTACTGCCGAAGCTTATATTAAAGAATTACTTAGTATTGATGATAACTATGCGGTTCTCAATATAATTTCTATTGGTTATCCAAACGAAGAACGAAAACCGTATGACGATGCTAAACTATCAGAAGAAAAAATTCATTTTGAAAAGTATTCATTTTGACGATTTTCATCCCTTTTTAATCACTACCAATCACTACCAATCACTACACTTATGGCATCTAAAAATGATAATCGTTTGGCTTGGGGAATTACCCTTTTAGTATTTGGAGCTATGTTTTTAATGCGTCAATTGTTAACTATTCCACCAGATATTTCAAAAATTGTTTTTGACTTCAAAAATTACCCACTCATTATTGGGGTGATATTTTTGCTAGCCCATTCCAATAAAAACATAGGAATAGTACTCATAGTGCTTGGGCTGTTTTTTCGTTTATCAGACATAATCCATTGGACCAAAAATGTTTCAGACTTTATTTGGCCTGTATTACTTATTGTAGCAGGGGCAGTATTGGTTTTTAAGAAAAGATAAAATGCTGAATGCCACATTGTTAGTTAAAAATATTAATGCATGAAATGAAGAAGACAAAATTTATCTATTTTGACCCACAGGGGCATGATAAAATTTTGTTTTGTGAGTTCCATCTGACAACTAAAAAATAAATTATACATAGATGAAAGTAATTTTCATTGGCTCAGGTAATGTGGCCACCCAATTGAGTTTGGCCTTAAAGTCTAAGGGAGTTACTGTTACTCAGATTTATAGCCGTACTGAAGAACATGCAAAAGAATTGGCCGAAAAACTCAATACCAAATACACCTCTGAGCTATCCGAAATAGAAACAGATGCTGATATTTATATTTACGCATTAAAAGATAATTCTTTTCTTAGTTTTTTAAATAAATTTAATTTGCCTCCAGAAGCTATTCATATTCATACAGCTGGTAGCATTCATATATCAAGTTTTGAGGGGTTTACAAATAAATATGGAGTATTTTATCCACTGCAAACATTTTCTAAAACTAAGATAGTAGATTTTTCGGAAATTCCAATTTGTATTGAAACAAGCTCAGAGCAGGTAGAGCGTAAACTTATAGAATTAGCTAATTTATTGTCCGCCAAAGTTTATCTTTTAGACTCCGAGCAGCGGCGTCAACTCCATTTAGCGGCTGTTTTTGCCTGTAATTTTAGCAATTATATGTATGATATTGCATCTGAAGTAGTGGGAAAAGCTGGTCTTGGTTTTGAAATACTGCATCCTCTAATACTGGAAACAGCCAATAAAATAAAAACTTTAACGCCCTACAAAGCACAAACTGGGCCATCAGTACGGTATGACCAAAAAACAATTAACACACATTTGTGGATGCTTCGAAAAATGCCGGTGTTTAAAAATGTATATTTTGAATTGAGTAGAAATATACATGATAGACATAAAAAGTCGAATGAAAAACTTTCTTTCTTTAAAAAACTCCAGGCTAAATTTAACGGTTTTCCCTTTTTTAAATTCTAAACTATGATTACATATTTAAAGCTCATACGCTTTCAAAATCTATTATTTATATCTTTTATTCAGTTGGTTATACAAAATGCTGTAATACTACCAATATTGCAAACTTTTGGGTTCGAAACTGCTATGAGTACCGATATGTTGAGTCTTTTGGTGTTGTCTACTACCTTAATTGCTGCTGGTGGATATGCTTTGAACGACTACTTTGATATTAAAATTGATGCTATCAACAAACCTCATAAACAGATAGTTGGAAATGTTATAAGCCGAAAAAATGCGATATTTGTTTATCAATTTCTTACGGCAGTTGGTGTTTTTGGTGGATTGTTATTATCGTATTTTGCACAAAGTTTTACACTAGCTTTTATATTTATAGTTGTACCAGGACTGCTATGGTTTTATTCGGCAAGCTACAAACGCCAGTTTATGATAGGAAATTTGGTAGTGGCTTTTTTGGCAGCATTAGTAATTTTGATAATTGGTATTGCTCAAATGGCATTTCTGAAAAAAGAATTTGGGATGCTGATTTTTGAAACAGAGATTCCAAAACATATTTATGGATGGATAGGAGGTTTCTCAGTATTTTCTTTTTTGATGACTTGGATACGAGAAATTATAAAAGATATGGAAGATGAAAAAGGGGACAGAGAAATGGAATGTAGAACATTAGCAATAAAATGGGGCATTGCAAAAACTAAACTCTTTGTGTATTGTTTAATTATCATTGGCATAGCAGGTTTGTTTTTAATTCATCACTTTTATATTCATTTTGAGGGTAGCCTTACAGTGCGCTATATAATTTTTGGTTTTGTATTTCCATTTATTGCATTGTCCTATTTGATATTCACTGCCAAAACTCCGTTGGAATTTCATCAAGCTTCTACCTTATCAAAAATAATAATGATAGTTGGCGTTTTGTATAGTTTTGTATTTTATTATTTACAAGCCAAAACCTATGGTATTAGTTTGTTTAATATATTTATTTTGAAGTAAAAACACTTAAAATTTCAATCCGTTTTATAGATATTTATACTACCTTAGCGTCAGAAAATATAATAGAGTAGGTGATTTTTAAAATTGAAATCGAACGTTGTACCTACTTTTTATTGCTTCATTTGTAACTAGTTATCATTAATTAAACTATCAAAATGCTTTCACATCTTCAGAACTACACTATAATTTTAGGGTCCCAATCGCCTCGCAGAGAAGAACTATTGAAGGGGCTAAACATTCCATTCAAAACTGTGCCAATAGATGTAGAAGAAACCTATCCGAGAGACATAGTAGGTGTGGATATACCGATGTATCTGGCCGAAAAAAAGGCCAAGGGATACAAGGGTGATTTAGCTGATAACGATATGTTGATTACAGCAGATACTATTGTCTGGCTTGAGGGAAAGGTCTATAATAAGCCAAAAGACAAAGCCGAAGCAACAATAATGCTACGAACATTATCCGGAAAAACCCACCAAGTAATTACAGGAGTTTGTATTAGCACTAAAGCTAAACGCAAAACTTTTCATGTTATTTCGGAGGTCCGCTTTGCACGGCTAACAAGCCAAGAAATTGAATACTATCTTGATAACTATGCTCCATACGACAAGGCAGGTGCTTATGGCGTACAAGAATGGATTGGATATATTGGGGTAGAATATATTGAAGGTTCATATTTTAATGTTATGGGTCTGCCTATTCAAAGATTATACACAGAATTAAAACGCTGGGATAAATAACGAAATGGCATCATGAGAATTAACGCTAAATGATTTAAAACAAGCTAATAAACAGTGCCACATTCAAAATTGTAACTATTACGCCAAGCGAATAGAGTAGATATTTTGAAAATACAGTGTTTTTGTATTTACCCATAACTTTTTCTGAAGAAGTTAAATATACTTGTAGGAAAATAGTAAAAGGCAATTGAATACTTAAAAACATTTGCGAATAAATAAGTCCTTTGAACGGATTAGAGATTAAAAATATTATAACCAACGCAATTACAAGAGATATGGCAACTCCCAGCCGTGAGTGATTGTCTTTGATGTCATAAGGCTCTTTGTACATTCCTGCAAAAATACTTCCTGCAGCCATTCCAGAAGTAATGGTGGACGCAATTCCAGCAAATAAAAGTGCAATGGCAAAAACTAATGCCGCGTTATGTCCCAACAAAGGTACCAATAACTGATTGGCTTGCTGAAGTTCGGAAACAGGAGTTTTTGTTCTAAAAAAAGTGGCCGCAGCTAGCAAAATCATGGCACTATTGATGGCCCAGCCTATTAGCATAGAAAATAGAGTATCCAAAAATTCATATCGCAACTGTTTCTTGATTATTTTTTCATCCTGCAAATTCCACTGACGGCTTTGAATTACTTCTGAGTGTAAAAATAAGTTGTGAGGCATCACTACTGCACCCAATACACTCATAATTACAAGCATAGAACCCTCAGGGAAAGTAGGAGTAACCCATCCTCTCATAGCGCTATCCCAATCGATATTTACCAACGAAAGTTCATACAAAAATGATAATCCAATAACTGAAACAAACGCAATGATCCATTTTTCGATAATTCGGTACGAATTTGTGAATAGCATGATACATACAAAAATAGTAACTAGCAATGCACCAGCTCTAATTGGAATACCAAAAAGCATACTCAAAGCAATGCCACCACCCAAAATTTCGGCCAACGAAGTGGAGATTGAAGCCAACATAGCGGACGAAAGTAGCATTTTTGAATAGCGTGGCTTCAGATGTATGGCAGCGGCCTCTGATAAGCAGAGCCCTGTGGCAATGCCTAAGTGCGCCACATTGTGTTGCAAAAGGATGAGCATGATGGTAGACAACGTTACCATCCACAATAATGCATAACCATAATCTGCACCTGCTGCAAGATTAGAAGCCCAGTTTCCAGGGTCGATAAAACCAACTGTGACCAACAAGCCTGGTCCGATGAACTTGAATATATCTAAACCACCAATTTGGGGTTTGTAGGTTTTATTGTCTATGTTTTTAAATATTTTAAACATGATTGTTTGCTATTTTGTTTATAATGAGGTTTTTAATTGTTTGTTGGAATTGATTGGAAAATATTTTTTCTGTCTTAAGGTATATAATCAATCAATTTCTAAGTTTTCTGGCGTCAAAATTACAAAATGTTTTTAACAGAGCAATATTCCAAATTGTTTACTTTCTAATTAAATGTGAGTTGTTACAAATATTCAATTGTGCTGTTAAGCATATTCTGACTGAATATAAAACATGTTCGTTGTGGATTTTTTTTAATGTAGCTACTCATAGCTATTATATTCTTTTAGCTATTTTCAAATTTTACATCCATTTTTGGGTGTTTTTTTATTGATTTCAATCTGATAATTTATTTTTTTTTAATCTAGAATTAATGGTTTATACTTATTGCACTTTTAGCTTTGTTGATTTCAAAATCAATTTGTATTAATTCCTAAATTTGACTCAATCTTTTGATATAGTGTTATTTACGTATTTTTATGTGCAGTTTAATCTGCTGATATTTTATTAGTAGGGTTTGCTCTATATATTATTTAGGGATTACTCTTCAAGTTATTACAGTGGCAATTCATATTTTTGCTAACAGTTTAAGTCACAATTACTCAAAATAGGATTGCGAATAATAATTTATACCCTATTTTTCAATGTTAGCTTCATGCGGATTTTTTGGACAGTATATTTTTCTATTATTATTGTCGAATACATGCTTTTTCATTGAAGTTTATTTATGAAGTGGCTTACTTTTATTAATATCTTTTGTAAATAAACCCTATAAGCATTATGAAAAAATCAGAAAAGTTAATTAGTACAGCCGTTAATTGGTATGTTGATAATATGCCTCTATACCAAGAGTTTACTCAGAAAGTGAATGGTGTTATTCAAGAAATAATTCTAATTTCACAAGTGAACATTCATGCTGTGTTCAGTAGAACAAAAGCTATTGAATCATTTACCAAAAAAATCGAAAAAGGGAAATACACTCATCCATGCTCACAAATTACAGATTTATCGGCCATTAGAATTGTTGTAGGAGTAGAAAATGATTTGAGCAAAATTTGTAAACTAATTGAGTCTTTTTTTGAAATTGATTATAATAATAGTCTCGATAAAACAAAACTACTTGGTACAGATAAGGTTGGGTATAGATCTATACACTATGTAGCCAAATTGCCTAGCAGACTTACTATTCTGCCAGAATGCCATAAATTTGTAAATTTGAGGTTTGAAATTCAGATTAGAACACTGTTACAACATGCATGGGCTGAAATAGAACATGACCGAAATTATAAATATTTAGGTAAATTGCCCGAAGATTTGACCCGTAGGCTAAAGGTATTAGCGGGTGTGTTAGAATTGGCTGATAGAGAGTTTAATATAATTGCTAGTGATGTTGCGAAAATTGAATTAATGACAAAAAAAATGGAAAATTTGAGTATTCAGAATCAGACAAGTAATTTTAAATTTAATTTCAATTAATTTTAAAACCCTATTTGTTAACGCCTAGATTCATAATGTGGTTTGATAATCAATAAGTTATCAAACCATATTATTTTTGGTTTAAAATATCAAGCAATGTGCCGCACCTCAATATAAGACCAATATCGCTGCTCAAAATGTTTTCTAAAATATAGTATGGCTTTAATACAATCGTTTTATTACTTTTGTGATTCATTATTTTACCTTTTTAATCATCCAAATTACGATACTACAATGCGAATAATTTTTATGGGCACCCCCGAGTTTGCGGTGGAAAGTTTAAGAGTATTAGTTGATAATAATTTTGAAGTAGTGGGTGTAGTAACAATGCCCGACAAACCTGCGGGACGTGGACACAAGTTGCAGTTTTCGCCTGTGAAGCAATTTGCATTAGATAGAAATTTGAAACTGCTGCAGCCCGAGAAACTGAAAGATGAGGCTTTTCTGGATGAATTACAATCTTTAAAAGCCGATTTACAAATAGTAGTTGCGTTTCGAATGCTGCCCGAAGTGGTGTGGAACATGCCAAAATATGGCACATTTAACCTTCATGCTTCATTATTACCACAATACAGAGGAGCGGCACCTATCAATTGGGCAATAATAAACGGAGAGAAAGAAACTGGGGCTACTACTTTCTTTTTAACCCACGAAATAGATACAGGCAAAATTATTTTGCAAGAAAAACTGGCAATTGAAGAAGCCGAAAATGCTGGCAGCGTGCATGATCGGTTAATGTTGATGGGTGCAAAACTTGTAAAACAAACAGTGGAGCTATTACAAGCTGGAAAAACGGATGCCATAGACCAATCACAATTTATCACCCATGAATTGGTTTTGAAATCAGCACCTAAAATATTTAAAGAAACCTGCAAGATTGATTTTTCGTGGAACGTGGACAAAGTACACAACTTTGTGCGCGGACTTTCGCCACATCCTACCGCTTGGGCAGAAATCAATTTTCCCAATCAGCCCGAAACACTAGTGACAAAAATATATGAAACCGAAAAAGAAATTATTGCTCATGATACATTAATTGGCACTGTGCTGACAGACGGCAAAAAATATGCAAAAATAGCATTGAAAGATGGTTTCATTCACCTAAAATCAGTTCAAATAGCTGGTGGGTAGATGGTAGTGTGTATAGTATGTAGTGGGTAGATGGTGGTTTATAGTATGTAGTGGGTAGATGGTAGTGTATAGTATGTAGTGACTACCCACTACCCACTACCATCTACCCACTACCATCTACCATCTACCCACTACCATCTACCCACTACCATCTTCTTTCTACTGTCTACCCACTTCTTTAACTATCTACTTACAAGCAATAGTTTCAATTTCCACCAATGCGCCCATAGGCAATGCTTTGACAGCAAAAGTGGAAGTTTCATATACTTTTTGATACTCTGCATTCATTCCAGCAAAATTGGCTAGATCGGACATGAACACTGTTGATTTTACTACGTCAGAATACTTATATCCAGCAGCCTCTAAAACAGCTCCAATATTTGCCAAAACTTGTTTTGTTTGACCTTCAATATCTGAAGCCTCAATTTTTCCAGTGGCTGGGTTGATGGGCAATTGACCTGATAAATACAAGGTGCCATTCGCTTCAACTGCCTGGCTGTAAGGCCCAATAGCAGCTGGTGCATTGGTTGTAGAAATTATTTTTTTCATTACTGATTTTATTTAAATGGTACTTAAAAATTATATTTTATTGAGCTGTTTGTTGTTGGCTGAAAATCCTATTCCTCCCAAATATTTCTGAGCGTATAACAGCCGTCGGGAAATACACAATATGAGCCCTTTGCTACTCGATGATTCCTTTCCAATTTGTCAATTTCGAACATTTCGATTGCATTTAATGAAAAGGTAATGGCGTCGTAATTCTCTTTAATTCTCTCCGCATGAGTTGATTTTGGAATTACTATTGTGCCACGTTGCATTCCCCATGCCAGCAGAACTTGCGCAGGTGTGCACCTGTGATTTTCGGCAATTTCAAGTATTGTTTTTTCATGCGTTAACCCATTGTCACTGTTCATTAAATGTCGGCTCCCCAATGGCGAAAAAGCAGTTACCAGCATTCCGTTTTTCTGACAGAAATCTAGCAATTCTTTTTGCTGAAAATAGGGGTGTAACTCCACTTGATTCATCTCTGGTTTGATAGTAGAGAATGCAATTAGCGACTCTAGTTTTGGTATATTGAAATTTGAAACACCTATGTGCTTTGCTAATCCTAACTTTTGAATACTTTCCATTCCCCTCCATGTATCATTAATTGGCATCTCACTCAGGGGTACCAAATCAGTAGCATCATTGGCCATTTCATGCTTTGTTTTGAAAGCTATGGGCCAATGAATGAGGTATAAATCTAGATAATCTAATTGTAGATAGCGCAATGATTTTTGCAGTGCAATTTGTACTCGCTCAGGTTCATGATCGCTGTTCCAAAGTTTGGAAGTGATAAATAATTCTTCCCGTTTTACAAGTCCTATTCTAAAGGCTTCTTGAAGAGCACGCCCAATTTCTTTTTCATTTCTATAAATATATGCGCAATCTATATGTCTGTATCCCAGTTTTATCGCTGTCAAAATACCCTCGTATGCCTCGTTGGCTTTTGATAAATATGTACCTAAGCCCAAAATGGGTATTGCATCGCCATTTCTGAATTTTAATGAATTCATTCTCATTATTTCAATTTTACGGACAAAGATAATTTATTTTGGCGAATTATGAACAGACTCTTTCTAAACATTAAAAGTGTGTTTTGAATTCCCAATTTGAATATAACCATTAAATGTTTCTCTTCGTGTCAGTGTTATTTTATAGTGTGAATTCGTGCGTTTTGACAAAAAACTATATTCATTATTTTTATTTAAATGCCCCATCTGAAAATCCACTTTTAGGTATCTTAACGGTTTGGGCGTTTACTCATTTAGCTCATCGTAAGTATCAGAAAATTAGTAAATTGTGACTTAATCAAATATAGGCCAAAATGTTAGTTGTATACAGTTTACTCTATAAATATTCAAGTTATTTTACTAGTCTTGAACTCATTTGCTTGTGAATTAATTGATAATCTCGGATTCAATTCTCTTTGGATTAAAAACCTTGTATTGTAAGCACTAATTTAACTAGCTGTGTATTGCAATAGTTCGTTATAAAAAATATTATTTTGAACGCAAAGTTGCAAAGACGCAAAGACGCAAAGAAAAACTGAAAGTTTTTGTCCCG
>JFJP01045486.1_pt1 | contig 15118 bp, 9 predicted proteins | sample 431651 | NCBI WGS metagenome assembly JFJP01 (sample SAMN02602958, study PRJNA72255) | Microbial mat metagenome, whole genome shotgun sequencing project. | biome: fresh water; feature: sink hole; material: water; isolation source: purple microbial (photo- and chemosynthetic) mats found in...
AGAAGGCTTGCGAGTCTGTGTATTTCATGGAGTGCCTTTACATCGTGGTTAGCAACGTTCTCGATAAGCCACGAGCTAACAGCCTCATGACCCCCGCTTGGCCTCTGGAGCCCGGCAAAAGCGCTGATCGCCCCTCGAGGGCGTACTGCCCGCGGCCAGCTGAATAAGCGGTCGGTTGAGGCCCAACCTTTTTTCAAGGTTTTGAACCTGTCACTCCGGCCACCCGAATCTTGGACAAGCGTCTTAAAGGTTTCAATGAAGGGTGTTTTGATGTTTTGTAGGATAAACTCGTGGGTTGCGTTCGTTAATAAGCCGTCTGTGGTCATGGAAACCATAAGCCAACTCACCCAACACCGACCGGATGAAACCCGTAATCAAGGCTCGTTGCGGGCTTTGAACACAGAGCCCTTCGAGATAATCAACCTTTTTTCAGCGTAAACACCTCATCCTTCTTAACCACTCTGAAGACGTACGTGGTGATTTAAGCATACTGAAGCAGCTCGTAGGTGCTGACGCTCTACGAGGGCGCAGAAAGTATCACCAAGGAGCCGTGGAGGTTGTACCTGAAGCCCTGGTTCTCATGTTGAGCAACCAACCTATAAGGGCAAGGGACACGTCCAATGCCCTGGCCCTAGCATTCGTGTGATGTACGCCAACAATCCGGTGCCTAAAGACCAACGTAAAACCCTCTTGGCCCACGATCGTGAAACAACGTTGGAAGGGCCCACTGGCAAGTGAACTCTCGGGAATATTCCAATGGGTATATGGGGGTCCGGAGAAGGAAGAGGACATCAAGTCCAAGATCCTGTCGAGGGTTCCATCCCTCTACGAGGTGGAACGGGAGAACGAGGAAAACCTCAACCCGATGCTTGCGTGGGTGCGGGAGGAGCTAACACAAGGCACAGGGGCCTACGTGGGTTACAAGCCTGAAGGTGGTCCCAAAGCACTCATTGAAGGTGAGCGTAGGAGGGCGCTATATCCAGCCTACAATCAATGGTGCGCGAAGAGCACGTACAGGCACTACGGTCCCAGGAGGTTTTCGCACGATCTTCTCGAGACGCTGTCCAAGGAGGGCTTCATGTCGGAAAAGGTGCATCGTGAAGCAGGGCAGTTTATCACGGGGGTGGTGGTTAAACATGAAGTATACCAGAGGGACCATGCCTATGGTGCACCCATAGACAGGACCTTCTTGGAGGAAGCACCTGTGGAGCAGGTCGAAGAGGCAGGTTTAAGGAACCCCGGTGAGATGGCAGGTCTGCTAACCACAAGTTACAAGCACGAAGCGGTGCCACCGAAGGTGTGGCCACCCCTGGATCCCTACATTTACGAAAAAAAGTGACCTTTTTTGAGTTGATCGGTACGGACCCTTACGTTCAAAGGCTTAACAGCTGGACGAAGAGGATTGACGACATATCGGAGAGGCTGGTCGAGGTTCACGTCGAAGGGGCCAAGATCGCTTCTCAGGCTTATCGAGAAGGCCAACGGACAGTGTATAAGAGGGGCGTTGGCCAGATTAAGGTGACGGGTGGTTTTAGTCGACGCTATATGAGGATGGGTGACTGCCCTCGTATAGTAAGCGCTAGGCACAGTCTGAGCAGCAATGCTGTCCAGAGACCCTTGCGTGATGCTGTGTACAGCTGGGCAGGGGTACAAGCAGCGAGAGACGGGATGTGCATCGTGGACGTGGACCTCAAAAGCTGCTACACTTCGGTTTTCTTGGGCTTACTCTCTGACGGTCGTCTGGACTCGGTGAGGTCGGCAGTGACTTCAGTGGGTATTTGGGAGTACTTACGTAAGACGATGGAGAGACAGAACGCTCTCCACTTGTACGACAAACGCTTCGTCAAGATCTGCGTTTACTCCTCTTTCTTCGAGGGTGGTTCCAAAGCGATGGCGGAGGGCATCTTGAAGACGCATCGTGAGGAATTAGGGCTATCGGGGAGTGAGTTTAAAGCAAGCCCTATGTTTCCCGACTTGTACCGAAAGGCCTACGACCTTGCTGGAATCCTCCAGAATACAGACGTGATTGTGGACCTGAGAACGGTGTCTGAGGAGATACGGGAAAAGCACTTGGACGAAGTGGTCTACACACCAACTGGCCAAAGCGTACGGCTTACAAAGGAAGGCTTTAGGACAACATATCCTAAAGTGCTACAAGGCTATGAATTGGGTTTACTGGGACAAGCAACGATGGACCTCCAGAAGGAGAATCCGTCGATTAAGGTGTTGGCCCACTGTAATGACGGCAACGTCCTACTTGTAGGGCAAACGGAAGTGGAAACACTCATGTCACAAATGTCGGATCACGTGGACCGGATTGGGAAAGGCTTGAGACTAGGCTTTCCCCAGAAGGTGGAATACAAGGTGGTGGAACCTGACGACTCCTGGGGTAAGGTTGAAGGATAAGCAATAGGCAAATAAGGTACTAGCGCACCGGCCCTCTCTGGCGACGGTCATTCCTGCGCCGTGATCCGAGGTGGGTCTTGTAACCCACCTTGTTGTTGTGGAACCTACGGACTTTTATCACTTTTATTCGGACACGAACAGCGCAAATGGAAGCAGGAATTGTGGATCGCTTTTCTAACAAATAGGTCTAAATGAGACAGGCTGACGGAACGGGGCGTACGTTTCTGACTCATTGCTTCAGCCGGACAGCCATTTCCAAAAGTGGTCTTTTAGCAGGGAAATCCTCGGTGGAGAGCTCGGAGGCTGTAAACCTGAAGCATCTATCTCTAAAACCGCACTTTTTCGGGACGTGTTAGTATTCGTGGAGATCCCGTTTGGGCGAGCAAGACTGTAGACGTGGTGAACGTGGTTTTCCAGAAAAGACACCCAGGCATGTCCAAATATCTAGAGCCACTTTGACGTGGAGTAACCTTCCTTGAATGACCACGGTTGACGTCCTGCGGAGATGGGAACGAATGCCAGCCTCTGGGATCAGCCAGGCGTCAGGCATTCCTGGGGGTGATTCATCCCGGATTCAGTGTCCATCAGGTAGTTCAGGCACTGTTATCGTGGGAAAGGGTCGATCAAACCCCAGAAAACACCGATCTGTCAGGGGGTGTCAGCCTCGGTTCAGGTCAGAGTCCCCACCTATCAGGAGACTTTCATCAACTGTCAGGGAGTGGAGGGACAGAAGTGCCTCGACGAAAAGGGCCTCTGAGAGCCTATATTTAGGAGAAGTTCCGCCATATGTATCAAGTCCACGCTGGTTAGTTGTGCTGGCAAATCCGTAGGAACACTTAGCTGTGCCAAGTCTAGGCCAGGTTGCTGTCCTGATATATCCGTTGGAGCACTTGAAGCAGCTGAGGCCTGTCCTGCTTGTGCGGATACAGGGTCCACTGAGGCAGAGGGCGACCAATGACTTAGAGCTAAGTGCACCGGAGGTACACTCTCTTGCAGAGCACCCGACGCAGCAAAGCCATAAAGATGTGACGGAAAACGGGCACGGCGCGCTGCTGTCAGCATGGCTGGTGTCACGATGAGCAGAGTTTCCGATGAGTCTGAGGTTCAACCCGAGGGGGCCTGACCGAGCTCAGAAACTGTTCGAACACTCTGGTGCTGCTCCAATAGACCGATACGATTACGCAAACGAGCACCTTGTATAACTGAAGTGGCCCAGTTCGACCGAGCGTACAACTCCGCTGCATCAGCCAACTGAGAAGCCGAACGTGCGGCCTCTGCTCCAGCCTCCGCATCGTACTCCAACGAAGATGTGCCCTTCGCAACAGACCTAAAGCGTTGCGGTGCCTCTGAGGAGCTAGAACCTTCCTCGTAGGAGGTCGTGCCCAGACCGGTTGATGTACCTTGTTTCACTATCTTGAAGGACGGACTCACGATCTAGACGTGCGTGGGACACTGCGTCTTCCGCCCTAGCAGCCCTAGACAAGACAGTAACCCGAGCTTGGGTTTCTTCCGACACCCAGTCAAAGGCACCGGGTTCTTCAGAGTCAGAATCCACACTCTCCGACGAGGCGCTCCCTGACGTACTTGTTGCACGACTTAGAGCAACCTTATCTGTACTGAGCTCTAGGGCACTAGGAACCCAGATACGCTGATCGGTTGACGCTAAGCTCCCCTGGGGTGTTTCAGCCAACGCCCCTTCCACAAAGAGCTCCTCTTCCGAAAGTGAAGACGGACCCTCCAATGCAAGAGCTTCAGGCTTCTTACCTGAGCGCTGGACCAAGAGCCTGTCCTTTCCTTTGAGCAAGTGGCGCACTGCTTTGCTTGTCAGTTCGATGGTTGAACCAGAGTCCAACGACAAGCTCCTCAAAACAAGCGCTTCCTTTGTAAGCTCATCTAGCTTGAGCTCCAACAGGCTTAATTGGTCAGGTAGGCTGGACGTGACCCTGTCGACTTGTGCAAGCGACAAGGCTTGGTTTTGCTCAATCGAAGACGCTTGAGAATGCAGATCCGCAGTACGTCTCAACAGCTCAGACGTCAGCATGGTGTTCTGAGCTATTTCACGGACAACAGACAAGTGCAAAGTGTCCTATTTGAGCTGCAAAATGGCAATAGCTTGGTTCAGAGAGCCCTGCCCCTGCTCGCCAAGGTTACGAATATCTTGAGGCAATTCGAGGCGTGCCGCACTCACTGCGGTTTGTATAGCCTCTAGCCGGTCTTCAATACGATTAGTTGAGGTGTCCAGCTTGTTCGACAACTGGGCCAAATCCACTGCACTGGGCAAAGCTCCTGACCGAGGTTCTGGCGCAACACTCGTACCCCAAGACGGTATTTGTAGGCTTTGGGACCAAAGGAACTCTAGCCCACGTCACCTGGGTCACCTTAGTGAAACAAGGTATTGGTTTAAGGCCTCCTGGAGGTTTTGGGACTTTCGGGTACAACACCTTGAAGACGCCTCGGGTCTGGGGCCTTGAAACAAGGTATTGGTCGCCCAGATAGGAGCAAGCGCTTTAGGAGCTCAAGCACCTAAAGTGGTCAAACTCCTCGCACCTTCTTTCTTTCTCCTTTCTTAAAGGAAAAGGAAAGAAAGATTAACTAGAGGAGGAGGAGGAAGACGGAAATCGCTCTAGATGTTTTGCCTTGGTGTGACTGGTCAGGACACCGACCACCCTGTCCAAGTTCGTGCCAAATTTATCGCCAAAACTTTGAAGTTAGATGCTTCAGGGTGGCCTGTCCGATGTCCGACAGACATCCCGGCACTCCAATCCCGCTCGGAAAAGAAGGTCATTTCACAAAAGGTAACCAAACCCACATGAAGCCCTTAAAAGAACCTAAAGGGCTTCAAAGAGGTCAATGGAGCCGAACAGGGCCACGTGGCCTACCTAACAGCAGAAAAGGTGTCCAAAGTGCCCACCGATGAAAGATGAGAGCCCCAAACGAACATTACTTCCGTCAGGTATGACCAACAAACCAACCCTTTCAACCATCAAGATGAACAAATCAATGCATGGAACCCTTGAGAGACCCAGTCTTTATGGAATATTCGTGGAACAGGTGGACGGAAAAGACAAGCTTGTACCGGCACACACCTAAGTCAGCTGTTGCTACGACACACTCATTTACGACACATGACCACCTCTCCTGAGACCGAGTCTTGCTATATATACGACGAGACAGCAGGACATTATAAACCTTTCAACGAGGCACAACTGCGCATTTTCGTGGTACAAGTGTTGAGCGATATTGGACTGAAACACTTCCTTAGCCAACCCTACATGGTGAAGGTTGCTTCCAACCTCCTCGTCTTTACGGGTGACCTGACTGGGCCCAAGCACAACCGTCATTTAATCGCCTTCGAAAACGGGGTACTGGACCTCAAAACCAAGCAGCTACAACCCCACGGTCCTCAGCACTGGGTGTTGTATAAATTACCTTACCTTTACGACCTCTCAGCCAAAGCACCCGTCTGGGAGCAGTACATTCATCACCTATGCTCGGGGCAGGTGGACCGAGTCGAGACCATCAGGGCTTGGCTATGGTGCTTGCTGAGAGGTTGGATGGAGTCGCAGACGATGATGCACGTGTATGGACCCGGGGGTACAGGCAAGACGGTGCTGGCCTTAGTGGCCACTGCTCTAGTTGGAAAGGAAAACACGGTAACCACCTCAAATACGGGATTCGTGTTAATGTCGCGTTGACCGACTTCGTACTCCCCCTTAGGGCGTTCAAATACTTCTTGGGGCACCGGCAGGCGAACTGTACATAGAGTGAGTTGAGGATGAGCTTATAAAAGGCGTTATACAAGCCTTGGGGTGTCTAGACCGTTCAACTCGAATCTCACGGGCTCGCCCAGCTCGACGTTTGGGGACCGCTCTCTATCTTCAAGGTCGCTCCGTTAACGGGCTGCTAAGCATAGCTCGTACGCGGTGCAGTACGTAACACCCGAGAGCGGGATTGTTGGCTTGCTTAGTGGGGCTTATCAAAGGGGGTAGAGGTTGTGGGCAGGCTAATGTTATAGTCCAGCTAGGATATAGGGTCAATATAACAAGCCACTTTTCGAGGATAGGGGCTAAGAGCAGGTACAGTGTGCGGTTAGCTTACTCGTCTGCTGAAAGGGCATGTCCACAGTTACGTGGGTCCACCGCTTTGCTGGGTTACTGAAAAAAGAGTTGTCCAAGTGTTTCCGTTGGTTTGGCCGTGGGTTTACGTACCGCTGTTAAGGGTACCTTTAGAGGGCGCGCACTTGAGGTCAAGGCCATGTCGTTTTGAGATTAGATCTCAAAACTTCACGGGGCGCAAGGAGGGCGGGTATGGCGATCCCGGTCTTAGTGACCGCACGGACCTAGTAGTCCACCCGTAGTCCGTCCTCCGGTTCAGGGGTCCGGTCAGTGGACCTGACGGGCAGACGGGCTTGATCAGCCCTAGCATAGAACCGGCCAAAGGCCGAATACGCAGACAGGCCGAAGGCCAACGGGCAAGGCCGAAGGGGCAAGGCCGAATAGCAAGGCCTAGGCGTACTAAAAGGCCAACGGGCAGGCCGTAGAAGTCCAACGGGCAGGTCGGGATAAGCCAAGGGCAACGGGCTCGACTGCCATAGGCTAACGCTTGGGCTTGTACGCTAAACGGTTTTGCTCGTCCGTACGTTGGTCGACGTATAAGTAAGCAGAAAGGTTTTGCTGGTGTAAAAGTCTGCTTTCATATACGCTAAGCACAAAGCAGAGGGCAGTCCCTCCAGTATGAACAGCAACAAAGTAAATGAAGCAGTACGGGTCGCGTTTACTTGGTAAGGTCAGTGTAGTAGGCTCGTAAGCCGAGAAGCGCCTGGTTCTTTAGGACAAGGAGGCTGCTCACGTCTAGGTCGTAGCCCTAAGGTCGTCCTCCTCCGGTTTTGGTTAATTCAGGTGGTTTAGCTCGCGTGTTAAGCAGGCAGTCAAGCCAGGTGCTGAAACAAAGTACTGAAAAAAAGTTCAAAAAAAGTGCCGCTGGTCGTCCTTGCGTATCGTGGGGCTACCTATAATTGCAGCTATAAGCCAAAGGCTAAGTGCTCGTCGCTACGGGCCAGATCGCTTGTGCTTGGGACCGGATACGTACCTTAGTGGGTCTCTTGTAGATCCATAATCTAAAGAAGAGGACCGTAAGCCGAGAGGCTATGGGCCTAAGGCGTTGTTGAGCTAATCCCTCCACCGTTTTTCCCGTCTCGCTTTGCTCGACCCTGGGGCTGCTCATGTTCAGGCCGTGGTGCTTTCGTCGGTCGTCCTATGTACAGGGCCGAAGGCGTCGTGGCGCTTATGTTCCAAAAAAGTTGGCTGGCTGTACAGCCAGACGTATAGGCGCTTATCGCTCGCGTTTTTGTAGGTCGTCCTTTTTCACGGTTTGTTCCTCGAATGTACGCTACTGTCCAAAGGCTTGCTCGTTCCGTAGAGCCATATCGTTTAGGCCGTGGTCCGTTTTAGCGGAGTCCTCCGTAAACCAGAGGTTCCGATGGTGGAGCTGACGTGTCCGGCAGTAAGCAAGCCATAGTAGCGGGCGCTGATCGTGGATGCTTGTCTTTTTATCCGCGAAATGTTCGAAGAATATGAAGCAGTCAACGTAGAGCACGAATCTAACACGTCGGAACCACCGTTTTTGAGGGTAAATGAGCCCTCTTTTGGTTTTCACTGGCAGGCTAGGCATAACCACGTCCTAGGGAACTGGAATCTAACCTCGGCGAAACCTATACGTTAACACCTCAAAAGGGCTCATCATCGGTGGTGACCACGACCCGTGAAAAGTCGAGTGTGGGCAGGTGTGCCATCCCGATCGATACTATAGGAATCACCTGTCCAGGTCGTATAGCCTTTCGTTTATATGACCCACGCAAACACTTTCATTACGACCTAGTGAAAGGAATCAACCGCAAAGGTGTCGAAGCGATGGAAGTTAGAGTGCCCTCGACCGAAGAACCACTTGCGGGATAGTGCGCTCTTCTTGAGGTAGGTGGAAAGATATAGGCAGAAATGGCACCCACCGTATGAAACACCCTAGGTGCGATTGCTTCTAGTGCGATAGCGTGAATGGCCATCCAATAGGCGAGGGTCATCACTAGTCTCGAATCCCGTACTCGCAAAACCTTGTCGGGTCGTCCTTGAGAAGGTGGTCCATCCTCTCCTTGTAGCCGTCGACCTCAAGCTTAGGGAGGCCTATAACACTGCCAAGGCCTGCCAATGTTTGATGACCTATGGGGCTAAAAGAACCGTATCGTGTAAGAAAACCTCAACATCCACACACCGCACTAGCCCTCCAAAGAGGCGCTTACCTCGTACGGGGCTAAGTGGTTATGTAAGTACCACGAACCGAGTCAAACGACGTCTTTATGCAATGTAGGTCCTTCAAACGACGTCTGGATCTCTAAAGCGACCAGTGCGCGATCAGGAATACGCGGAAAATAGGGTGTTTGTCGTACGCCACGGGCGCGCCTGCGCAGTGATAGGCAATACGTCCCACAAGATCGGAAAGCAGCACAGAAGCACCATCCGTGAGCAGGACCTCGTTGCAGTGTATACCGAGCTGGGGCGATACGAGGGCCAGTTGATATGAAAGCGTCCTAGTCTTAAATCCTCTAGAAAAGCAACCAACCAACCAACCAACCAAACCAAAAGTATGCGTTCTTGAGCTTTGGACTGCTTTTTGGTACTAGTTCTCGCGCTAAGTGTCGCTTTTTGACCTCATTTGAGGTTGTCTTGAGCACCATACTAGGGCAAAGGAAGCAACGACCCGCTGTGCTCTCCAGAACCGTATAATCGCGTAGGCTTCTCTGCTCTTTAGTAAGGACAACACGTATCCTTCGAGCAGGCATAGTTAGTTGCGTGCAGTCCAGGATGTGTGCTATGCTTATAGGCTAGACGCCTAAGGTGTTGAGAACCAAACCAATAAGCGCAGGTAACGCTGGTGGACAGGGCGCAAAAGCATAGGAGCGTACGTCTAGTCACGCGTCAGAATAAGCGCTGTTCTGGCAGTTATTCTGACAGTTATTCTGACTTACGTCCAGTTATTCATACACTTATTCTGACAGTTATTCTGACTTACGTCCAGTTATTCTGACAGGTGTCAGAAGACGTGCTGCTAATCAGATATACGCTTGTGGTACAGGGTCTCGTGCACGTACACGAAGCAACGTCCATCTAGCGAGGCGGACTTCCTAAGGTATAGCAAGCCCGTTGTACGTTATTCTGACATACGTTATTCTTTTTTCATATGTTATTCTTTTTTCATATGTTATTCTTTTTTCAGTAGCTATTCTTTTTTCAGTAGCTATTCTTTTTTCAGGTGCTATTCTTTTTTCAGACGTTATTCTGACAGGTGGCAAAAGTACCGGTTCCCATGCACGTACACGAAGCAACGTCCGAACCAGCAAAGCGGACCTCAATAGGACAGCAAGCCCGCGTTGCTTAGACAGGCACGTTCAGAAGGCGTCAACCACCGTACGATACCGTTCCGGCCGGGGAACCCACTTGTACCGTTTGCTTAATCTCATTTGGGTACTTTTGAGTGCGTGGATTCGAGTCACGGGATGGCCAGTTTTGAGTCTTAATCTCCAAACTGGTACGGGATCCGGTTCGGGGTCGGGGTTAAGCCCCGGTCAACGTGACCGTACGTTCCTCCTAGTCCGTCCTTCGTCCGTCCTCCGGTTCAGGGGTCCGGTCAGTGGACCTGACGTCCCGACGGGCCTTAGGGCCCTAGCAGGCGATGCGTTATAGTATAGGATAGCACCGGCCGAATAGTCAGGCCGAGCAGGGCGAAGGCCAACGGACAGGCCTAAGTATAGAGGCCGACGAGCGGGGCGTGAGCCTCGCTCAACAAGCATGTTGAGCGACAGCCTAGGCCACGTGTCTTAGGAGTAGCAGGCAAAGCTAACGCTGAATAGACGGGCAGGCGAGGCTAAGCTGAATAGACGAGCAGGCGAGGCTAAGCGTTGCGACGAGCAGGCGAAGCTAAACTGAATAGACGAAATGGGGAGTTTGAAGGCGCGACACCTGGGCTCGTATCCACTGCTTAATCTCTTTGACCTAAAAGTGATAGGGCCTTGAGGAGACGTGCCAGTAGCCTAGCGAGCCTGTTGTTCTGAGACTACAGTCTCCGGACAACACAAGTGTGCTTTGCACCCGGATCGTGGTCGATTAGGTTGGGTGCTGTCCCTAAAGGACGATCAGGTTCCTCCTAGTCCTCGCGCTGCTCGTCCACCTAACGGGGTTGATCGTCCTTATGGCGCCGGTTCTGTGCTTGTACGCTCCGCGACCAACGCCATAAGGTCATTGGTTGTCCTGGAGTGGCGTGTTGAGCGTCGTAACCCACGTAGTGATAGCTAGGCTCCGGACGTTGGGGGCAACGCGTAAGGCCATGGGGCCTGATCGCCTTATGTTCCTTAGAGGACCAAGGGTCGGAGGAGGGCCCACTATGGGCTTGTCTTTCAAAAGGCAAAAGGGGTTTGACTTAGTAATTGCAAGTCAAAACCAAAAAGCGAAAATGTTCTACAGTTCCGGCTTTAGCTTAATGCAAAGGAGTGCTCATCAAAAGAGTTACGTTGCTGTTCTAAAAAGTGTCGCGTTTAGTAAGCAATCAAAAAAGGACTCCAGTAAGCAGTTTCGTTCGTACGCCAAGGGCAAGGCAACTCGTAAGGGCGTAGGACAACGCGGCAAGTCATTATGGGAGGTCATAAAGGAGGCAAAAAGAGTGTCTGATATCGAGAAGTTAGCAGTCGTGGGAAAGGTCTACGGGATAAGGCCGGACCAAATAGAGGCAACAGTGGATGCGCTAGAGTGCGGGTTATCGTGGGACGAATTCCTTTTTGGAGCGTAATCGTAGTGGCCCGCATACACTGTCTCTGGACGAATACGTAGATCTTCACTATTTCTACGAAGGATGTGCGGAGTTAAAACAAGCGGACGATGATGATCCGTGGACCCCTCGAATCTATAGGGCAATGCAGACTTCCTCAAAGGGTCCCCGCTGCAGTTTCAAAAGAGCCCCGTTGAAGAGTACCGTTGAAAAAAAGTTACACCGACACCACGCCACCCCCCGCTTATCATAAGAGAAGCCCAAGCGAGGTTAGTGCCCTACGGTGTTTCGTAGCAGATGGCCTGCTAGGGCTGATCGACGCTCGTGAGATCGTGAGATCGTGAGATCGTGACCATGGTGACCATCGATCGAGGGCCGTACCGATTCCCCGCTCCAGTCTACAGCAAGTGGTGCTGTTCTAGCAGTCTACAGCATGCCGTGCAGTCTACAGCAAGTGGTGCAGTTCTAGCAGTCTACAGCATGCCGTGCTGTTCTAGCAGTATACAGCATGCCGTGCTGTTCTAGCAGTATACAGCATGCCGTGCTGTACCGAAGGGCGGTCAGTGACTGGTCGGCACGGGCAACGATGGTATGGTGTCAAACGTCCGTAGTAATTATTTAGATTAATATACTAAAAGAAGACTACATGTGTTTGACACGTAACGTACAAGCAAAACACGTAACGCACGGTTCTGGCGTCGTCCGTCCTGTGGTTCGTCCTAAGGTTCAGGGCGTTGCGGTCGGTTGACCGTTGACCGGGAAGGCCCGACGTAGAGCGCCGTAGGCGAAAGGCTGCACCGGGGTTATAGGACTAAGTAAGGGTAACGTTAAGGCCGAAGGCTAATACCGAAGGGGCAGTGCGTTGAGGTGCTAGGGGTGTCTTGTCGCCTGGGCTTGTTCGTCCTGTCTTGGGTGTTGAGCTCCTCGCTACACCCACTACGTGTCTGACAGGCTCCGGTCGTCGAACCCGCGAAGCGGATAGCGAACGGACCAAATCGCCTTATGTTCCGGACGAGGACCAAGGGTCGGAGGAGGGCCCACTAAGTTTTGTGAAACAAACAAACAAGGTATGAGTTGCTTAATCTCCAAAAGGGTACCTTACGTAAGCTTGGGCCGGACGCTCAAGAACCTTTTTTGACGAAAAAGGGTATGATCGGGTGGTCGTTCGGTGCCTTGACGTGCACACCGGTTTGCTCACGTGTATAGTTCGTCCTCGCGTTGCTCGTCCTGCGGTTTCCGGGTGGTTCCCTGCGTGGAGTTGGTTTAGCAGTTGCGTTGTTTGCTTGGGTTCCGTTCGCTGGGATGCTCGACCTCGGCGTTGGTATGGGATCGGAGCTTAACGTCCGGTGGACTTAGTATTGCTCGGCGTTGGTATGGGATCGGAGCTTAACGTCCGGTGGACTTAGTATTGCTCTAGAAACAAAGTCAGGGATCGGAGCTTGACGTATTGCTCTAGTGGTTGAGGATCGGAACGGTGCTTAGAGCATAACGTTACGTGCAGGTTTCCCTTCGTTCAACCCGTCACCTGGGCTTGGTACAGTTTGTCTGCTTGTGTCCCTATGGTTTGTCGGTGATCTCCGTTACGTGGTTCCGAACCTAGCAGTCAGTGATCTCCTTAGTGCAGTTTGTGGTGCTTGGCTTTGGCTCTCAGGACGGAGAGCGCTCCCTATAAGGCCAGGGCTAGTCTATCACGTGTAAGCCGTTGTGATAAACTGGTCGCCTCACGTATTTACGGTATTTCTATAGTGGGGCTTCCGTATACTATGACTGTCAGGCGATACGTAGGACGTGCTGTACGTTTATCGTAACAAAGGTCGTCCTCAAACAAAGTTCGTGAAGTACCATCTTGAGGACCGTGAGGTTCCCTCAAACAAAGTGACGTTACTGCCAAAAGGCACGTCTGCTCGGGAAGCGGACCGGTACCTATGGGCCTAAGAACCAGGGGACAGCTCTCGCGTATACCGTCGTGCTCCCGAAGACCTCACGGACTGTGCGTCTCCGTCGTCGTTACGCTCCTCGCCGTATAGTCCGTGCTTGTGCCTAAGGGCACGTTATATCGGTACGCAGTCAGGGACGCAGACTGGTGACCAGTGCTCGTCAAAGCAGTTTACCAAAATCAAAGAGGCTGTGGTACCCTAGGGACAGGGGCTGCTCACGTCCATTAGTAGTCCTCTCTAGTACGTTCTCCGGTATCCGTAAGAACCTCCGGTGGTTGAGGTTCGACTGTATCCTTATGTCAAGCCAGGTCCGGTCCGTACCCCTCGCCGTATAGTCCTTTTTTCAGGGCCGAAGCACACGTGGGCACGTACGTACGGGCCTTCCACCTGGGCTTGTGTCTTGTGTGTTAAAGTATTATCTATAGGTCAAGCCTAGGCCCCAAAACCCGGGCCGTCAAAAGGCTACGTACACTAAACCTGTTTATGGCGCTAGAGCACAAATAGCGCTTTCTTTGAGCAAGCGGACTGTTCAGTCGCGCTGGTTGGTGACGCCGCTTGTTTAGGAGATACGGCGCTTGGCTGACGTGGGACGAGACTAACCGGAGCACATTCGAAGCGGTGACCAAAAAACAAGGTCAAAAACACGCATTTCAGAATCAGATGTGCCGATCTCGACCACATTCGAGTTTCGAATAAGCTGCCGAGACGCGTGCGTTGTCTGGCCTGAGACACTTCATAGATCAAACTATTTAATACAACAGCACCCAGAATTGCGCTCCAGGAGCAGGCGCATGAGCGAAACGGCCTCACACCGCACTCATTTGTGCTGTCATCGCAGCGATAGACAGGCCTTCCCTTGGCTTATAAGGCCGGTCCTACTGCTTACGTCAGGGCTCCACCGCGCCCAAGCTCTAGAAGTCTGAGTTCGATTCCAACAGGCCTCGCTCAGACCGAATACGCAGCCTTACGTACGATTCCGTACTACAGAGCACCGTTGGTGAATCAAGCTAGGCCGTATCTACGTTCCGTAAACAAAGGATATTCTTTTTGCCGGTTAGTATATAGGTGGCTTCACCGTAACCGTTAGCCAAGCTTTTGCAAGTCATACCTATGCCCCGAATCAACAATGATATGTTGTGTTATCAAAAAAAGTGCCCGTCCCTAAGGCTCACTTGTTTAGATAGCTATACGTATTAGCCTGCTCGTTGCGTAAGCGAGGCGACTCCACGACCGCTTACTCGGAGCAGCAATGTCGCGCGAGCGTCCCGACGTCTAAGACGGGCCTAAGACGGGCCCTCAGTCGGGCCGTCTGGTGATAACTGGGCTCTCTTGGTGGCCAAGTCCACAAGAGCGACGGTCGTGCTCATCTTGGTGATGATGACCGATCGGTTAAGGTTGCCTAGCGGGCTCACGCTTTGGTTTTAGGAACCAGATACTTATCCAGCTATATTGACCTAGGGATGCTTCCAGGCTTCTATGGCTTGATTAAAAGACTCGGTTGCGTAGCTGGTTTTGACATGCGTATATATCCAAACGTATAAATGACACTGGACATGGCACATCAAAGAGATAGGGGATAAAGCTTTTTGTACAGCCAAGTACGTAAGACCAGTGTTTCCTGAGCGTCCTTCAGAGAAGAAGCAACGTACCTGATCTACGATCCGCTGTATTATATCCACTCCACGATCTGATAGGATGCTGATCTACGATCAGCTATGGCGCATCCTTGAATATTCGTGTCTGTTTGGACCGACCAATGTTTTTCCAAAGATTATCCTGTTTCTTTTATGGTCTTGACGTGTATGCTTTGCGTTGCAACGCTTTGCAACGCATATATGTGTGCCTTATGGGTCGGTCGATAGAACAAAGGCTATTACTTGGACAGCGCAGCCACCCAAAACAACGGCACTCTTCCTAAGTGAACGCGAACCATAGGACACAGCGCTCCGACAACCTGTTTGCGC